>Ga0182742_1004638_pt1 | contig 12285 bp, 9 predicted proteins | sample eDN5th37CBELigMG_FD_128880 | JGI IMG/M metagenome (GOLD analysis project Ga0182742, IMG submission 128880) | Enriched Miracle-Growth compost microbial communities from Emeryville, California, USA - eDNA 5th pass 37_C BE-Lig MG (version 2)... ... | reverse complement strand
GGAATTTAACGGTCCATGAGTATGACTTTCATGAGGACCTTGCCTTGCTGCAATATACAGGAGGAACAACTGGTTTTCCTAAAGGGGTCATGATCACTCATAAGAATCTTGTATCCAATGCTGCGATGTGTGCAGCTTGGCTATATAAATCAAAACCAGGGAAAGAAGTGGTCCTAGGGGTGCTTCCCTTCTTCCATGTATACGGAATGACAACGGTTATGATTCTGTCCGTCCTTCAGGCGCAAAAGATGGTGCTGATCCCAAAATTTGATGTTAATACGATTTTAAAGGCAATTGAAAAACAGCGTCCTACGTTATTTCCAGGTGCTCCAACAATGTATATTGGGTTACTAAATCATCCTGATTTAATGAAATATGATTTGTCTTCTATCGATGCCTGTATTAGCGGCTCTGCTCCGCTCCCGGTTGAAGTTCAGCAAAAATTTGAGGAAGTGACAGGTGGTAAGCTTGTTGAAGGGTATGGATTAACTGAGGCATCCCCTGTTACCCATGCCAATTTCCTCTGGGATAAAAAGCGCGTATCCGGAAGCATTGGGGTTCCATACCCGGACACAGATGCCCAAATCTTGTCTTTAGAAACAGGTGAACCACTTCCGCAAGGGGAAATCGGTGAATTAGTGGTGAAGGGTCCACAAATAATGAAGGGCTATTGGAACCGTCCTGAAGAGACAGAAGAGGTCCTTCGTGATGGTTGGCTATTTACAGGTGACCTTGGCTATATGGATGAAGAAGGATATTTCTATATTGTTGACCGCAAAAAGGATATGATTATTGCAGGAGGATTCAATATCTATCCTCGTGAGGTAGAGGAGATTCTCTATGAACATCCAGCGGTCTTAGAGGCAGCTGTTGCGGGAATTCCGGATGAATATCGTGGCGAGACGGTTAAAGCCTATATTGTTGTGAAAGAAGGACATAATGTATCAGAGAAGGAATTAAATGAATTTGCCCGGAAACATCTTGCAGCTTATAAAGTTCCAAGGTATTATGAATTCCGGAAGGAGCTTCCTAAAACAGCCATTGGGAAGGTTTTACGAAGAACCTTAATTGAAGAAGAAAGAACAAAACAAAAGCAAGATGAGATCAAGCAGGCATAATGAAAAGCCGAACGGGGCTTTTCACTCGAAGAAAAGGGACTTGCCTTTGAAAAAACGGGATATTTTCTTGACAGATTTTATTGTTGATACTATTATAAAAATATGAATGATGATTCATTCATTTATTGTCATCATGTATAAAGTTGGAGATAGGGTATCCTCGGGTAATCTAGAATTCTCCTGGCAAGAGGGGGTAAGAAGTTTGAAAAAGAATAAACCAAAATATCGGCAAATCATTGATGCAGCCGTAGTTGTTATTGCAGAAAATGGCTATCATCAAGCTCAGGTTTCGAAAATAGCGAAACAGGCTGGAGTAGCCGATGGAACCATTTACTTATATTTTAGGAATAAAGAAGATATTTTAATCTCTCTCTTCCAGGAAAAAATGGGTAACTTTATTGAATTAATTGAAAGTAAAATAGCAGGAAAAACAACAGCAGTGGAGAAGTTGTTAATGTTGGTAGAATCCCATTTAGAATGGGTAGCTGCAGACAATCATCTTGCAATTGTCACTCAGCTGGAACTAAGGCAATCCAATAAGGACTTACGACTAAAAATCAATGAGGTTTTAAAAGGATATCTTAAGCTGATTGATAAGATTGTTGTTGAGGGCATTGAAAGAAATGAGTTTCGGACTAATCTTAATGTGCGTCTCGCTAGACAGATGATCTTCGGAACGATCGATGAAACGGTGACAACCTGGGTAATGAGTGAGTCGAAATATGACCTTCTTGCTTTAGCGGAGCCTTTACATCAGATGCTTGTAAATGGATGTGGCTATCTAACAACTGTTGATTAAAGCGTGTTCCCATCCTTGGTGGGAACAGAAGCAGGGAAAAGGGAGGGGAATATGTGGAAAATATAAAATGGTCAGTTGAGGAAAGGGTAGCAACAATTACAATTACTCGTCCTCCAGCCAATGCTCTTTCTTCTGGATTGATCAAGGATCTAGCCTCTGTGTTAGATTTGGTTGAAAACAATGATGATGTAAGAGTTGTCTTGATTCATGGTGAAGGAAAATTCTTTTCAGCAGGTGCTGATATTAAGGAATTTACAACGATTCAAGGAGATGGATTTGAGAACCTTTCGAAGAATGGTCAAGATGTTTTTGAGCGTATGGAGTCTTTTCCAAAGCCAATTATTGCTGCAATTCATGGTGCTGCATTAGGAGGCGGGCTTGAGCTTGCAATGGCCTGTCATATTCGCCTAGTAACAGAAAATGCAAAATTAGGTCTACCTGAGCTTCAACTAGGTTTGATACCTGGCTTCGCTGGTACTCAAAGGCTACCTCGATATGTAGGAACAGCGAGAGCAGCTGAGATGATGATTACAAGTGAACCTATTTCAGGGCTAGAGGCAGTTCGCTATGGACTTGCAAATCATGCATACACTGATGAAGATATTCTTGAAAACGCCTACATATTGGCAAAGAAAATGGCACAAAAAAGCCCAATTTCTGTCAAGGCTACTATTAATCTCTTAAACTATGCCAAAACAGATCAATATTACGAAGGCGTAAAAAAAGAGGCCCAACTATTTGGAGAAGTCTTTGTTTCCCAAGACGCCAAAGAAGGAATCACCGCATTCCTCGAAAAACGAAAGCCTGAATTTAAAGGGAAATAAAGCAATAAAAGTTGATACTTTAAGGTTGTTTAGACAAAGTTATTGTTTTAACTTGGGAAATGTCTGCGGGTATAAAAGCTAGGTTGTTTTCTAAAAGATTGTTATTTTTGATAAATAAAACTATGGGAATAACCGGTTGATTGGAGCGGAAGGTGCGAGACTCCTGCGGGAGCAGCGGGACAGGTGAGACCCCGAAGGCGCCTTGGCGACAAGGGGGCTCACCGCACGCCCCGCGGAAAGGGAGCATCCTGGAGCGCAAATCAACCACCCTCTGTTTAAAAGCAAAAAAGTTACGAAAACAGCCGAAAGCTAAGAAATAATTTTTTTATCCTAATTTTTTTTCAATCTTTGAAACTGAATGAAAGTTAGAATTTTTAGGAGGGAAAACAATGAACATCTACGTATTAATGAAAAGAACCTTTGACACTGAGGAAAAGATTAGCATCTCCGGCGGAAAAATTAACGAAGATGGTGCCGAATTTATCATCAACCCCTACGATGAATATGCCATAGAAGAAGCAATTCAAGTTCGCGATGCAAATAGTGGTGAAGTAACCGTTATTACAGTTGGCAATGATGAAGGGGAAAAACAACTCCGAACTGCACTTGCCATGGGCGCAGATAAGGCTGTTTTAATTAATATTGAAGACGATGTTGAAGACGGAGACCAATATACAACCGCAAAAATTATTGCCGAATACTTAAAGGATAAAGAAGTAGATTTAATCCTTGCAGGTAATGTTGCCATCGACGGCGGTTCTGGTCAGGTTGGCCCTCGAGTTGCAGATGCTCTTGATATTGCTTATGTAACTACTATTACAAAGCTAGAAATTAATGGCCAGACTGCAACTGTGACTAGAGATGTTGAAGGAGACTCTGAAGTAATCGAAACAAGTCTTCCACTTTTAGTTACAGCACAGCAAGGCTTAAACGAGCCTCGTTATCCATCCTTACCAGGAATTATGAAGGCAAAGAAAAAGCCACTAGAAGAGCTAGAGCTCGATGACTTAGACCTTGACGAAGATGATGTTGAGGCAAAAACAAAAACAATTGAGATTTACCTTCCGCCTCAAAAAGAAGCAGGAAGAGTACTTGAAGGTGAATTAGCTGATCAAGTAAAAGAGCTAGTCCAATTACTTCACACTGAAGCAAAAGTAGTTTAAAGGACTGCAGCTAAAAGCAAGACATTAGCAAACTTGAGTAAGCTAACTTTCTGATTCTAAATTCGGTTGAACGAGAATATACGCAGGAGGTAATTCAAATGGGTAGAAAAGTATTGGTATTAGGTGAAGTTCGCGAGGGTTCATTGCGAAATGTATCGTTTGAAGCGGTATCTGCCGCTAAAACAGTAGCAGAAGGCGGAGAAGTAGTCGGGGTATTACTAGGTGAAAACGTAGGCTCGCTAGGTGCAGAGCTAATACAATATGGAGCTGACAGAGTTGTTGCGGTTAACAATGACCAATTAGCTCAATATACAACGGATGGATATTCTCAAGCGTTAATGGCAGTCATTGGCCAAGAAAATCCAGAAGGTCTAATTCTCGGCCATACAGCTCTTGGAAAAGACCTTGCTCCAAAGATTGCAAGTAAGTTAAATTCTGGATTGATTTCTGATGCAACTGCGGTTGAAGTAGCTGGAGGCAATCTAGTCTTTACTCGCCCAATTTATTCAGGTAAAGCTTTCGAGAAGAAAATTGTTACTGACGGCATTGTTTTCGCAACAGTACGTCCTAATAATATTGCGCCACTTGAAAAGGATGAGAGTCGTACAGGTGATGTGGCCAGTTTAGATGTAGATATTAAAGACCTCCGTACTATTATTAAGGAGGTTGTTCGCAAAGCATCAGAAGGTGTGGATCTTTCTGAAGCGAAAGTTGTTATCGCTGGTGGCCGTGGTGTCAAAAGTGAAGACGGCTTTGAGCCACTTAAGGAACTTGCGAATGTCCTTGGTGGAGCAGTTGGTGCATCACGTGGTGCCTGTGACGCAGAGTATTGCGATTATTCCCTTCAAATTGGGCAAACTGGAAAAGTTGTTACGCCTGACCTTTACATCGCTTGTGGAATCTCAGGGGCCATTCAACATCTTGCAGGGATGTCAAATTCAAAGATAATTGTTGCAATTAACAAAGACCCAGAAGCAAATATCTTTAAAGTGGCCGATTACGGAATCGTCGGCGATTTATTTGAAGTAGTACCAATGCTCACAGAAGAGTTCAAAAAATTAAAAGTACATTCTTAATTTAGCGGTCTTATACAAAGGGGTATTAAAGTGGGGTGGGCGATTTAACATAGCCCACTCCTTTCGTTTTTCTATGGGATATATCGATTTAATAACGGGTAGAATAGACGCGAAACAAAAAAATAGCATCACTTTGTAAACGGTGCTATACTGACGTTAGTATTGTATTTAGGAGGAATTTAATATGGCTATTACACATGCGACGGACCAAAGTTTCGGTACTGAAACAGGTTCAGGTACAGTCTTAGTAGATTTTTGGGCTACATGGTGTGGACCTTGTAAAATGATTGCCCCTGTTCTTGAAGAACTTGATGCAGATATGGGTGACAAAGTGAAAATCGTTAAGGTCGATGTTGATGAAAACCAAGAAACAGCTGGGAAATTTGGAATCATGAGCATTCCAACACTTCTTGTTTTAAAAGATGGCGAAGTTGTTGATAAAGCGGTTGGATATCAGCCTAAAGAAGCTTTAGCTGAACTTCTTAATAAACACGTTTAAGAATATATATGTAGACTAGGCCGGTGGGAGGAATCCCGCCGGTGTTTTTATATAAAGGTATTTCTGGAGGTTCTTATGCCTCCTTTCCAATCCTGTATGAGGATTGATAAAATGCCCGAAGAGGGTATAACAAAGCCAGAACGGTAAAATAGAGCGGTTCAAATTGTTCAAAAATGCTGAAATGAAACCTAAATGGTAAAATAAAGAGAAATAATGATATGTCGATAATTAGTTGAATGTTTTAAGGAGGTGTATAGCATGAATGAAAACATCAAGAATAAACTAGCGCTTTTGCCTGGCCAGCCTGGATGTTATTTAATGAAGGACAGGCAAGGAACGATTATTTATGTCGGCAAAGCTAAAATTTTGAAAAACAGAGTCCGTTCTTATTTCACTGGCTCACATGATGGGAAAACCCTTAGACTTGTGAACGAAATAGAGGATTTTGAATATATTGTTACCTCCTCCAATATGGAAGCCTTATTATTAGAAATCAATCTTATTAAAAAACATAATCCTAAATATAACGTCATGCTCAAGGACGATAAAAGCTATCCATTCATTAAGCTGACAGCCGAACGTCATCCACGATTAATCATTACCCGTAAGGTGAAAAAAGATGGTGGTAAATATTTCGGCCCGTATCCCAATGTTCAAGCGGCTAATGAAACAAAAAAACTCCTCGATCGAATCTATCCCCTCCGTAAATGTGCTACACTTCCTGATCGGGTTTGTCTTTATTACCATTTAGGACAGTGCCTAGCTCCATGTGTGAATGAGGTTGAGGAACAAGAATATAAAACGATGACAGATGAAATCACCCGCTTTTTAAATGGTGGTTATAAAGAAATTAAGAAAGATCTTGCTGAGAAAATGACAGCTGCTGCTGAAGAGCTTGATTTTGAACGGGCAAAGGAATTCCGCGATAAAATTTCACATATCGAAGCAACAATGGAAAAACAGAAGATAACAATGACTGATTTTACTGATCGTGATGTATTCGGGTACGCGGTCGACAAAGGCTGGATGTGTGTCCAAGTCTTTTTTATCCGTCAAGGGAAATTAATCGAGCGCGAAGTATCCATGTTTCCGATCTACAATGAACCTGAAGAGGAAATCCTAACATTTCTTGGGCAATTTTATTCGATTGCCGAGCATTTTAAACCAAAGGAGATTCTTATCCCAGATACAGTGGATGCGGAAATGACGGAACAATTACTATCTGTCAAAGTGTTAAAACCACAACGAGGTCAAAAGAAAGAGCTTGTTAAGCTTGCATATAAAAATGCTAAAATTGCTTTGAAAGAAAAATTCTCTCTTATCGAACGCGATGAGGAAAGGTCAATAAAGGCGGTAGAAAGGCTCGGGGAATATATGGGGATTTTTACTCCTCACCGGATTGAGGCTTATGATAACTCAAATATCCAAGGAACAGATCCTGTATCAGCTATGATTGTCTTTATTGATGGAAAGCCTGAAAAGAGAGAGTATCGGAAGTATAAAATTAAGTCGGTTACGGGACCGGATGACTATGAATCAATGCGTGAAGTGGTCAGAAGACGATATACAAGGGTATTAAAAGAGGGACTACCCCTAGCAGATTTAATCCTTATTGATGGTGGTAAGGGTCATATTGAAGCTGCACGGGATGTATTGGAAAATGAACTAGGAATCGATGTTCCAATCGCTGGGCTTGCAAAGGATGAAAAACATAGGACTTCGCAACTTCTATACGGAGATCCCCTTGAAATCATTCCATTACCGCGTAATAGTCAGGAATTTTATTTACTACAACGAATTCAGGATGAGGTTCACCGCTTTGCGATTACGTTTCATCGTCAGCTTAGAGGGAAAAATGCTTTTCAATCCTTGCTTGATGATATTGACGGGATTGGTGAAAAACGGAAGAAAATGCTTCTTAAACATTTTGGTTCAGTTAAAAAGATGCGCGAAGCAAGCTTAGAAGACCTAACGGCAGCGGGTTTACCGTTTAAGGTTGCCGAGGAATTACAAAAAAAACTAGCAGAATAGTGTTGTCAGATTAAAAATTCTTATGCTATAATGATGAAAATTCAATAAATCACTTTAGAGCGTTAAAGTGAAGATAGAGGTGCGGACCTCAAAAGTAAAAGTCAGGAGAATGATGGGATTCTATGATGGGCTTTGAAAGGGATGTTCGCCGAAGTGAGGAAAGGCTCATAGCTTTCCTTGCTGGTTCTGCATTGAATAAATGCTGAATTGTCAAGATGACTGTGTCTTGGAGGGCTATCTCACTGTGTAAGCGTATATAGATTACGTCGTCACAGCAATGAGATATTCTCATTGCTTTTTTCTGTTTTTGGGGAAAAAGCCTTATGTTACATAAAAGACGCATGAACAGCCATCAACAACAGGAAGAGGGGAATAGAATGGGACTGATTGTGCAAAAGTTTGGCGGTACTTCGGTAGGAGACGTTGAAAAGATTCGAAATGTTGCCAACCGTGTTGCTGAAGAAAAACAGAATGGAAATGATGTAGTAGTAGTCGTTTCCGCTATGGGGAAAACGACGGATAAACTTGTGGAAATGGCAAAGGATTTATCAGCGTCCCCGAGTAAGCGGGAGATGGATATGCTCCTTACAACTGGGGAACAAGTGACAATTTCCCTCCTAGCATTAGCTTTAAAGGAAAAAGGCTTAGATGCAATCTCCTATACGGGCTGGCAGGCTGGAATTCTGACAGAGTCTGTACATGGAAATGCGCGAATTTTGAATATAGATACTAATAAAATTCAGAGCGATTTGACAGCAGGTAGAGTCGTGGTCGTTGCTGGCTTCCAAGGAATCACTGAAAATGATGAAATTACTACTCTAGGTCGCGGAGGTTCAGATACGACAGCTGTAGCCCTTGCTGCTGCACTTAAGGCTGATAAATGTGATATCTATACAGATGTTACAGGAGTATACACAACAGATCCACGCTATGTAAAGGGAGCAAGGAAACTGCTTGGTGTTTCTTATGATGAAATGTTAGAACTTGCCAATCTTGGTGCGGGAGTACTTCATCCTCGTGCTGTGGAGTTTGCTAAAAATTATAATGTCACATTAGAAGTTCGCTCAAGTATGGAGAAAGAGCGTGGAACGGTCATCGAGGAGGAAATTGCTATGGAACAAAATCTAATTGTACGCGGAATCGCATTTGAAGATCAAATTACGAGAGTGTCTGTAATTGGGCTCGATAATTCAATTACAAGCTTACCGACTATTTTTACCACTCTAGCTAAAAGTCATATCAATGTTGATATTATTATCCAAAGTGGTACTGGTACAGATAAAGCGAATATCTCCTTTTCAATTAAGAGTGGTGATCTAAAGGAAACGCTAGAGGTACTTGAGAAAAACAAGGGACTTTTGAACTATGAGACGGTTGAATCCGAAACAGGATTAGCTAAAGTGTCGATTGTCGGAGCGGGTATGGTTTCCAATCCTGGTGTAGCGGCAAAAATGTTTGAAGTGCTTGCATCTGAAGGAGTTCAGGTGAAAATGGTTAGCACCTCTGAAATCAAGGTATCAACAGTTGTGTCAGAAAAACTAATGGTCAAAGCGGTAGAAGCTCTTCATGATTCCTTTGAGCTTTCGAATTTACCGGTTCAAGCATAATAGAGAATAAATAGAAAAAAGCTTTCAATGGATATTTCCTTGAAAGCTTTTTGTCTAGAATGGATTGAAAACGACTTTATACAGCATCATGACTATCCCACTTAATGGTGAATTGTATGATGTTTGACCGTTTATTAGGGTGTTCAAATGCTTCAGACACGACCTTTTTTTGCCATTCAATTTGTTGTGCTAAGAAGCCAGCCTCTAGCTGGAAAGTGCAGTTTTTGTCTTTTTGTAAGCGGTTGGAAACCAACTCTCCAGTAAGGGAAAGGCAGATTTCTTTACGCTTCTCTTCTTTAATTGATAATATCCCCCAATTCGCTTCATGGAAGAAGGCAATAATCTCATCCATGGTATATAAAGGATATTTACGTGCAAGCTTTTTTCCTGCCCAATAGAGGATCTCTGGTTCATTTTTACCGAGTAACTCTGAGAGCAGGTCATCTCTGATTATTTCATACCCAAAAAGGGAAACTGAAGGCTGTTGGTTGGTAGTATATTTATCAGAAACTGGTAATTCACTCAAATGCTTTCCCCCGCTTTCTATGACTCTATTATATACGTTTTTAATGGTAATTGAACCATGGAAATCAGAATGTTTTTTTTGTAATTTTCCAGTTAATCTAGTGTGATTATTATTGCCATTGCAATTGTTTCAGTATTCGGCAACTCAATATTAAAAAGAGATTAAGTTTGTTCCTTTTGAGTAAATATTATCTTGATATATAAAAAAATGGAAAAAAATTTTATTTTTATCATAATTATATTGAATCTTAAATTTTCTTATAATTTTTTCCATATAAGTATTTTTTCTGTATCCGTTTTCTTGACGCTCCAACTTTATCAGAGTAAAATGGACTTGTCACAATATTGTAAGAAATGTTTATTATTTTTCAACGATGGAAAGGTTAGGAACCCTAGTTCAACCTAGACATCATTTTTAATTTTCAAAGGGGGGTATACATAATGGCACAAAATCGAGAGTTTGTTTGGCGGAGATTACATTCATTGCTTGGGGTTATTCCGATTGGATTATTCATGATCCAACACCTTGTGATTAACCATTTCGCCACACAGGGACCGGAAGCGTTTAACAAGGCAGCACACTTTGTAGAGAGTCTTCCATTCCTGATTTTTTTAGAGTTCTTTATTATTTACTTACCACTTTTATTTCATGCGATTTACGGTATTTATATTGCTTTTACTGCAAAAAACAATACTAGTAGATTCGGATATTTCCGTAACTGGATGTTTAAGTTACAGAGATGGACAGGGGTCATCACTTTAGTATTCATTGCATGGCATATGTGGGAAACCCGTATTGCAAAAGCATTTGGTGCTGAAGTTAACTTCGACATGATGGCGGACATATTATCATCTCCATTTATGTTTGCTTTCTATGTGATCGGTGTACTTAGTGCAATTTTTCACTTTGCAAATGGACTATGGTCCTTCCTTGTTAGCTGGGGAATCACTGTTTCTCCGAGATCACAAGTTATTGCAACCTATTTTTCAATCGGTGTGTTTGTTATTGTTTCAACAATTGCAATTCGTGCGCTCTTTGCGTTTATCTAAATATGAATCTATTACATTACAGAATTTGAAGTTGACTTAGGATTAAGGGAGTGAGTCACGATGGGTAAAGGAAATATTATCGTAGTTGGCGGTGGCCTAGCAGGCTTGATGTCAACGATTAAAATTGCGGAAGCTGGGAAAACAGTTGAGCTCTTTTCTCTAGTTCCGGTAAAACGATCTCATTCAGTTTGTGCCCAAGGTGGTATGAATGGTGCTGTTAATACTAAGGGGGAAGGGGATTCTCCTTGGATTCACTTTGATGATACAGTTTATGGAGGAGACTTCTTAGCTAACCAACCTCCTGTTAAAGCAATGTGTGAAGCAGCACCTGGAATTATCCATTTGCTAGACCGAATGGGCGTTATGTTTAACCGTACTCCAGAAGGATTACTAGATTTTCGTCGCTTTGGTGGTACACAGCATCACCGTACTGCATTCGCAGGTGCTACAACTGGTCAGCAGCTGCTATATGCTTTGGACGAGCAGGTTCGTCGCCACGAAGTAGCAGGACTTGTTACGAAATATGAAGGCTGGGAGTTCTTGGGGACGGTTATCGATGACGATGGTGTTTGTCGTGGGATTGTTGCTCAGAATTTAAAATCGATGGAAATCAAATCCTTCGCTGCAGATGCCGTCATTATGGCATCAGGTGGTCCTGGTATTATTTTCGGTAAATCAACGAACTCTGTTATCAATACTGGATCAGCTGCATCGATCGTGTATCAGCAGGGTGCTTATTACGCAAACGGAGAAATGATCCAAATTCATCCAACAGCAATCCCAGGGGACGATAAGCTTCGATTGATGAGTGAATCAGCTCGAGGAGAAGGTGGACGCGTTTGGACGTATAAGGATGGAAAGCCTTGGTATTTCCTTGAAGAGAAATATCCTGCCTATGGAAATTTGGTACCGCGTGACATTGCAACACGTGAAATTTTCGATGTATGTGTAAATCAGAAGCTTGGAATCAATGGCGAGAACATGGTGTTCCTTGATCTTTCGCATAAAGACCCAAAAGAACTTGATATCAAGCTTGGCGGTATTATCGAGATTTATGAAAAATTCGTTGGGGATGACCCACGTAAAGTTCCAATGAAAATTTTCCCAGCAGTTCACTATTCAATGGGTGGATTATGGGTTGACTACGATCAGATGACCAATATTCCTGGCTTGTTCGCAGCTGGTGAGTGTGATTATTCTCAGCACGGTGCGAACCGTCTAGGGGCAAACTCTTTGCTTTCTGCTATTTATGGCGGTATGGTTGCTGGTCCAAATGCTGTTAATTACATCAATGGACTTGAAAAGAGTTCTGATGCTATTTCCTCAGCTGTTTTCGAACGACATGTTCAGCAGGAAGAAGCTAAATGGGATAATATCATGTCCATGGATGGTACGGAAAATGCTTACGTAATTCATAAAGAGCTTGGCGAATGGATGACTGATAATGTAACAGTTGTTCGCTATAATGATAGACTTTTGAAGACAGATGAAAAGATTGTTGAGTTGATGGAACGTTATAAAAATATCAATATCAATGATACTGCGAAATGGAGCAACCAGGGTGCGACATTTACACGCCAGCTTCAAAATATG
>Ga0182742_1004637_pt1 | contig 12287 bp, 12 predicted proteins | sample eDN5th37CBELigMG_FD_128880 | JGI IMG/M metagenome (GOLD analysis project Ga0182742, IMG submission 128880) | Enriched Miracle-Growth compost microbial communities from Emeryville, California, USA - eDNA 5th pass 37_C BE-Lig MG (version 2)... ... | reverse complement strand
GTGGCTCAGTAGCTCAGTCGGTAGAGCAATGGACTGAAAATCCATGTGTCGGCGGTTCGATTCCGTCCTGAGCCACCATTTTTTTGGAGGGGTAGCGAAGTGGCTAAACGCGGCGGACTGTAAATCCGCTCCCTCAGGGTTCGGCGGTTCGAATCCGTCCCCCTCCACCACTTATTTATTAAAATAGCTTTTATTTATAGGGGTATAGTTTAAAGGTAGAACAGAGGTCTCCAAAACCTCCAGTGTGGGTTCGATTCCTACTACCCCTGCCAATATTAATATTGTGGCGGTCGTGGCGAAGTGGTTAACGCATCGGATTGTGGCTCCGACACTCGTGGGTTCGATTCCCATCGATCGCCCCATTTTTTTATGAAAACTTAATGATTAGACAGTTAGTGTCAACCAACTACAGAATTAATTCAGAAGTAGCTAATGCCTCTTAGTTTTGACTGTGGTTTTCTTTTGTCTTTGTCTAGTTCGTTCATTCAAAGGTGTTAATCATAAGTATGAATCATTGGGCTATAGCCAAGCGGTAAGGCACCGGACTTTGACTCCGTCATGCGCAGGTTCGAATCCTGCTAGCCCAGCCATTTACACAGGGCGGCATAGCCAAGTGGTAAGGCCAAGGTCTGCAAAACCTTTATTCACCGGTTCGAATCCGGTTGCCGCCTCCATATAATGCCGGTGTGGCGGAATTGGCAGACGCGCACGACTCAAAATCGTGTTCCGTAAGGAGTGTCGGTTCGACCCCGACCACCGGTATCCTAAAGTGAAATCTAGCTTTTATAAAAACATAAAACACTCACAAATGTTGATTCATCAATGTTTGTGAGTGTTTTTTTGTGAAAAAACAAAAGTTGAAGATGAGCTCTGAAATTATGATTTTATATGGTCGTCCTCGAAGATATTGGTGATCACCTAATTCTTACTAGCCTCCAATCATTTTTGCTGTGTTGTATCACTATCAGCAAATTTAGTTGGCAATTTAAAAAGGTGCTCTGGTAAATAGATAGTTTAAATCATCATGCAATTTCATGATTGAGTTGGCAACGTAACAAAGGAGGAGATAGTTTGACTGAGTAAAAAATGATAGCTAGGAATCTACCAAGCAGTGGATACGGTAAGGCAAGGATGGGCCAACAAGCTTGAGTTTTCCATTATGAGTGATTACTTTATTAAGTATTTTCTGTGCTTGCTAATAAAATAGCAACTACCACTAAGATAAGATTGGAAGAATTGGCGAGTATATGGCAGTTGATCTTTAAAGAGCACTTGATATTGTTTGGAGCTACTAGTCAAGTTTTTTTACTTTGAATTCACAATAAACTTCATTAATCTTATTTCTCCATAACGTAGGAAATTGTGAAACCTCAAAAACCTCAAAAACCTCTAACATACCAGAAACCATCTATTCAAATCACTAATTGATAGACATACTTCTACCTAAAAACTAAGGCGCTAAAATATAAACCTCTTACCGTTAGGCTCTTTTCTTAAATTTTGTTGTTTTTATAGATAAAATGTGAAAAATTAGTTATGTTTTCACTGGAAGGTAACTTTTTGATTAGGAGAAAAGAGCCTGAAAACTTTTTAGAAAAGCACAAAATGGCTTATTCTGCGTTAAAATCGGCCTTAAGATTTTAACAACAATTCTTTAAGAACAGCCTTCCATAAAAAGCTCATTTCTCAAACTTTGGGCGGATAGGCAAGCTACCAAATTTGGGTTTATGCAATAAGTTACTTGTAGAGGTCGAAAGGGGTGAGAAATTGGGTAGACGTATCAAGCATAACGCACGTGACGTCGAGGAGTTAGCGAGGCTCATGCTGGCGGAAGCCATTGGTGAAGGAGCCCAGGGGATGAGTATGGTAGGGTCGGTTGTGGCCAATCGTGTGGAGGCTGACTGTGCTCCGGATTTTAAAAACCTGCGTAATATCAGGCATGCCATCTATCAAACGATCCCTGGAACTGAAATCCCCCATTTCGAACCCGTCTTAAATGGATCATTGTATACGCAACGTCCCTCAGAGGAAGATCTTCGGAGGGCCAGGGATTTGTTGCATGGTTATAGGGATCCTCGGGCGAAAATGAACTTGTGGTTTTTTAACCCTAGTCCAGGCCAAAAATACCGAGCTCCTTGTACCGCTACGATGCCAAGATCCCCAATGACGGTGTTCGATTTTGCTCATAAGAATCATTGTTTTTATGTGGCAGTACCGGGCTATTGCCCAGAGTTTTACCGATAATTAAAGGAGTTGATTTTTTCATGGGTTGTGGAAACTTTAGTTATTATCCTATGAATTATGGCTTGATGCGGGATAGTAGCATGGGACAACAGGGTCAAATGTCCGGCTACCCGGCGGCGGGTATGGCAGGAATGGCAGGAATGGCAGGTATGGAGGATATGCAGGGAATGCAAGGAATGCAAGGAATGCAAGGTATGACTTCAGGACCTACGTTTGCCGCTCCGGTGATGCCAATGGGGACTGGGCAGCAACTTTTAGCTGGTGTGGTGGAAGAATCGTTTATTGAAAACATCTTGCGCTTCAACAAAGGGAAAGTCGGGACGTTCTACTTTACTTACCAAGGAAATAACAAGTGGAATGCAATGGTTTACCGTGGGCGTGTAGAAACTGCTGGCCGTGATCATATCATCATTAGCGACCCTGGGAGCGGAAAACGCTATTTGTTGATGATGGCAAATCTCGACTGGGTAGAATTCGATGAACAAATTAACTATCCGCATACTGAAATTAATCCGGCGATCGAAATCGAGACATCAGAATAGGTCATAAGAAGCTGAAAACCCGCTATATTCCATTTTTTGGAACAGCGGGTTCTTTTTGTTCCCATTAATAACAGAGCAATTTCAGCAAAAAGATTTATTTATCCTGTACACTCATGGAGAAATTGTTCCTATAACACAATTGGTGTTTTTTATATGAGAAACCTGACAGTTTCCCTTCTTTACTAATATCAATAAAAATTAAACAGAGCCTTTATTTTAAGTTTTTTATCTCAGTGGGTGAAGGGGAATCGGTTACATTTAAAAACTCTGAGACTGTGGTACTTTATTATCCATTACTCTTCGCTTTCCACTGAATTGGGTTGTAATGATGACTCCACTAATGACGATGAGCGTCCCAATGATTTTCATCAGAGTAATGGTTTCATCAAACCATAAATAAGCCCCAAACATTGTAATCACAGGTAAAAAGTTCAGGAAGATGGAAGCTTGGGAAGGACCCAGTAAATCAACGGCACGGTTATAAAACGCTAATGCGATTAAGGATGGAAAGATCCCAAGATAGGATAATGAGATGAAATGATTGAGACCATCAAATGACGGAACACCAGTTATTGTCCATTCAAGTAAAACAATTGGGAACAGCACGATGACGGAGATTCCCATCACTATGAAGAAAAAGGCCGACGTTGGAAATAAGTGCATATACTTTTTCACGTAAATAGAATAAATGGCCCAAGTAAGAATGGCGCCAACCATAATGCCGTCCCCAATATTCCACGCGATTGAACCGACTGCAAAAATCTTTCCATCCATCACGACCCAGATTGCACCTAAAAATGATAATAAAATGCCTAACCATTGCAAGGGTACTAATCTTTCTTTTAACAGATAAACACTAAAGATGACTGTCACAACAGGAATCACAGTTTCTAAAATGGAAACGTTTGTGGCTGTGGTAAACTGCAAAGCTCCGTATATGAAAGTATTGAAAAAGGTTACTCCTGTTAAGGTCATAATCAATAATGGGCGTTTATGCTCCCATAACGTTAAACGATGTTTCCAAGCAGCTTTCATTCCAATGGGAATTAAAATGATGAAAGAAATTAAGACTCGAAAAAACGCAATCGTAAACGGTGGGAGATCATTAATCGCTTTTCCAACTAGGATGTTCCCTGCATAAAAAATAACGACAAGCACCATTAACAGATAGGAATAAATCACTATAACCTCCTTTCCTATCAAAATACATATAGTTAAGATGTTATCATTTTTACTAGATAATGAATAGAATAAAAATTCTGACTTGTTGTACGTTCGTCGTTGGATTGGCTATAACCTATTTCATCTCAGTGAGAATGGTCTATCTTTCTATTAATTGACGGAAAAAACTTTTTATTCAGAGTATATTAGACAATATGGTAGCATTTCTAAGGGATTTCCTTCCTAAATTTAGGTCATTCTTTTATATACTAGCAGACTGGAAGTAATCAGGGAATTTGCTGGTTGAGCGACTCTTCATTTTAACCTATCATTAATTTATATGAATTTTTAGTACCTTTGTCCCATATCAAATTTAGGAGGGAGGAATCCACTGAATTGAAATTTTTTAGAGCACTGGACAGGTTAATGATGAAACTTGAAGAGTATATTTTGAGCTTTTCTATTATTCTTATATCCGTTGTGATTATCGCAAATATAATTGCACGTGAAGTGTTTAATTCGAGTATTTTTTATTGGAATTTAGAGGTTAGTAAGTTTGCTATTGTAATCGCTACCTTTATGGGGATTGGTTATGCAGCGAGAAAAGGGCGACATATCAGTATGTCGGCATTTTATGATTTTGCTCCGTTTATGGGTAGAAAAGTTTTATCCATCCTTATCAATGGTGTTAGCGCCGTCATCCTTCTTGGCTTAGCCTATCTTTCCTTGGGATATGTGCAAGCAGAATTTGCTAAAGGCACCGTTACCCCAGCTTTACAAATACCGCAATATTTAATGGTTATCTTTATTCCCATCGGTTTTTTCCTAGGAGGAATTCAGTTTCTACGGAATATGTGGATCAATATTCGTGTGAAGAATAAAGTGTATCTAGGAATTGATGCAGAGGATTACAACGATCAGGAAAAGCGGGATATTAGCCATGAACTCCACATGTAAGCTTGTTTTAACATTACAGATAGAAAGGAATTTTTTATGGTAGCAACGCTGTTAGCCATTATGGTTGTTTTACTATTATTAAATTTTCCGATGATGATTCCTCTGATCGTAGCTCCAATTGCCGTTGCGTTTATCTTTTTTCCAAATTTGCGACCGGAATTGCTGATGGACCAGTTACTAACGGGGATTGAATCGCCAGTGTTGTTAGCTGTTCCATTGTTTATCTTTGCAGCAGATATCATGACATCAGGGAAAACATCGAATCGACTATTGGATTTTATCGGATCCTTTGTTGGTCATCTTCGCGGGGGATATGCGGTCACCACTTCAGCTGCATGTACATTGTTTGGAGCGATTTCAGGCTCTACCCAAGCAACAGTTGTGGCGATAGGGAAGCCAATGCGTGAGCGTTTATTAAAGGTTGGCTATAAAGACTCGAGCGCCATCGCTCTCATTATAAACTCGAGTGATGTAGCATTATTGATTCCACCGAGTATTGGCATGATTATTTATGCACTTGCAGCCGGAAGTGTTTCAGTTGGCGATTTATTTATTGCAGGGATTATCCCTGGACTTATGGTCTTTATCAGTTTTGCAATTTATAGTTATTTTTATGCCAGAATCAAAAACATTCCTTTGGCAGACAAGGTACCATGGAAAGATAGATTAGTATTTTTAAGAAAGGCGCTCTTACCTTTAGGGTTCCCAATCTTAATTGTTGGGGGAATCTATTCTGGGTATTTCACACCAACGGAGGCGGCAGCGATTTCTGTTCTTTATGCCTTTCTATTAGAAGTAGTAATCTATCGTTCGATTCATATAAAAGAAATACCGAAAATTGCGCTATCCACTGGGTTGGTTTCTTCCGCCGTATTTGTGCTAGTTGCTGGCGGTCAAGTATTTACTTGGGTTTTAGGGTATGCGCGAATTCCGCAGCAAATTACCGAAGCGGTATTAGGAACTGAACCAAGTGCACTCTACGTGCTCATCATTGTTAGTATCTTTTTCTTTATCGGATGTATGTTTGTCGATCCGATTGTAGTCATTTTGATTTTAACACCGATTTTTGTTCCTGCTGCGGAGGCTGCTGGTGTTAGTTTGATTCATTTAGGTGTCATCATTACGTTCCAAGCAGCACTTGGGTCCGCGACGCCACCATTCGGGGTTGATATTTTTACCGCAAGTGCGGTGTTTAATAGATCCTATTTGGATGTCATCAGAGGAACACCACCATTTATTCTTATGCTGCTGATTATTTCAGTTCTATTAATTTTTATCCCAGAATTGTCGTTAATGCTGATACCGGGGTAAGAAAGCGGTTCCTACACGTGAAGTAGGAACCCTTTAATAAATTTAAAATTAACATTAGGGGGTTTTATTATCTTTCATAAAAAACGTATTCTAGCAATCTTATTGACGTTGACTTTAGGGCTGTTTCTAGCTGCGTGTGGAAACAATGAGGAAGCGAGTAGTGAAAGTTCAGGTTCCGATGGAGGATCAAGTGAATTTGAATCCGCTACTTGGCGATTTGTAACAGAAGAAGTTCAAGGTCAAGTCCAATATGTTTATGCAGAAGAGTTTGCGAAACGGATTAGTGAAAAAACAGATGGGAAAATTACGGTTGAACCGTATGAATATGGTGGGCTTGGGACCGAAACAGACCAAGTGGCCGCTTTGCAAGGTGGAGCAGTTGAGCTAGCAGTGATGTCACCAGGTTTTACTGGAAACATGGTAATGGAAGGCCAAATCTTTGCATTACATTTCTTATTCCCAGATAGCGTAGAGAAAACACAAGAAATTCTCAACACAAGTGAAGCATTAAATGTTGACTTAGTTGAAAAGTATGAAGCACACGGGATTACGCCACTTGCTTTTTGGACAGAAGGAGCAATGGCTTGGACGAGTAACGCTGGGGTAAGTGAGCCAGGTGATTTCAAAGGCTTTAAGATGCGCATTCAAGAGTCTCCTTTAATGCAAGAATCATATAAAGCGTATGGTGCAAGCCCGCAAGCATTGCCTTGGAGTGAACTTTACACGGCGCTCGACCGTGGAACGGTTGATGGACAAGAAAACCCTGTTTTCTTCATTTATGATGCTGCATTTAATGAAGTTCAAGATACCGTGACACTATCGAATCATAATAACTATGTTGCGATGACAACGGTGAATACGGATTGGTATAATAGCCAACCGGAAAATGTTCAAAAGTTGATTAGTGAAACAGTGAAAGAAATGCAAGATTGGGCATATGATGAGCAAGATCGTCAAAATACGGAGTTCTTGGAAAAAATGAAAAATGATACGGATAATCCAGTTGAAATCATTGAGCTTACAGAAGAACAACGCTCAGAGTTTCGAGAGCTTGCCCTTCCAATTCGTGACTATTATCGTGAGAACATCTCTACGGTAGAAGGAGCGATTCTTGATAAACTAGAAGAAGAGATTGAGGCAGCAAAATAAGAAAGAATGATAAATGAAACAAGCGGAGAAAACAATGGTTTTCTCCGCTTGTTTTTTGCTCCCAAGGGAAGGAGTAAACATAACCCACACTGACATTAAGGTTTTTCTTAGTAAGCTAATTCGCTTACCATCACTTGACCCACTTAACCACATCTTCATAAGGTCTCCGTGTTTTCGGACGAGTATTATTTTTACGGTAGCCGAAAGCTGGCATGACTGAAATGCTGTAATGGGCATCCTCTAATAAACCTTCTACACCTACACCTAAAAGCTGATTCATTTTTTCTATGTTAAATCCTTCTATCGGACATGAATCGATAGGTAAAAATCGTCTCGTTGAACCTCTTCGACTCGTTTGAGAAAACCCTCTAAAAGTTCTTCAGTAAACTGCGAGACATTTCGTAAATGATTTTGTAAATAATCAGAATTGTAGATTGTGTCTACCTTGGTTCTAGCAAGAATGATGAGGAAGTGACTCGCATCTGGAAGCTTGCTAAACGCTCACCACGAAGCATTTTTGATTTTTTCTCGAAGTTCCGGGTTTTGAATGACTACCAACCGCCATGGTTCAAAACCAAACGAACTGGGAGATAAACGCCCTGTTTCTAAAATAAACCGGAAGTCCTCCTTAGAGATCTTTTTCAACCTCTTTTGTGGCATGTCGGAAATGAAATGCATCTAAAACTCTCTGTTTCATTGTTTCTTTGTCACGCATATCCATCACACCTTTTTTCCTTTGTTGGAGGTAGAAATATCCATTTTATCTTTTGCGTGCTTTGAGGATTTTATGTGTTTAGGGGGAGTTCACACCGCCCTCTAGACTGCCTCTGTTACAATAACAAAAAGAGAAAAAGGAGACCAAGAATAGCGATTGACAAAGTAACTAGGAACAAAAGAATATCAATCCGGTTATTTTCAGGGCTCTCTTTTTTTTAAGTATTCTTTTCTCAATCTTTGTTGCATTTGAACAAAAAATACGATTTTAGGGAATAATAAGGGCTTAGAATATATTGCAATTTCATATAAAGAATTGTTGTGGTCATGAAGGAGGATTTTTTGATTTAATGGTTGTATTTAAATATTAGGAGATTGAAATACGATTGATTAATCAATCTTAGAGGATGTCTGATTGAAATAAATGAATACTATGCCATGTTTCATTTGCGAAGAGGTTTAGCGATTATGGTAAACTAAAAGAGAAATGTTCTGTGTTAGGAAGGAGTCCGGGGTTATGGATTTACATAAAATGGTTTCAATGCTTTCGAAAAAAGAATTAGTCGAACTAGTTATGGATTTAACTGATGGAGATGAGGATGTTGCGAAAAAGGTAGAATATAAACTCAGCACGCCACATGATGAAGTCAAAGCTAGTAAACAACTGATTCGACAATATATTAACGAGAATAAGAGACGAGGATTTATATCATGGCGCAACGTCCATGCGGCGCTAAGGGGCGCGGAGATGGTGCTTGAAAAGGGCAGGAATAAACTTGTTAGCGGCGAAGAAGAGCTAGCGGTTCGTTTGGGGATTACTGTCCTATCGATTGTCATTGATATGCTCCAATACACCGATGATTCTGGTGGCGAAATTGGCTATATTGTGAATGAAAGTATGACGATGCTCAAAGATGCGTCCTCGTTAGTGCTGTTATCGACCGAGCATCGTGAACAAGATCGAATCTTTCAATTAATTTTAGATGAAGCCTTACATAAGCGTTATGATGGTTGGAATGACATTCGTCATGAATTATTAGAAGTGTGTACAATCTATACGGCACGTGCTTCGGCTCGGAAAAAATTAGAGAGTACTTTAGAGAAATTATTAACGAAGGTTTCTAGCATTTCTTCTTGGTCCTCGGACTATGATCAAAAGTCGATTAAAATGCTTCAATTGAAAGTGCTCGAACGGAATGGCGAGTTGGAAAAAGCGCAAAAGTTTATAAATGAAAACTTGAAATTTGATGAGTTCCGGGAAATGGCGATTGAAAAGGACATGGCAAATGAACAGTTCACATCGGCATTAAAGCTTTGTGAGGACGGGGAAGAAAATGATAGTAAATATCCTGGCCTTGTGAAAAAGTGGAAACAATATCGATTACAGATTTATGAAGCTCTAGAGGATCTAGACAAGCAAAAAGAGATTCTCAGAGAGTTTGTTTTTGATAATGATTATGAGTCTTATAATAAATTGAAGGAGTTTTATTCTCCAGAAGAATGGCAGCCGGTGGTCGATGAGATTTTCACAGAGCTTGAGGAGAAATCGGATCATTTGCCATATATTTATGAATACATGGCGAAAGCCGAAGAGCGCGAGGATAAAATTCTGAAATACTGTGAAGAATCCCCGATTACGGTCTTAGAGCTTTACCCATACTTACTGGATGGATATGCTGCCAAAGTAGATGAGATTTTTACAAGTTTTCTTAAAAGTGAAGCGGAACAGGCGAGCGATCGCAAGCAATATCGCAGTGTATGCAAGAAACTTGAAATCTATCATAAGGCATGTGGGGAAACAAAGTTTCGTGGCATCGTAGAGGAGTTAAAGGAAACTTATAACCGAAAGCCGGCGTTTGTGAATGAGCTGGAGAAAGTGGAAAGGTTGTTTGGGTAAAAAAGGACGGTGGGAATGGTCCGCTCAAGAACTCTTTGAAAAATAAGTGACCAGGTCGTCTCAATGCTAAATGCGAGAGTTCTGTTCAACATTTTGTTCAGTGTAACCATCTTATTTGATCCTATTAACAGTTATTGGAATATGGATCGGGCTGAGAGAGCTTAGTTTGGGAACCGTTTCACAACTTCTTTTATGCTTGCCACGAAACATCTTCATTGCCTAGCCGATTGCCGATTCGCAATGAAAAAATTACACGCTTTTCAAGCGCGTAAAGTTGTGAATGCATTACAACTTGTAAATTTAATTTAAAACGAAAAAGCCGACTAATTGGTGTCCAATCAGTTGGCTTTTTCGTTGGTTAGAAGTGGAACACTTGCGTTTGGAGGTTGGGCATTTGTTATCAATCATGCTATTTTTAAATAGGATCTTCTCCCAACCTTGTGCAATACGTCTATATAAGCTAGTTTGTTTAAAAATACAGCAACTTTTTAAGAGAAAAGGGCTTGCAAACTTAATTTTAAACATATGAAATGGCTATGATTTCGTTAAAATTGACTTTAGGATTTTAACATCAAACTTTACGAAAACAGCCGTAAATAAAGAAAAAAAGCAATTGGAGGTAGTAGGAATGAGCAAGGTAAATGCATTGTTTCGTAAGCGAATTGGGATTTTAGAAAAGGAAGTGATTTCGTTTGAAAAATTGGACGAGGTTCTTGAGAAAACAGCATTTATGATTCCGTTCGAGAATTTATGTATTGTCGAGAATCGGATAAAGGGACTTACCACTGAAAATGTTATGGAGAAAGTCTTAGTGCAACGAGAAGGTGGACTTTGCTATGAACTAAATACGATTCTTTATTTGTTTTTAAAAGAGAACGGCTTTGACGTTACCATGGTGCGTGGTGTTGTTTATAACCAAATGAAGAAAGATTGGAGCGAGACTGGCAGAACACATGTGGCGAATCTAATTCAGGATAACGGAAAGTTTTACCTTGTTGATACAGGTTTTGGTGGGAACTTGCCGTTAAAGCCTGTGCCGTTGACGGGAGAGGTGGTCACATCAAACAACGGTGAATTTCGTATCGAGCGTAATGAGAGTGAACATGGTGATTTTATACTTTATATGAAATTAAAGCATAAAGGTCCTGAGTGGAAAATTGGGTATGCTTTTGATTCAAAGGATTTTGTGAAGAAAATCGAGGATTTGAATGAAATCCAAACGGTGATTGCGGAGCATCCGGAGTCGGCCTTTAATAAAAAGCCATTGGTCACCAAGTTAACGGAAGACGGTAGTGTCACTTTAACAGCGGGCTCGTTTACGCAATGGGCCGACGGACAAGAGAAAAAAGAAGAAATGGATGAAGGAAAGTTTAAAGAATTTAAGAAAACGTATTTTGGTTTGGAGTGATGGAGTTTCGGTGCCTGTTATGGTGAAAGTAATCGAGGATAGGTGTCGATGCCCGAAGAGGTGGAAAAAACCGAGTTGATCGTAAATGCGGTGCAAACAATAGAACTAGATTTCCTCACAAATGTTATGATCAATGATGTTTGTGAGGATTTTTTGTGGGAGGAATTTGGCTGAGAATGGTAAGGGAAGTGTTATAATTTTTAAATAGATATGTTTGTGGATGAGATCATTTAGCAGAACGTGCTGAGCAGAATCAATAGAGGTAATAAATAAGGAGGGGGATTTTAATGTGGAATGTCACGAAAGAAGCGCAAGAGCGTTTTTTGAAATGCAATCTATTGCCGATTCAGGAATCAGCCCATGATTGGGAGATTGTTTTAAGGGAAGCGGCGGAAGAAGGCGAGGACCTAACTGCGCGTTTAAAGGAAGAACTTGATGAAGTAAGAGAGGAATTAATGGAAGTGGTTCCGAGTCGGTTTCATCCTTATGTGGAAGATGGGACATTAAATCAGCCGACGTTGCCTAAATCAGTGCGGGAGGACTATTTACAATGGATGCGAGCAGCAGATAGGGAATTTGAAAAGGTTTTAGATGAAGCTTCTAAACAGACGGAGAAGGCCGTACACCACCTACCACAGGCGGTTCAAGAGGTTTTTGCGGAAAGCTTGCATGATTCTCAGATTCAACGGATTGAACGGGTTGGGGACAACATCCATCTTTATTTGAATACGGATGGTGGGTTTTCGACGAAAGCACTTATTCACTTTCAATTTAAAAACATTGTTGCGGAAGAAAGTGAAATGCCTATCGAAGTCGGGCAATGGTTGGTTTACGATGAATTACAGCAGCGGGATGAGGGCTTTGCGTTTCGCGTGTTGTTTGATGGTCCAAGTTCAGAGTGGAC
>Ga0182742_1004636_pt1 | contig 12288 bp, 12 predicted proteins | sample eDN5th37CBELigMG_FD_128880 | JGI IMG/M metagenome (GOLD analysis project Ga0182742, IMG submission 128880) | Enriched Miracle-Growth compost microbial communities from Emeryville, California, USA - eDNA 5th pass 37_C BE-Lig MG (version 2)... ... | reverse complement strand
TGAAGTCGGACCTGGAACTGGGCGGCACCGACCAGAAGTTCAATCTGCTCGTGGGTCGCGAACTGCAGAAGGAATACGGCCAGGCGCCCCAGTGCGTGCTGACGATGCCCCTGCTGGTGGGCCTGGACGGCGTCGAGAAGATGTCCAAGTCCAAGAACAACTACATCGGCATCTCCGAGGCTCCCGATTCCATGTTCGGCAAGCTGATGTCGCTTTCGGACACCCTCATGTGGTCGTACTTCGAACTGCTGTCGATGCGCCCCATGGCGGAAATCCACGGCTTCCGGGCCGAGACCGAGGCCGGGCGCAATCCGCGCGACATCAAGGTGCTTCTGGCACAGGAGATCGTCACGCGCTTCCACAGCCGGCAGGCAGCCGAGACGGCGCTGGCCAATTTCGAAGCCCGGTTCCGTGACGGCGCCATCCCGGACGACATGCCGGAAGTGGCCCTGGCCGGCGCGCCGCTGGGCATCCTGCACATCCTGCGCGAGTCCGGCCTTTGCGCGTCCGGTGCCGAGGCACAGCGCAATGTCCAGCAGGGTGGCGTGAAAATCGACGGCACGAAGGTCGAAGACAAGGCACTTTCACTCAAACCTGGCAGCTATGTGATACAAGTAGGAAAGCGCAAGTTTGCGCGTATCCGGCTGAGCTGACAGCCGGCTCCACACGGCGCTCTTCCGGCGCCACGTATTGTTCTCACCGATTTCGCAACGCTGGCCGGCTTTCGCATCGCGCAGGTCCGCATCGTTGTGCTTTCGTGTGTTCATGTGCCTACCTATCTGGAGACAGCAATGAAAGTCTGGAGCAACTCGTTCGCCGACGGCCAGCCGATGCCGACGCGATACGCCTTCTGCAAGATCGACCAGAAGACCCGTGTGGCCATGGCCGACAACGTGAACCCGCACCTGGCATGGTCGGACCTGCCTGCCGGCACGCAATCGCTTGCGGTGATCTGCCACGACCCGGACGTGCCGAGCAAGGGAGACGACGTCAACCAGGAAGGCCGTACCGTACCGGCCGACCTGCCCCGTGTGGATTTCTTTCACTGGCTGCTCATCGAACTGAAGCCCACCCTCGAGGAAATCGAGGAAGGCGCCTTCAGCAGCGGCATCACGCCGCGCGGCAAGGGCGGCCCCGTGGCCGCACTCGATGCACGCCAGGGCATCAACGACTACACGAACTGGTTCGCCCAGGATCGCGACATGAACGGGGAATACTTCGGCTACGACGGCCCCTGCCCTCCATGGAACGACGAGCTCGTGCACCGCTATGTCTTCACGGTCTACGCGCTCGATGTGCCGACGCTTCCCCTGGAAGGCGCCTTCACCGGAGCCGACCTGCGCGACGCCATCGCCAGGCATACGCTGGCACAGGCCAGCATCACCGGCACCTACACGCTGAATCCGGACCTGGCGCCGACCGAGATCGGTGTCGGGGAATAATCCAAATCGGCTAAACTGGCATGTTTTCGCGCCGGCTATATCCCAGGAGCCACCATGTTTGACCGCCAACGCACCATCGCCCACACCGACCCCGAGGTCTGGGCCGCCATCCAGAAAGAAGACGAGCGCCAGGAACAGCACATCGAGCTGATCGCCTCGGAAAACTATGCCAGTCCTGCCGTCATGCAGGCACAGGGTACGCAACTCACCAACAAGTATGCGGAAGGCTATCCTGGCAAGCGCTACTACGGTGGATGCGAGAACGTCGATATCGTCGAGCAACTGGCGATCGACCGCGTCAAGCAGATCTTCGGTGCCGAAGCGGCAAACGTGCAGCCCAACTCGGGTTCGCAGGCCAACCAGGCCGTGTACATGGCCGTGCTCAAGCCCGGCGATACGGTGCTGGGCATGAGCCTGGCCGAAGGCGGCCACCTCACGCACGGTTCGCCGGTCAATGCCTCGGGCAAGCTGTACAACTTCGTGTCGTACGGCCTGAACGCCAAGGAAGAGATCGACTACGACCGCATGGCCGAGCTTGCGGCAGAGCACAAGCCCAAGCTGATCGTGGGCGGCGCTTCGGCCTATGCCCTGCGCATCGACTTCGAGCGCATGGCCAAGATCGCACGCGACAACGGCGCGCTCTTCATGGTTGACATCGCCCACTATGCCGGACTGGTGGCAGGCGGCGTGTACCCCAACCCGGTGCCCCACGCTGACTTCGTCACCTCGACCACGCACAAGTCCCTGCGCGGCCCGCGCGGCGGCATCATCATGATGCGTGCCGAACACGAGAAGATCATCAACTCGGCCATCTTCCCGGGCATCCAGGGCGGTCCGCTGATGCACGTGATAGCAGCCAAGGCCGTGGCCTTCAAGGAAGCCCTGTCGCCCGAGTTCAAGCAGTACGCCGAACAGGTCGCCAAGAATGCGCAGGCCCTGGCCAGCGCACTCACCGAACGCGGCCTGCGCATCGTCTCGGGTCGCACCGAAAGCCACGTCATGCTGGTAGACCTGCGACCCAAGGGCATCACCGGCAAGGACGCCGAGGCAGCCCTGGGCGAAGCGCACATCACCACCAATAAGAACTCGATCCCCAACGATCCGGAAAAACCCTTCGTCACCAGCGGCATCCGCCTGGGCACGCCGGCCATGACGACCCGCGGCTTCCGCGAGGCCGAGGCCGTCCTCACGGCCAATCTCATCGCCGACGTCCTGGACAACCCGCGCGACCCGGCCAACATTGCCAGCGTGCGCGAGCGTGTCAACCAGCTGACGAAGCAGTTCCCGGTCTACGGCGGCTGATCCGTCCCATGCCTGCCCCGACAATGCCGATCATCGTGTCTGATTCGTATGGGTGGGTATCGTGAAGTGTCCCTTCTGCAGGCACGCCGACACCCAGGTCGTCGAGACCCGGGCTTCGGAAGAAGGTGATTCCATCCGCCGGCGCAGGCGCTGTGCCGCCTGCGACCGGCGCTTCACCACCTATGAGCGTCCCGAACTGCAGATGCCTGTCGTGGTCAAGCGCAACGGCAACCGTTGCGAATACGACCCCGCCAAGGTTCGGGCAAGCCTGAAGCTGGCCCTGCGCAAGCGTCCGGTCAGTGCACTGGATACAGAAAAAGCCGCCCAGCACATCGAGGAAGCCCTGCTCACCAGTGGCGCCCGGGAAGTCACGGCGGCACGCATCGGCGAACTCGTCATGGCCGAGCTCTTCGAGCTCGACCAGGTCGCCTACGTTCGCTTTGCATCCGTTTATAAAAGCTTCGAGGACATCGAAGCCTTCAGCAGCATGATCAAGGACATGCGCCGACGGCGCCGCTGATATAGACAGGAGGATAGACCCATGGGTGCACCAGAACTCCCTCCGCTTACTGTCAAACGCCTGAGCCTGGGCACCCTGCCACCACGCCACCGGTTCGAACAGTGGCGCGAGCACATGGACCACCTGATCAGCGTGGTGCCAAATGGCAAGTCCGTCGAGCAGAGTTTTCATGGGGACCTGACCGTATACCAGGTTGGCGAAGTGGTGATAAGCCGGTGCCTGTGCGATGCGGTGATCATGCAGCGCACTCTTGCCCGGATCTCCACCACCGGCATGCGCGACTACATGTTCCAGCTCTTTCTGGACGGAGATGCCGGCACGTTCGATCGCCCGGGGTTGTCGCTGCAGGCCGGCCGTGGCGATATCGTGGTGCTGGATTTCAATGAGCCCGTCACCATGCGGCGCGGCCGCTACGACACCATCAACCTGTTCCTGCCCCGGCACATGGTGGACGCCTGGCTGCCTGCCGGGGTCGACCTGCACTGCGCCCATGCTCCAGGCGCCTCGCCCCTGGCTGCCATCGCGCGTGGCAGCGTGCTGTCCTTCCTGCAGCACCTGCCCGACCTGATCGCATCCCAGGCCCAGGCCGCTCTGATACCCATCATCCAGCTGCTGGTGGCAGCCGTGTCAGGGCCAGCCGACTCTGGCCTGAAGCGTGAAGTGACGGCCAACCTGCTTGCCGATGCTGCGCTGGGTCCGGCAAGACAATATATCGAGGAACACCTGGATGACGCCGATCTGGACGCGGCTGCCGAACTCGTACGCAATCCATCCAGGTCCGTCCTCGAGATTGCCTACGGGCTAGGGTTCAGCAGTCCGTCGGATTTCAGCCGGGCTTTTCGCAGGCTCTATGGCTACAGCCCGAGGGATGTACGCCTGCAAATGGCAGCTACGCCGTCTGACACCGGTCAGAGTTGGAGGCAGTCTGGACGACCCAACCGTCCATTCCTGAACTGGCTTGAGAGCGCAGGGCAGCCTGATCGCGAGGCATGACCCGCTTGCCCGAGTTGCGCGTGCGGGCCAGTCTTTCATTGATGTTGGAGCGCGCCACGCCCAGCACGTCGCATACGGTCTTGACCGGGCAACCCTCGGCCACCAGAGTGAGCGCGCAATCCACCTTGGGGGCCAGATCGAGAGCGCGACGCAGTATGGTGTTTTCTGTATTCCTGCGTTCAAGCTCCGTACGCAGCGCCTTGATTTCGCTTACGGCGGCAGCCAGCTGCGACAGGGGGACCATGACCTGTTCGGCGCCCGCCCCGCACAGTCTTCCGCTTTGATAGAGACGTCTCCATCCAAACAGCAGGTTCGGATGGACACCATGCTTCTTTGCCACCGCGAGAACGGTATTTCCTGACTGGAAGCTCTCCCGTACGATGGCCATTTTTTCTTCAGCGGATCGTCGCCGCCTGTTTTGTCTCAGAGTCTCTTCCATTGCCTTAACCTTTCATCAGACATATCCGTCCCACCGGATCGTGTCCGGCGGGGAGATGGACAGCCATGCCGTTTCCGATGCCTTTGAGCATCAGGCGTGCGTTCACGTAACAGAGTTGTTGTTGCCTGTGAAGGTATCCTACGCCTACGGCGCAGTGGCACTTGACACCCAGTCTCGCGAAGTTGACTCTGTGTCTCAAGGATGTCCTACTACAACACTCTTCATGCCACCTACCTGTCAAACAACCGAATATGCCGCTGCCTTGGCTGGCAAGCGCCAGTCTCCTGGAAGTGAATGCTGATCATGGATTCCCAACTTGCCGCACACGATGTCGCATGGATGCGTCAGGCACTGGCGCTCGCCGCAGGCGTCATGAACATCACCACCCCCAATCCCCGCGTCGGATGCGTCATCGTGCGCGACGGCCGGGTTCTCGGCCAGGGTGCCACCCAGCGCGCCGGCGGCCCCCACGCCGAGATCTGCGCCCTGCGAGATGCAGCCGCGGCAGGGCACGATGTGGCAGGCAGCACCTTCTACGTCACGCTCGAGCCGTGCAGCCACTACGGACGCACCCCACCCTGCGTGAACGCAGTACTGGCGGCACGCCCGGCCCGGGTGGTCATTGCCATGAACGATCCCAACCCGCTGGTCAAAGGGCGAGGCCTGGCCCAGCTCCGCCAGGCCGGCATCCAGATCAGCACCGGCGTCTGCCTGGAAGAGGCACTGGAACAGAACGCGGGTTTCATTTCACGCATGACACGCGCCCGCCCCTGGCTATGGCTCAAGCTGGCCGGCTCGCTGGATGGGCGAAGCGCCCTGCACAACGGCGTCTCGCAATGGATCACGGGGGAGGAAGCCAGGGCGGACGGGCATCGGTGGCGGGCGCGCAGCTGTGCCGTCCTGACCGGGATAGGCACCATACTGGCCGATGATCCGATGCTGACCCCGAGGGCGGTCGCCACGCCCCGCAGGCCGCGGCGGGTCATCATCGACACGCACCTGCGCACGCCGCCGCAGGCCCGCATCCTGGACGGCGAAGAGACCTGGATCTTCACTGGAGCCGCGACGGATCCCGGCGGGGCCTCCACGAGGGGAATGGCTTGCCTGCCCGACGAGGCAGCGGAACGCGCCGAACGCCTGCGCGAGCGCCATGCCAGAATCATTCCCATGCCGCTGGCCGACGGACACGTGGACCTGGCGGCCGTGATGCAATGGCTGGGGCAGCACGACATCAACGAAGTGCACGCCGAAGCGGGCGCCACGCTCAATGGCGCGCTGCTGAAGGCCGGATGCGTGGATGAACTGATCGCCTATGTGGCGCCCATGCTGCTGGGCGACGCGACCCCGCTTGCACGGCTGCCCGCCCTGACCGAACTGCCCGGAGGACGGGACTTCGCCTTTACCGAGATGCGACCTGTGGGAAGCGACGCCTTCCTGCGCGCCCGCCGCATGAGCACCTGGGAAACCCTGCGCCAATCGGTGCAGGCCGTCTCCACAGGCTGACTGCCACCCGCCGGCAGACAGCCTGCCCAGGTGTCAGGCCTGTCCCAGGCCGGCTGCCGCGAACGCCTGTGCCAAATCGGCAATCAGGTCATCGGCCGACTCCAGCCCGATATGCAGGCGGATCAACGGCGTGTCGCCATCGGTCCAGGCCGAATGCGGCGCCAGCTCGCTGGACTCGACAAGCGTCACCAGGCTCTCGTAGCCGCCCCAAGAGAAGCCTATGCCAAAGAGCGTCAGGGCATCGACGAAGGCCTGGGCCGCCGCGCGGGACGCCCCCCCGAGACTGATGGACAGCAGGCCATTCGTGCCATGGCAGTCGCGCTGCCACAAGGCATGCCCCGGGTCGTGAGCAAGCGCCGGACACCAGACCCGGCTCACCGCAGGATGCTGCTGCAGGAAGCCCGCCACCTGCAGGGCATTGCGCTCGTGCTGCGCCAGGCGCACCGGCAGCGTGCGCACGCCTCGCAGGGCAAGCGAGGCGTCATCCGCGCCTATGGTCAGGCCCAGCGCGTAATAGGTGGCGTACATGCGCGCCGCCAGGACGGGATCCTTTACCACGACCGCGCCCATCATCAGGTCGGAATGCCCGCCGATGTACTTGGTGGCAGCCACCACCGACACATCCGCGCCCAGCTCCAGCGGCCGGTAAAGGTATCCCGAGCCCCAGGTGTTGTCCGCCACCAGCAGCAGGCCGCGCTCGTGGGCGAGCCGGGCCAGCGCGGGCATGTCCTGCATCTCGAACAGCAACGAACCCGGTGTCTCGGCATAGATCAGGCGCGTATTCGGCCTGACAAGAGACGCCAGGTCGGTCGCATCGGCCGGGTAGTAGGTGACTTCCACGCCCATGCGCTGCAGCACGGTCGAGTCGATCTTGCGGACCGGAGCGTAGACGCTGTCGGTGATGAGGGCATGGTCGCCCGCCGACAGCAGCGCCAGGCAGGCCAAGGCCGCCGCCGATGCGCCCGAGGGGGCCAGAAAGCAGCGGGCGCCGCCCTCGAGCAGGCACAGCGCGTCCTCCAGGGCATGGTGGGTGTCCATGCCCTGGCGACCGTAGCTGGGAATCCGCTCGCCGGCTGCCTTGCGGCGGAATACCTCGCCATAGGCAGCGGTATCCGCGAACCGGACCGTGCTCGTGCGCACGGTGGGCACGTTCACCGGCGCGATGCGGGTATCCGCGTCGAAGTCCGGCGTACCCGTATGCAGCAGCCTGGTATCCAGATGACGACTCATGTTTCTGCGAACACCGGCTTGCGCTTGCCCAGGAAGGCCTTCACGCCTTCGTCGAACTCTGCCGATCCGAATGCCGTCGCCTGGGCGAAGGCCTCGATCTCGAGAAACTCGGCCGGCGAACGGAAGGCGCTGTCGACCAGGCGTTTGGTGAGACCCAGCGATACCGAGGGCCCAGCAGCCAGTTGCTGGGCAAGCTCCATGGCCTGGGCTTCCAGCTGGTCGGCCGGCACGACGCGTCCGATCATGCCCATGGCCAGGGCCTCGCCGGGCAATACCTTGCGGCTGGTCAGCAGAATGTCCTTGGCGCGCTGGGCGCCCACCGAACGTGTCAGCGTATAGGCCAGCGCGAGATCGGGCGCCGCACCCAGCTTCGAGAACCCGCCCATGAAGTAGGCATTGTCGGCCGACACGATGATGTCGCCCAGCAGCGCAATGGACAGCCCCGCGCCCACGGCCGGGCCACCGACCGCGGTAATGATGGGCTTCTCGCAACGCATCAGGTCGAGCAGCCAGTCGTGGCTGGCGGCCATGCGCTTGCGGATGGTGGTGGCAGTGCGATCGCCCGTCATGGTGCGAATGTCGCCACCGGCGCAGAAAACGCCTTCGGATCCCGTGATCACCAGGCAACGCGCCGACTCGTCGGCCATGAAGGCGGGGATGTTCTGGATGAATCCCTGCTTCATCTCGAAACTGAGCGCATTTCGCGATGCGGGGTCCTTCATGCGAAATACGGTAACGGCCCCATGCTTCTCCACACTCATCACTTCGTTCACGGCTGCTTTCTCCTGGTTTGTGTCGTTGTGCCTGCAGCAGGCAATACGCTGGTTCGAATAGTCCGATCTTACCGCCTGCCCTGCGCCGCACAAACTCCACCGGCCAACCATTTTGCGAGATCACGCCGCGAAACAACCTGCAGACCGCCCGCGACCCCTGCCGTACGCCCGGCAAACAGGGTAATCTTCGCGCATGCTGACCACATTGCTTCGCTGGTTTCCGTTTCTGTCCTGGCAACGCCCAACCGGGCCCGATCTTCTGGCCGACGCGCGCGCGGGTATCGCCGTAGGCCTGGTCCTGGTGCCGCAGGCCGTCGCGTACGCGGTGCTGGCCGGCATGCCTCCCATCACGGGGCTCTATGCGTCTCTCATCCCCGCGGTGCTCGGCATCCTGTGGGGGTCCTGCAATCTGCTCGGCGCCGGCCCCACGGCGTTGACCTCCATGCTGGTGGCCGGCTCACTGGCAGGCATGGCTGCCGTGGCCTCTCCGCGCTGGGTGGAACTCGCCATCTGGCTCGCGGTGCTTGCCGGCGGCATGCAGATCCTGCTGGGTGCCCTGCGGCTTGGCACCATCGTCAATTTCCTGTCCGGACCGGTCATCGGCGCCTTTACGCAGGCTGCTGCCGTGCTGATCCTGTTGTCGCAGCTGCCGGACATGCTGGGCGTCGATACGGCAGGCATCGTGGCTGCCTTTTCCACTCCCGGCCCGGTCGATCTGCGGGCCCTGTTGCACGTCGAGGCACTGGCCTTCGGTGCCGGCACGCTCGTCTTTCTGCTTGCCCTCAAACGCTACAGCCGCAGCCTTCCCCTCATCCTGATCGCCGGCGTCATCTGCACGCTCATCAGCTGGGCCATCGACTTCGGGGCCCGAGGCGGGCATATCGTGGGAGATCTTCCCTCGGGCCTGCCCGCCCTGGTGCTGCCCGGGCTGCCTGCCTGGCAGGACTTTCGCCAGCTCCTTCCGATGGCCGCGGTCATTGCGCTGGTGAGCTTCATCGAAGCCGTCAGCAGCGCGCGGGTGATTTCCCGCCAGCGCCGCGAACGCTGGAACGAGAACCAGGAGCTGATCGGTCAGGGCATGGCCAAGCTGGGCTCGGCGTTCAGCGGGGGGTTTCCGGTCAGTGCCTCGTTCTCCCGTTCCGCCCTTTATCTGTACGCGGGCGCCGTCAGCGGCTGGGCGGCGCTGTTCACGGCACTATGCGTGGCGGCAAGCCTGTTGTGGCTGACACCGGCACTGACCTGGGTGCCGGTGGCCTTCCTGTCCGCCGTCATCGTCGTGTCGGTCATGAACCTGATACGGCCATCCTGGTTCATCGCCCTGTGGCACACCTCCCGTCCAGAGGCGATGATCGCCCTCATCACCTTCGTTGCCACGCTGATTGCCGCCCCGCAACTGCAATGGGGAGTACTGGCTGGCTTCGTGCTTGCCCTGGTGCACTACCTGTACCAGCGCGCCCATCCCAGGATGGTTGAACTGGGGCCGCATCCCGACGGCACGCTGCGTGATCGCCGGCGTTTCGACCTGCCCCCGCTGGCCCCCGGCCTCTTTGCCGTGCGGATGGACGCATCCCTGAATTTCGTGACCGCCCCGCTGCTCGAGCGCTTCATCATGACGCGGTGCGAGGCGGACCCGTCCGTGCAGGCGGTCCTGCTGCACTGCTCTCCCATCAACGACATAGACAGCACCGGCCTCGATACCTTGAACCACCTGGTGGCGGGCCTGCAGGATCGTGGCGTAAAGCTGTATTTCTGCGCCGTGAAGAAGCAGATCGAGGACGCCTTCGTCCGCGACCGGCTGCTGAAACGGCTGCCGGAAGGCAGCCTGTTCCGTACCGAAGCCGAAGCGATCAGTTTGCTGGGGCGAAGCGGATGACGCCGTCGTCGTCGGTATAGCGACGCAGCTCGCCGCGGTAGTACAGCGTGTGCAGATGCGCCAGCGCCTCGCCCAGTGCGAAGGTCATCTGGTGAAGATCGAGCTGGCGCTTGAACATGATGGGCACGATGTCGGAGGCCGACTGCGGGCTCGTGGCGCAGGCCTGGCGAACCTCCGCCAGACGCTCGGCATGATGGTCGCGCTGCTGCGCAATGCGCACGTGCACGCCCTTGAACGGCCGCCCGTGCGATGGCAGGATCAGGGCGTCCTCGGGAATGAAGGCATACTTGTCCAGCGAGTCCAGGTACAGCTTCAGCGGATCGGCATTGGGCTCCATGTCGGACACGCTGACGTTGGTCGAGATGCGCGGCAGGACCATGTCGCCGGCGATGAAGACCTGCAGCGCATCGCAGTACAGCGACGCATGCTCGGGCGAATGCCCCTGGCCGATGACGACCCGCCAGTCATGGTCGCCGATCCGGACGACGTCATTGTCGGCGATGCGGTCGAAGTGATCCGGCATGCCGGGCACGAGGTCGGAATAATAGGTCTTGCGCGCGCGCAGCTTCTCCAGGGACTCCGGATCGACCACGCCATGCTTGCGAAAGAATCCCGCCGCGCGCTCGCCGCCGGTGGCACCGCCCTGGGCGCCGCCATCCGAGAACAGCCGCGCCATGGTGTAGTCGGTGATCGTCATCGCAAGCGGCACATCGAAGCGCTCGCAGAGCCATTTCGACAGGCCCACGTGGTCGGGATGCATGTGGGTCACCAGCACGCGCAGCACGGGCAGCCCGTCCATGCCCGACTCGAACACCTGTTCCCACATCGACTTGACTTCCGAGCGGGAGATGCCGCAGTCCACCACCGTCCAGCCCTCGCGCCCGTCGATGCGGTCGCGCAACAGCCAGAGATTGATGTGGTCCAGTGCAAAAGGCAGCGGCATGCGCAGCCATCTGATGCCGGGCGCCACATCGAACGTGACGCCGCCGTCCGGCAAAAAATCACCGAACGGATATTCAAGCTGATTCTCGAGAGGGTTCATTCCAGCCATCCTTCCTTTCTTGTAATGGTCTCGACCCGTTTCGCCGGGCATTCTGTGACGAGCGGGGCTTCGCACTATTCGGCCCGAATACACCCTAAAATCACTTTACGTTTACGTAAAGTGCCAGAGGATCCATGAATTCGTCAACTACCTGGACGATATCCCAATTAGCCCAGGAATTCGCAGTCACACCGCGCACAATCCGTTTTTATGAGGACGAAGGCATCCTGGCCCCGGAGCGAAACGGCCGCAATCGCATCTATCGCTCACGCGATCGCGCCCGCCTGAAACTGGCCCTGCGAGGCAAGCGGCTCGGGCTGTCGCTGGCAGAGATCCGTTCCCTGATCGGCATGTACGATTCGCCGCAGGACACCCGGCGGCAGCTGCAGCAGTATCTTGCCATCCTGGAGCAACACAGGCTTATGCTCGAGCGAAAGCGCGAGGATATCGAATTGACGCTGAGCGAGATCGCCGAGCAGGAGACGCAATGCCAGGCCCTGCTGGCAGCAGGCAACAGCGTCTGATGCACAGAACCAACCAGCCGCTTCGAAGGCCGCGGAGACACATAACGATGCCAGCGCCCGTCACGCTTCTGTCACGCCTCTGACATGCGGAAACGGGACAATGTGGGCGATCCCCGCCGCCTCTTGTCGGCAATGCCCATTTCGTCGTACATCCCATGCGGTTCCTATCGTTGAAGAGGAGTGACTGGCGTTCCTTGCGGGCCGCCAGCATCGGGCTTTCGCTTGTGCTGCTCACGCTGGTTTGGGGCGTCACCCTGCAACGCCTGGACGCCGACCGGGAGATCACCCTGGATGCTGCCAAGACGCAACAGGGAAACCTGGCAGTCATCGTCTCCGAGAATCTCGGCCAGGCGTTGGAGAGCGCTCGTACGATCGCCATCGCCGCAGGGGGCTGGTGGGAGAATTCTCCCGAAGAGGTACCCAACCGCCTGGCTGCCATGCGGGCTGCCAATCCGGCCTTCCCGCGGCTGTCATTGTACGATTCCACGGCGTCACGCATCTACAGCTCGACCACCATGCCTGACGACCCTGCGCTGACTGCAGCCGTGCGCGGCGCCCTGCGTCGCGCTCCGGAGCCGGGCGCAGCCGGCCCGATCCTGGCGCCTGTCTCGGTCCTGCCGGAAGAAGCCTGGCAAAAACCCTTGCTG
>Ga0182742_1004635_pt1 | contig 12289 bp, 8 predicted proteins | sample eDN5th37CBELigMG_FD_128880 | JGI IMG/M metagenome (GOLD analysis project Ga0182742, IMG submission 128880) | Enriched Miracle-Growth compost microbial communities from Emeryville, California, USA - eDNA 5th pass 37_C BE-Lig MG (version 2)... ... | reverse complement strand
CCGGGCGCCGGCGCTTGGGGAGCCTCGTCGTCGGCCAAGGCGCCCGGTTCCCCGTCGGGGATGACCACCGGAGTCGGGGCCGGGGAGTCGCCGGGCTTCATGCTCTCGTAGGCCGACCAGCAGAGCAGGGCGAAAAGCGCGACGAACGCGGCGACGGGGCCGAACCGCTCCAACAGGCGCCGGCGCGGTCGGGGAGGAATCACCCAAGGATCAATCGACGTCTGATCGGGCTCGGGCTTCACGGCGACCGCTCCGTCCATCGGCCGCGCCGGACGCGCCTGCGCCTCCCGCCCCTTGACGAGCAAGTACATGCGGGCCTTGGCTTCGGGGGGAACCGGAACCTTCTGTCCGAGGTTGCTAAGAATCTGATGGACGCTGGCCGCTTCGGCCAGGTTCACGTCCGAGGAGAGGCACTTCTTCTCGTACTCGGAGACCTTCTCCGGTTCGATATCGTTGTCGAGATAGCCGGCCACCAAGTTGGGGTCGGTGGAATCGGGGCCGCTATGGCTTGGAACCGTCAGCCGGCGCTGGCGGGTCACCCGTTGGATCCGCTCGACGAGTTCTTGCGCGAGCGGACTATCGGCAACCTGCTTGCCGATTTCGGAGACTTGGTCCGGCTGAAGCTTGTCGTCGAGCCAGGCCAAGAGCGTTCTCAGGGTCAATCGCATCTGTTCGCTTCCTCCACCCGGGAGTTGGACGCGTCGATCCGCGTTTCCCATATCAGTGGCGCGCCGCGCGGGATTCCGTGCGACTTTCTTGAGGATCTCCGAAATTTGTTCTCGAAAGGGAGACGGCCGAAGCCGCGTCACTCGGGTTAGCCCGGCGGCGCCACGGCGACGTCGCGGGGGGCGAGGACGAAGTCGCGGCCCTGGAATGAGAACCGGGCGGTGCGATACGAGGCGTTGAACAGGGTGTGGACGGCCTTCGGTCCCTCGCCGAAGCGGTTGATGAAGACCCCCGGATGGGGCGATTCGACGAGCGGCTCGGCGGGGCCGGCGAAGGATTCGGCGTGGTCTTCAAGCAGCGCGTGGGCTTCTCGGAGCCAGGCGAGCAGCTTCTCGCCGTACCAGGTTCGGGAGTGTCCCTTGAGCCATAGACCGTTGCCGTGCCAGAGCGAGAGGCGGAAGTCCTCGGCCGGGAGGGCGCGGGGGTCGATGCCGATCGAGACCATGTCCCACAGGCGAACGTCCGGGAAGGCGAACCGCGAGAGGTTCAGCTTCAGCGGCGACTGGCGGATGTCGGTGAAGGGAAGGGCGTAACAAAACGCGGCGTCGAAGTGGGGGGCCGCGGCGTCGGGCGGGGGCTCCTCGATGTAGATCATCGTCTCCCCCGCTCCCACCGCCTCTAGTTCGCGGCGCGCGGCGGCGGCCGCTTCGATCTCGCCGCGGAGGGTGTCGACGCCCGGAAGATGGCCATGCGTCGTGGAGAAACATCGTTTGCCGCCGAAGCCGAACTGGTCCAGATAGACCCCGGCCGCGCCGACCCGAGCGGTGATCTCGGCAACCCGGCGCGCCAGGAAGGCCCGCCACCGCGGCTCGTAGGGACAGGCGAAGAACTCGGTCGCTTCGCCTCCCCGCCACCAAACGCCCTCGCCCTTCGCGTCAATCAATTGCGAGCCGTCGATCAGGTCCTTGCCGGTTTTGGACCGCTTGTCGATCAGGTAGCCCTCGAAGTAGAGCCCCGTCGGCGCGCCCTCTTCGCGGGCCCGGGCGATGTTGCGGGCCAGGTCCTCCGGTCCTCCCAGTTCGATCGGGTAGTCGCCGACCCGGCCGACGGTCTCCGACATCGCCCAACCGGAGATGTCGATGAAGTCGATCCCGCCGAAGGCCCGGCCATCTTCGATCAGGGCGTCGAAGGTGTAGCGGCCTTGCTTCGCGTCGAACAACTTGCCCGAGCCGCCGATGGGATAATCGCGGCGCGCCCAAAACGCCGAGCGGAGCCAGGCGGGGCGGGGGCCGGCGGGCTTGTACCAACTCGCCAGCCAACCGCGATACGCCGCGAACCCCTCGCGCCAGTCGCCGCCGTGAGACGCAACCCGAACTTCGGGCGCCCGCCACGATTCGCCGGGCTCCAGATGGACCCGGTAATCGACCTCCGCAAGGACCGTCGCGCCGGTCTTCTCGAGGCGAAATGTCTTGTCGCGGCCCTCGAGGTCGCACACGATGACCGCCGCGCCCCGGTTCGCCCGGGGAGCGAAGACGTCGAGGAACTGGAGCGGAAACGCGGCGTTGTACGGCGCTTCCAGCGTCCGCTCCTCGGTCGAGATGATCGTCCCGCGCTTCGGGAACAGATACGCCACGTCGCCCGGGTCGTCCGACGCCCGGATCGTCGCGCTTGGGAACGTCAGTGTGAAGTCGACGGCTTCGGTCCCGTCGTTGGTCAACTCCAACGTCGCGCGGCGGCCGTTCGGTTCGGTCGTTTCGGAGAGCTTGGCCGAGACCGCGCCCTCGGGCGCTCCGGCGACTCGGTGTTCCAGGGTAACCTCGGCGGGCGGGCCGGGTTCCCCCGGCGTTCGGGGAGACGCCGAGGGAAGCGTTTCCACCGAAGCCGGCGGCGCATCATCAGAGATCCCCGCCGCGGAGACGAACAACTGAACGTGGGGGCTTCGGTCCATCAGTTCGACCGACTTCACGGGCCGGTCGGGGTCGAGAGCCAGGGCGTACAGCGAGGGCGTCTTGTTCGTCAGAACGTGGCGGCGTTCGGCGATGGAGAGGGGATACGCCTCCTCCCAGCCGCCGTCGGCGTAGGTGATTCGGGCGATGACGTCGGCCGTCTCGCGACTCTCCTTCACGCGAACCTGATCGGCCGGCGCGCCCGCGGCGAACTCGCGGACGTTGGCGAAGTGGGGCGCGATCGCCAGGAGGAACGCGCGACCCGCCCGAGGCTCGCCGGTCATCCGGATCGACTCCCCACCGCGCAAGGTCGTCCCGCGCCACGCGCCCGCGGCGATGGGGCCGTCGACGCTCCAGGCGGTCGCGCTCGGCGGAAGCGCGGGGGCGTCTCCCGGCAAGAGGTCCGGCCCGCCGACGAACGTCAATTCCTCGACGACGAGCGTCGCGCCTTCGGGCAAAGTGAATCGAAGCTCATGGATCTGGGGCGTTCGCATCCGGTCGCGGAGGTCGACCTCAAGCGAATGGCTTTGGCCGTCGGCCGTCAGGTCGCGCGAGTGGACGACCACGACGGGCATTCCGGCGACGAACGGGTTCTCCGGGTTCGTCGCTCCGGGCGTCACCGGCCCGACGCTTCCCGGCGCGAGGGTTAAAACCGCCGAATCGTCGCCCGGCGTCCCCAAGGCCCGATACCGGAGCTTCAAGGTCGGATAGGCGTAAACCCAGACCGGCTCGACGGCCTGCCGATGCTCGCTGGGCCCGGAAAACTCGGCCGCCTCCATCCGGTAGCCAACCAGCGCTTCCGCGTCCGTTTCCGCCGTTGTCATCGCCAGAAGCAGCAGGGTCAAGAACGCCATTTCGTTGCTCCGATGGTTCACTCTTGGGATGTCGGATTATGGGATGAGCATCGACGAAGGGACGGGTGGGAGTCGTCGGATTGCGGGATGGATTCGGCGAGCGGGTTCTCCCGTCCCATGCTTCTCCCGTGGAGGAGCGGGATAATTCGCGTAGGTTTTTTTAAGACGAGGGAAACGTCGCCCCGCCTTCACCGCGGGGACGGACGCGATAGAGCCGGAACCAGGGGTCTCGCTCGCTCGCGCCGTAGAGGGGCTCGAAGGATTCGGGATGGGCGTCGGCCCATTGTCGCTCGATGGGGAAGCCGTCGGCGTCGGCCACGTTGTGGGCTCCTTCGTTCGGGTTGACTCGGGTGACGACCAAAAGTTGAATTCGCCGAGCCTCCAGGTTGGCCAGCCAGGCGCTGTAATCTCCGTGGGCTCGATCCCATCCGGGCCTCGAATTGGGCCATTCGCCGCCCCCTTGGGCCAGGCTCTCCCGGTGGTAATCGTGCATCAGCCAATTACGATGCCCGTCGATGTTGACGTATTCCACATGATTGCGAAGGCCAGCGCCCATCAAGTAATAGGGGATGTTGGTTCCGGCGTAGGCCACCCTTGAGCCGTTGGGGCCGGAACGGGCCTCAAGCTGCATCCAGCCGGCGTAAAAGTCGGGGAAGTAGGGATAAAAGAGCCGTCGCGGGTCGGAACCGAGCCTCCAGACATCGAACCAACCGACCGCGGAGACCAACACCAGGGCGCCCGCGAGGGTCCCCCAAGTCGCGAGCGGTCGGGCGCCGCGCTTGGCCCTCATGAGTCTCCAGGCGACGATTCCGGCGACAACCCCCAGAGCCAGCGTGGCGAGCGCCGCCAGGGCGTCGAGCGGCGAGGCGTTCGGAGCGGCGAGGCGTTGAAGCCGTAGCGTTAAGGGAATGACCGTGCCGAAGGCGTTGGGGATCCGGGGGCTCAAGTCCCAGGGAATGTCCTCCTCGCGATCGGCGATCGGCCAGGCTTGCGGCGTCAGCAAGTGAACGGCCAGCAGCGACACCGCGACCACGCGCAACCACCAGCGACTGTCTAGAAGCCGGGCGAGCGGAACGACGGCCATCCCCAGCGCCTGAAGCATGAACCGGGGCTGAGTGCGGTAGGGAATGAGCAGCCAGTAGAGCGCGACGTTCAGCAGCGCCCCCGCGCTGAAGACCCAGACCCAAGTCGTCGCGCCGTTGTTGGATCGACGCCCCAGCGCCCAGAACCCGGCGACCGCCGCCAGCCAGAGCGGGACCAACCGAGGGTCGAGCACGCCGACCAGGATGTCGACGAAGGCCCGCCAATCCTCGACCGGGATGTAATAAACGCTCTCGCGCATCGCCTCCGGCCCGTACCAGCCTTCAAGCAGAGTCGCGCCCCCAACCCGAACGCGCAGAGGGTAGAGGGGGTTTCCTGTCAACAGAGCGTTGCGGGCGAACCAAAACCCGGACGTCGCCAAGACCGACGCGACGAGCCCAAGCGCCAAGAGGGCCGCGCGGCGGATCGAGCCGGCCCGACGAGCGACAATGCAGAGGGCCGCGAGCAGTAGAGGGGGGATGAACACCAGGCCGACCGACTTGGTTCCCAGCGACTCGCCCGCGGCGAGCCCACCGAGCATCAGGGCGACCCAATCATCGGGCCGGCGGGCGAACCTCAGGAAGAAAAAGGCGGCCGTCATGTAGCCGGCGATGAAGATCGCGTCGACGTTGGCCTCGAACGCGAAGAGGATCATCGGCGAAGAGGCCGCGAACAACGACGCCGCGATCAGCGACGCCGCCCGACTCGCCCCGACTTCCCGAGCGCAGCCGAAGGCGGCCAGCATCGCCATTGGGAGGAAGGGCGCCTGACCGATCTTCGCCAGGCGATCCCCCCCCCAGCCCACCATCAGCCACGAGAACCAAAGCTCGCCATTGGCCGGAAAGTACGTCGCGGCGCTCTCGCCGAACGGCGAGGCCACCAGGAACAACCTCTCCGCCTTCCACCACCGCGCGGCGAAGTAAAGATGGTAGATCGGACCGTCGCTGACCACCTTCACCGGCATCAAAAGTGACGGCAAACCGAGCGCCAACACCGCCCAACCAATCAGCGCGACCGCCGCGATCCCCTCCCATTGCGGAGGTTCGCTTGGGTCCGGCGTGTTCGGGCCGGCGACATCCGGCGGCCGGCGAACTCGGCAAACCGTCCCAACAACCAGCGCCGGCGCAACCCAGGCGAACAGCCACTCAACCCGAAGCAGCCCGAGCGTCCCAAGAACCTGCATCCCCAGCGTCGACCAAACCCAGGCGAGGACCGCCGCGGCGAGAACGCGGTCGACGCCCCGCTCTCGACGCAGTCCGAACGCGGCGATCCACCACGCGGCCAGGAACAAGAGGCCGTTCAAGAGCAAACAGGGCCAGCCGATCATGCGCCGTCTCGTTCCCAATCTTTCGGATCGTTCGGCGTCCCGCGTTGCGTTGCCGAGGGAATGTCCAGGTTCCGATGATCCGTTACACGATACCACCATTCCAAGCGAAGCGCGATCCCGTTGTCCTGAGCGGTTCCCGCTTTGCACGTCGTAAGCGATGCTGTTATGATTCCGGCGCTGGCGGCGGGCGGTGAATCATGGGGAAGGGGCGCGACGGATCCGCGCCGGGGCCGAGATGGAGGGAGCGACAACGATGCTGGGGACGACGCTTTCCGCGGGGGATTACCTCGCCCGGGTTTGCCGGGAGATCGAGCGACTGGACGTCGATGCGGTCGTCAATGTCGCCGACGTGATCGAGCGGGCCTATGACGCCGGGAAATTCGTCTTCATCATCGGCAACGGCGGCTCGGGCGCCAACGCCTCGCACCTTTCCGAAGACCTGGCCAAGTGCACCTTGCGCGACTTCGAGAACCAGAAGCGGCTCAAGGTTCTCAGCCTGACCGACAACACCGCGGGCATCATGGCCTGGGCCAATGACGAAGGCTACAACCGGATTTTCGTCGAACAGCTCAAGAACCTGGCGTCGCCCGGCGACGCGCTGCTGGCGATTTCTGGATCGGGCAACAGCCCAAACATTCTCAAGGCCGTTGAATGGGCCAACGCCCAGGGGCTGGAAACGGTCGGCTTCACCGGGTTCTCCGGTGGAAAGTTGAAGACCCTGGCCAAGCACAATCTCCACGTCGGCATCGACGACATGGGAATCACCGAGTCGCTCCATCAAGTCGTTTTTCACTGGCTGATCGACGACCTGAACCGCCGGTTCGCGGACAAGGCCGGGATCGCCTCCGACAACGGCGCTCGCGCCGGGGCCTAATGACTCATGAGTGGTAATTGGCTTCTGGGAATCGAGATCGGCGGAACCAAGCTGCAACTCGGCCTGGGCCGCGAACCCGGCGAGATCGGGGCGCTTTGGCGAGCCCACGTCGACCCGGCGCGGGGGGCCCAAGGCATCCGCGACCAGATCCGCGAAGGCTTCGCCGCGCTCTTGAACGAGGGCGGCGTTCGCGCTTCGGACGTTCAAGCGGTCGGGATCGGCTTCGGCGGGCCGGTCGACGCCGATTCGGGCCGCGTTCGCACGTCGTTCCAGATTGACGGATGGACCGACTTCCCCTTGGCCGACTGGGCGAGACGCGAGCTTGGCCCGGCGAACGTCTCGATCCACAACGACGCCGACGTCGCGGGACTGGCCGAGGCTCGTCTCGGCGCCGGGGAGGGGCGGTCGCCGCTCCTCTATTTGACGATCGGCAGCGGCATCGGCGGGGCCCTGATTCTCGATGGCCGGATTTACCGAGGGGCGGGACGGGGAGCCGCCGAGATCGGCCATTTGAACGTGCCGGCGGTCGATGGGTCGTCCGACTTCCCCGAGTTGGAACAGGTCGCCTCGGGTTGGGCGATCGCCCGCGCCGCGCGGCGAGAGGCGGCCGAATTGGCCGGTCGAGGCGAGCGCTGGAAGGTCCTCGACGTCTTCGCGGGGGGCCGGGTCGAGGAGATCACGACGGTCCAGGTCGCCCTGGGCGCCGAGCGTGGGGACGAGCGAAGCCTGAAGCTGCTGGACCAAGCCGCGCGCGCCTTGGCGTTCGCCTTACGGCAGGCGGTGGCGTTGATCGCCCCTCAGCGGATTATCCTTGGAGGCGGCGTTTCTCTAATCGGCGAGCGGCTCTGGTTCGAACCCCTTCGCCGGTTGGTCGACGCCGAGGTCTTCGCTCCCTTCCGTGGGAGCTTCGACATTGTTCCCGCGGCCCTGGGCGAAGAGGTTGTGGTCCACGGCGCTTTGGAGCTGGCCAGAGACGCCGCGATCAAGCCTACAATTCCCGGTTCGCCGCCTTCCGCTCGGCCGCCTCAAGGAGCAGGTCCTTAAGCACTTCGGGCTCGGCCGGCTTGAGAAGGTGGTAATCGAAACCGGCTTGGCGGTATCGTTCTCCGCCCTCGCCGGGTCCATAGCCGGTCAGCGCGACCAGCATCGTGTTTTCCAGGGCGGTCATTTTCCTGAGTCGCTCGGCGATCTCGTACCCGTCCATTACGGGCAGGCCGATGTCGAGGAAGACGACGTCGGGAGTGAAGTCCTCGGCCGTCTTGATCGTCTCGGCGCCGCTGAAGGCCGCCCTTGCGTCGTGGCCGTCAAGCTGGAGAAGGAGGCTGAGCATTTTCGCGTTGTCGGGCTTGTCGTCGACCACGAGGATTTTCAAGGCCGTCGACGAAGACGGCCGCGCGATGTTTCGATCGTCCACGAACCCCTCCTTGTTGAATCGTCAAGCGGCGACCAGATTCATTTCGATGAAGGATTCTAGCAAAGTGGGAACGACAAGGGGGAGGCGCTTTCGCCTCGCTTCCTCTTTCATCCACGAAAAAACCAGCCGTCGTCCCAAGTCTCAAAGAGCGGGCGACGGCTGGTTTCGAGTTTGATCGAATCAAGGAGAAGGGCCTGGCCAGTCAGTTGGCGTCCACGGCCGGAGGGACCAAGGCCAGGCGGTTGACGATGTTGGCGGCATCCTTCGCCCGACGTTCATCCGAGTATTTCGCCAACGGCGCCGACTTCGACTCGTCCGTGTAGACGCCGACCACCGTGAAGAGACCGTTGGACTCGCCAATCTCGGCCCTGAGGAATAGGCCCGAGCGGATCAGCGACACCAGGTTGTGCTGCCAGAGCTGGGTATCAGCCAATTTCGTTGTCATGGCGAGTCCTCGTATCGTGAAGAGGCGTCACTTGTCACGACGCGTTTCAATCCACACCCCGTCGGGGAGCGAACCTCGAGCTTTCCGGCGGACGCCGCGATGATCAAACTCGAAGCCGGTGAGAAATACATGTTGAATCTCTTGAATTCGGGCGCGTCCCACAATTCTAGACGTACTACAGGGCGAACGAGTTCGCGCCCTCCAAGAAGATTCTTGCGGGCGGCTTTCGCCGCTTCCATTCAGTTTAGCCCAACGGCGGCCAAGGCAACGACCCCGGGGGCTCGTTTTCTCAAGAATCCGCACGGCCACGATTCTTGGCTAGAGCAAAAAAAGCGCCGTCCGCGCCGCGCGACGACGGTTTTTCCGAAAATCAAGCTCGGAGCGAACCGCCGTCTCCGCCGCTTCAAGGCGCGTTGGTTGGGCCCATGGCCCCCCAACGTCCGGATCCGGCGTCATTGACGCAAGCTATTTTGAGTCAATAACATACGCTTTACCGTTTAGTTCGGATGGACGATCAAACCGCAGACCGGACGCCTGATGCGGGCGTCTGGAAAAATCCGCCGATCGTCGCGGTCTCGGGCCTCCGCTTCCTCGTCGCGGACTCTCCTTTCGACCGTCAATCTTGGTAAGACTTGCACGGGAAATCTTACGAGCCGGCGCGTCGAGGCATTCTCGGAGGATTGGTCTCGCCGGGGTTCATCACCAAGGGTACAAAGTGTCGGCGCGGACCTGGAGGACGTTTGGCGTCGGAGTTGGCGAGGCATTCAACGGGCAAGGACGCTCATGACTCCAAAACGCGCTTTGGTGGTCTTGATCGCGGCTTCTTCGGCGGCGAGGCTGTTGGTCGCCTCCGTTCTGGGGCTGGGCAACGACGAGGCGTATCACCTTCTGTACGCCCTGAACCCGGCCCCGAGTTACTACGACCACCCACCCATGGTCGCCTGGGTCGAGATGTTCGGGCTGTACGGCCTGGGAGACTTCGGTTCGCGGTTGGCGCTTCGGGTGGGGTTCGTCCTCCTGTTCGCCGGGTCGACCTGGCTCATGTGGCGGATCGCCGGGCGCTGGTTTGGCGAGTGGGCGGGCTTTTACGCGGCCTTGGCCCTGAATCTCACCGGATACTACGGGCTGGCCGCGTCAACATTCGCGTTGCCGGATGGACCGCTCCTGTTTTTCTGGCTTCTGACGATCGATCGGGTGAGCCTGGCGCTCGACCAACCGCGGAAACTAAGTCTGTGGATAAGCGTCGGCCTGTCCTGGGGTTGCGCTTTGTTGAGCAAATATCACGCGGTCTTCCTCCCCATGGGAACCGCGCTGTATTGGCTGCTCCGTCCCGATCGAAGGCGTTGGCTGTTGGCGCCGGGGCCGTATTTGGCGATCGGGGTGGGACTTTTGGTCTTTAGCCCGGTGATTGTATGGAACGCGTCTCACGAGTGGGTCTCGTTCGCCTTTCAAGGGGGGAGGGCGGTCGGGAGCGCGACGTTCCGGCTCGATTATCTCGCCGGCGCGCTGGGGGCTCAGGCGGCGTATCTCTTTCCATGGTTTTGGGTTCCGTTGATTTGGATCGGGCTTCGCTCGATTCGGCGGTGGGGGAGCCTCGAGACCGAGTCCGAGCGACTGGCGCTTTGCCTCTGCGTCGCGCCCTTGGCGACGTTCACCGCGGTCGCCTGCTTTCAGCCGGTCTTGCCGCACTGGGGATTGATCGGGCTCGCGTCCTTGTTTCCGATGCTGGGCCGCTGGATCGCCGAACGCGCCGTGGAGCGGCCCCGTCGAACCCGGCGCAGGCTTCTCTTGGCCAGCGCGTTTCCGCTCGTTCTGGTGGTGGTGGCGTTGGGTCATTACCGCCTCGGCTGGCTTCAGCGCGGGGACGACGGAGGCTTCGGCTTTCTGACGACGACGACCGACCCGACGGCCGATGTCTATGGGTGGGACCAGGTCGCGGCGCGGCTGGATCGGCTGGGGCTTTTGGACGATCCCCGCGTCTTCCTGTTCACGCGCAACTGGTTCCTGAGCGCCCAGCTCGCCCACGCGACGGAGATGAGGCGTCCGGTGCTTTGCTACAACCTGGACGACCCGCGCGGATTCGCGTTTTGGAGCGAGCCCGAGGAGTGGGTCGGCCGCGACGGCGTTTTGGTGATGATCAACGAGGATTACACCCCCTTCACCTCCTACCTAAGATGGTTTGAGAGTTGCGAGGCCCTCGACGATTTCCGGGTTGAGCGGGCCGGCAAGCTGATTCGCCGGGTTCGGATCTTCCGTTTGAACAACCAGCTCGCGGCCCTCCCGTTTCAATACACCCGAGAGCAGGCCGAGGTCCGCGCCGAGCTTCGCGAGGCATCACGCGACGAGCGGTATTCGCCTCCCCCGGAGGTTGGTTCGACCGCCGCCAATCCCCGGGCCCGTTGAACCGCCCCGATCGATTGGCATGAATCGCGCGGGGCGGTATGCTTGCGGGATGATCGAGCCCAATGGATGACGACGGAGGATGACTTCTTTGAAGTGGCGCGCAACAACGATCCTCTCGGTTCGAAGAGGGGGGAAGGTCGCAATCGGCGGCGACGGCCAGGTGACGCTGGGGACCCAGGTCATGAAGGCCGACGCCGTGAAGATTCGCAAGCTTCTGGAGGGCCAGGTCATTGTCGGCTTCGCCGGCTCGGCGGCCGACGGCTTCGCGCTTCTGGAGCGGTTTGAGGGAAAGCTGAAGGACTTTCCGGGGAACGTCCCTCGGGCGGCGACCGAGTTGGCCAAGCTCTGGCGAACCGATCGGATGCTTCGGCGGCTCGAGGCGGTTTTGCTGGTCGTCGACTCGCGCCACAGCCTCCTTGTGAGCGGCTCGGGCGACGTGATCCAGCCCAGCGACGGCCTTCTGGCGACGGGCTCCGGCGGCGGCTACGCGCTGGCGGCGGCCCGGGCGCTGGTGGCCCACTCGAAACTCTCGGCGCCGGAGATCGTCCGGGAGTCTCTCAGCATCGCCGGCGGCATCGACATCTACACGAACAACAACCTGACGGTGGAGGAACTTCCGTGCCTGAGCACGAGCTGACCCCCCGGCAAATCGTCGCCGAACTGAACCGCGACATCGTCGGCCAGGACGACGCCAAGCGGGCCGTGGCGATCGCCCTGCGCAACCGTTGGCGTCGGCGTCGGCTCGACGAGGACCTGAGCCCCCAGGTGACCCCCAAGAACATCATGCTCATCGGGCCCACCGGGGTCGGGAAAACCGAGATCGCCCGTCGGCTCGCCTCCCTCGTCGGCGCTCCGTTCGTCAAGACCGAGGCCACCAAGTTCACCGAGGTCGGCTACTACGGCCGCGACGTCGAAAGCCTGATCCGCGACTTGGTCGAGGCCGCGATCCTCCTGGTCCGCGAGACCGAGCGCCAGAAGGTCCAGCAGCGCGCCGGCGAACGGGTTGAACAGCGCCTGCTCGACCTGCTGCTGCCCGACGCCGGGGTTCCAAGTTCGCCGGCTCCCTGGAGCGACGTTGAGGAGCTTCCGCCCTCCGACGAGGCCGCCGAGCGCCGACGCCGCTCGCGCGAGAAGCTCCGGGCCAAACTGATCGCGGGAGAACTTGAGGACCGCGAGGTCGAGCTAAACATCCCCGGACGCTCCATGGCGCCGGTCTCCATCCTGGGGGCGGGCAACATGGAGCAGATGGAGATGGATCTTCAGAACATGTTCGAGAAGAT
>Ga0182742_1004634_pt1 | contig 12292 bp, 11 predicted proteins | sample eDN5th37CBELigMG_FD_128880 | JGI IMG/M metagenome (GOLD analysis project Ga0182742, IMG submission 128880) | Enriched Miracle-Growth compost microbial communities from Emeryville, California, USA - eDNA 5th pass 37_C BE-Lig MG (version 2)... ... | reverse complement strand
TCCCATTCCTTTGTGAACTCTCGCCCTCTCTCTTTGAGCTTCTTTTCCACTCGATCTAAATTAACATCGATGGCCCCCGCATGCCCTGCGGCATCTAATAGCCACAATAAATCATGATGTAACGGATGAACAGTTGGAGGAATTTCTCCTTTAAGAAAATATGAAAATACTCTCAATGCCTCTTCTAGCTCATTGACCATATGACTTAGAAAAGATGGTGGTAAAGTCATTTTCACTTCGCCCACCAAATGCTCTCGTACTAGAGTGAGTTTCAGTTCTCTGATTTCTGTCCCCGCTTTATTTGCTCTATGTAGCAGCTGCATAAGCTCCTCTCCAGCAGGCTGTCTACGTGAGATCATTAATAGTTGATCAAATACCGTAATGAAGTTTTTCGCTTGACTGATGTATTGTGTTTCCGATGGTGCTAAAGAATCCTGGATAAATCGAGCATGGTCTCCAAGTACCTGTAACCAAAAATTCAATTCAAATAGTGCTTCTTGACGAAAGTTCTTGGCCAAAGCATTCACCTCTCTTTTTTCCCAATATATGAGAATGTTACTTGACCAATAACTAACAAGGGTGCCACGTTCCATTATTTATCTAATGATAATTCTCTAGCTTCCTCTGCAATATCTGTCGCTGTCAATTTATAGAACTCCATTAAATAATCCATTTTGCCAACCTGGCCAAATTGTTCTTTTACCCCGATACGCCTCATTCTCGTGGGACAATGCTCACTTAACACCTCAGCCACAGCACTACCTAACCCTCCGATTACATTATGATTTTCTGCTGTAACCACCGCTTTTGTTTTCGTTGCATATTTTACGATTAACTCTTTATCGATTGGTTTTATAGAGAACATATCAATCACCGTGGCTTCCACTCCCTGCTCTTTAAGGAGATCTGCTGCCTTCAGCGATTCTGCCACCATGATACCACTAGCAATAATTGTGACATCTCCGCCCTCTCTTAATACTTTCCCTTTCCCGGTCTCAAAAACTTCTCTTTCATCATATAGCTTCACACTGTTTTTTCGAATAGTCCGGATATAATGAATTCCATATTCCTTCTCAATCTTTCGAAGCAAGTAACCTAACATGGTAGAATCGCTCACCTCATACACTTTCGCATTAGGAATAAGACGAACTAGTCCTAGATCCTCAAAAGCCATATGCGTTCCACCATTATGTTCAGCCGATACACCCGCGTCAGATCCTAGAATTTTAATATTCGTTTTTGCGTAAGCACCGGATATAAATAATTGATCAAAGGCACGACGTGTAGCAAACTGTCCAAACGTATGGACGAAAGGAATTTTCCCAGTGAGAGATAAACCGGAAGCGACACCAATCATATTGGCTTCCATTATGCCACAGTTTATTAATTGGTCTGGAATCTCTTTTATAATTTTATTTGTTGAAATGGCACTCATTAAATCTGCTTCCAATGCCACAACATTTGAATTCGCCTTCGCAAGTTCTAGGAGAGTGTTTGCATACATTTGACGCATTTCCATATTTTCTAACTTGTAGGTAGATGTATGAATCATCTTGCCACCCCCTTTCCAAGTCTGTGTTCCAAGTCATCAATCGCTTGTAAAATTGCTTCTTCATCTGCTTGGCTAGGACGGATATGATGGTTATCAACCTTTTGTTCTAAGTATGGAACACCTTGACCTTTAGTCGTATCTAAAATAATGGCCACTGGACGTTCTGTTTGCTCTTTTCCTTTTTTAATAGCATCATAAATTTGTCCTAATGAACTACCGTCTACTTTCAGTGAATAGAAACCAAACGCTTTGAACTTCTCTTTAAAGTCAAATGGATTAATAATATCCTTCGTTAACCCATCGAGTTGCTTCTTATTATCATCAATGAAGACAAAAAGCTGATTTAACTTATGATGGGCTGCAAATTGAAAGGCCTCCCAGCATTGTCCTTCATTTAATTCACCATCTCCCACAATACAAAAAGTATAGTTTTCTCTCTTTGAAAGCTTATGTGAGAGAGCCACTCCAACAGCCGCAGATATCCCTTGCCCTAATGATCCAGTTGTCATATCAACGCCTGGTGTTAAATTCCGATCCGGATGGGAAGGAAGTGTCGTTCCATTGTTATTGAGAGTATATAGTACCTCCTCAGGAAAATATCCTTTTACCGCTAGGGTCGCATAAAGACCTGGTCCCCCATGTCCTTTCGATAAAATGAAATAGTCTCGCTCTTCCCAATTAGGATTTTTCGGATCTATCTTCATGACTCCACCATACAACACCGCTAAGGTTTCAATGATGGATAAGCTTCCCCCATAATGACCAAAACCCAGATGATAGAGCTCTTTTAGTGTCTTTAATCGGATCTCATCCCGAAACTGTTCCACCCTCTCTAACTCAATACTCATATAGCATCCTCCGCTTTCTCTTAATCTTATAAAATAAGAAACCCTTCCAGGGAGAGTTCTCATAAAGCGAACGGCCCTTTGAAGGGTTTCATTAATTAGGCCTGGATTTGTTGTGTTTTATTCTTGTCTTTTTTCAAGAATCCGTATACTACTGCTAGTAACACGAGTCCTACTACAGTAACCGTCACACCAGTAGCTCCAAATGAGTTTGCAACATTACCAAGAATAATTCCCGATGCTGCAAAGTCCGCATCAGAGAATGTCGTACTAGCAAAACCTAGATCTCCAAGTACCGGCATTAAGAAGACAGGTAAGAAAGTAATTAACAAACCATTAGCAAAAGAACCTATAGTGGCACCTCTTACTCCACCAGTCGCATTTCCAAACACTCCAGCTGTGGCACCAGTAAAGAAATGTGGAACCACACCAGGTAGGATAATAACGGCTCCAGCCATGCCCAGGAACATCATTCCAACGATTCCGCCTAGGAAACTACAAAAGAAACCTATTAATACAGCATTCGGTGCGTATGGAAATACAATTGGACAATCGAGCGCCGGTTTTGAATCTGGTACAATTTTTGTAGAAATCCCTTTGAAAGCGGGTACAATTTCAGCTAAAACAAGGCGAACACCTGATAAAATAACAAATACTCCAGCTGCAAAAGTAACTGCTTGAATAAGGGAGAAAACTAGATAATGAGTACCACCGCTAAGCTCTCCTTCTACATAAGCTGGACCTGCAAATAGCGCTATAACGACATAAAGAATGGTCATCGTTAACGCAATCGTTACTGAACTATCTCGCAAAAAACCAAGGCCTTTTGGAAATTTGATTTCCTCTGTTGAACGAGAACCCTTCCCTACCACTTTTCCGACAAGACCTGATAGAACATAACCTAAGCTTGAAAAATGGCCAAAACCTACACTATCATTCCCAATAATCTTTCTCATGAACGGCTGACAAATCGCAGGAAAGGCTGCCATAGTTAACCCTAATGCTAGCGAACCAACAATAATAAGAGGAATTCCTTCTAATCCTGATACAACAAGGATGACTGCAAGCATACATGCCATATACAACGTATGATGCCCGGTTAAAAAAATGTATTTTAACCTTGTGAATCGTGCAATTAAGATGTTAGCCAACATTCCAAAGAACATGATAAATGCAGTTACACCACCGTATTCCGTTAATGCCATGGCAACGATCGCCTCATTATTGGGAACCACACCATTTACATTAAATGCTTCCTGAAACATCTTTCCAAAAGGATCAAGGGAGCCAACGATTACACCAGCACCGGCAGAAATAACAATGAAACCAAGGAAGGTCTTGACCGTGCCTTTAATAATATCACTAGCAGGCTTTTTTAAGATTAATAATCCAACGAGCGATATTAACGCAACTAACACAGCAGGCGTACTCAAAATATCCATCACTAACTTTAGTAATCTCTCACCCATGTTATAGGCCTCCTTTTAATCTCATTCATTTGTTCAAATAGATTAGAGTATTCCTTTCTGTTCAAGCACTTCTTTTAGCTTTGACCGAAGTCCATCTAGATCGATAATGCTCTCTATGACGATAACCTCTCCTAAGTGCCCCATTCCTTCGGCAATATCTTTTGCTGCGATGAATAAATCTGCTGCATCAGGTGTAGCAGAACTTAAATCAGAATGTTCCACTTCAATTCCGCTTACCCCAAGCTCTGATAAGATTTGTTGAACATTCATTTCTAACATAAAACTGCTACCTAACCCTGAACCACAGACCGCTAAAATCTTCATATTAACCCCTCCTAAATTTTTAAAAAATCCTATATATATAAATTATTGCTCACGAAATCATAGAATACTGTTTAAACATCTCAAGAATGCTGTCCATCGAATCGACCTCTTTTAATAAATCTATATTTTTACTATTACTAAGAAGCTTGGTTAACTGCGAAAGCGCCTTTAAATGGGTAGTATTATCAATTGCTGCTATACAAAACAACAGCCTGACTGGATAATTTTCATTTTCTAGAAAGTAGACAGGAGTTTTTAACTTTAAAAAGCTCATTCCCACTTTATTAACGCCTGACTCAGGTCTTGCATGAGGAATAGCTACCTCTGGGCCAATGACTACATATGGTCCAAGTGTTTTTATATTATCGATCATTGAATCAATATAGGTTGATTCGATTACCCCATTCATGACTAATGGTTTAGCTGCTACTGTGACAGCCTCTTCCCAACTTGAAAGCTGATCCATTATTTGGATGGTTTCTTCCTTTAATAAATCACTTAACACAGGTTTTTCCTCCCTCTTTACTTCCACTCTTTTATGAAAAGTCAATTGACTTAATGCTTTTTTCAGTCCTGTTTCATCATATACATTTGCATATTGACCAATTGTTTTGATTAATTCTTTAATAGAAATATCCTTATATTGAATCCCAAATAAGCATTGGTATACTTCATTTACTAGAATGTTTTTTTCATTAGGAGTCATAATCGGCTTTACATAGAAGCAAGGAATCTTTGACTCTATCTCTACTGTGGAAAATAACAAATCATATTGCTCGAGATTTTCAATAGAGAACTGCTGTAACGACATAGTTTTTTCGACTAAGATTTCGGAAAATAATGATTCTAACAGGTGTTTGACCATAAGGGAGGAACTTATTCCACTTGGACATACAACTATTGCTCGTTTCTTTTTAGGGACAGGTTTCTTGGGACTTTTTAATAGAGCTCCAAAGTGGATCGTTATATATCCAATTTCCTCTTCCGGAATCGTGATGCTAAGTAGAGATTCAATAGGTAGTAGTAACTCACTTACAATCGTATATAATTCTTTATGTTCGGTTTTGATTTGTTCTAGAAGGGGATTGGCTATAGGAATTCGATACTTCATTCGGAAATATGCAGGCTTAAAATGCTGGTACAAGGTTTGAATCGCTTCGTTTTTCTTCTCAAATGCAATGGCTGTTTTCGATTCAAAGTTAAACACGAGCTGCTCACAAAGTTTAAACAGTATGTCTCTATCACTTTCTAAACTTTGTGGATTTCCTAACGATAACCCAAGAAATTGAATCGTCATAAAACAGACTTCTGTTTCCAATTCCTCCAATTGGAGATATTTATATAATGTCCGAGCTACATCCCACATTGAATCTTTTTTTATCAATTCTATTTCATCTTGATGATAACGGACGAACTTCTTTTCTTTTAAGCGATAAAAATATAAAACTAAGAAATGAGCAAATTGATTCAAGCGATCCTCAACAAATTGGAGGTGAAATTGCTTTTGTATTTCATTAAGATTACCCATAATATAATCTATTTGAATCTGCTCTTTGTTACCTAGTAATAAAACCATGAGCTTATGAAAATAGGGTAAATCGGTTAGCTGAGACAAATGATGTTGTACTAACACTCTTTTATCTAATTCATTTCCATGAAGATGGTAGCCAATTTGTCTGGAATAACGAATTTCTACAAGAAATGGTGCATTCACTTCATTTGCTTTTTTCACGTCAGAGATGACTGTATTCTTGCTAACTTGTAATAGCTGCGTTAAATGGACGGATGATATAGGTTCTTCCCTAATAAAAAGGTATAAATATATAAAACTTAATCGCTCGTTCTCTGAAAATATAAAGTCTTGGTCTGAGTCATCCATACGATGGTGATAAAAATACTCCACCACTTTTTCTGGAATAACGATGTATTTTGTTCCCTTATAAGGAATAGAAGGAAGTTCTCTATTTTTTAACCAATGATTGATTTTTTCCAAATCATAGGATACTTGCCTTTTAGTTAAATGGGTTTTATCTATTATCTGCATGATTGTAGTTTTTTTCACCTTGAGAAGATGCTTCATTAAAAGTGCTGGACGTTTCTCAATCATCATCTACTATGCCTCCTGTAATAAATATATATTAAAACGCTTACATTTCGTGTTGTGATTGGGAACAAATGATGTCATAGTACAATTACAAAATTGTGCTCAACTTCTCCTTAGTTTACTTTTTGTAATATATATCGTTAATTGCAGAAGAAATGTCTTTTTTATAGTACAGTTGTATTTTTTATAGGCTCTTTTCTAAAACATTGTTGCTATCTACACACTTTTTTTGAAAAAAAACTATATGTTCAACAGCCAATCTGGATTTTAGCATCCTTAGAAAAGAGCTACTCTCAAAATAGACCAATAAACCCAGAATAATACGGGAAAAATCCGGCTTCAAGGATTTTTCCAAAACCACAAACTTTACGAAAACAGCCTTTTTATAACACGAATAAAGCGACTGTTCAATGAACAGCCGCTTTCCTTTATTAATAGTACGGATAACCACCATATGGATTATATGTTGGATAAGGAGTGGCTGCTGGATAGCCATAGCCATAACCATAACCCGCTCCTTGAGTTAAAGCTCCTGCTGCAAGTCCACCAAGAAGACCCACAGCTAATGGAGCGGCACCGTAGCCTCCTCCATAGTAACCTCCGTGATGATGTCCACCGTGGTGATGCCCTCCATGATGGTGTCCTCCATGGTGATGCCCTCCATGATGGTGTCCACCGTGGTGATGTCCTCCATGATGGTGTCCTCCATGATGATGTCCTCCGCCGTATACATTTCGATTATTAGTCATATATATCTTACCTCTTTCCTTACATATTTGTCCTACTCCTTTACTGTATGCATCCAAGTGGACATACGTATGGGCAAATAGAGCGATAAGGTTCCTTTTTACAGACAACACTGATACAATCAGATGAAAGACAAAAACGAAGGCGAAGGTGACAACTGTGATTGAGATAAGAACTTCTACACTCAGTGATGGAGAACTCAATAGAGGCGTATTTGCAACAAGAGATATTAAAAAAGGTGAACTAATCCATGAGGCACCTGTTATTCCTTATCCGAATGACCAGCACGAACATATCGAAAAAACACTTCTTGCGGATTACGCTTTCGAGTATGGAATCAATCATTCCGCTCTTTTACTTGGCTATGGCATGCTGTTCAACCATTCGTACGAGCCAAATGCAACATATGAAATTAACTTTCCAAATCATACCTTTGACTTTTATGCTTATAAAGATATAAAAGCTGGAGAAGAAGTGTTAATAAACTACAATGGTGAAGAAGATAACCAAGATCCACTATGGTTTAATGAAGAGAAATAAAACGAAAGTCTCAGTTTTCTGAGGCTTTCAGATTGACTACAAAAGGTAGTGAGAACTTCTCGCTGCCTTTTGTCTTTTTTTGTTAGGGAATGGTGGGAAAAAGGCTGATTTCCGCTCCGGGCGCTTGCTTTCCGGGGGGCGGGCGGTGAGCCTCCTCGTCGCTAAAGCTCCTGTGGGGTCTCACCTGTCCCGCTGATCCCCCAGGAGTCAAGCACCCTCCGCTCCAATCAGCAGATTTACTCTTAAAACTTTGACTTTAAACCTATGAAATTACACTTTTAGAGTCATCGTCAAGTACCTAGCACAGTCCATGTAGCCAGTTTCTTAAAATTCATAGAAGCAAAAGTAAGCAACGCCTGCATGACAATTTTTTAAGACCGCGTAAGGTTGTCCAACGCATACCATGCTTATATTTGTTTCACTTCATGAGTGTGCCGTAGATGTTCTACCTCTTCTAAGTAAACCTCCCAAATATGTGCTGTCTAAACTAAATAAAACGACTGGATTAATACTTGAACGTCCTAATCCCAATAAAGGTCTTTCACCAACGGGTAGATAGATGTATGAGAAATCAATAGCTGTCTCTAGCTTGATCGTTTGCCATTTTTATAGATACAGGATCAAAATCACCTAGAAAACTTCCAAAATGGAGATTACAGATATGAAAACCTTTTTGATAAAAGAGTGCAAGGTTATCTAAATAATCTTGTGAACTAATTAATCAATCTCTAGCAATTTCTAATTGTTCTCTTTCATTAAACTAATTATTGGTCATCATGGTTAGTTACCTTTAGATAAAAATGGTTGACTAAGTGTAATAAATTGATTGGAGCGGAGGGTGGCGACTCCTGCGGGAAAAGCGGGACAGTCGAGACCCTGGACTGAGCGTAGCGAGGGAAGCGGCTCGGCCCCGCCCGTGGAAAGCGCCACCCGGAGTGGAAATCTAACCACATTGATGTTCTATCTATGTTTAAAAATTAAAAAGACCATAGGGAACTCGAAATCCTCGAGTTTATCTTTAGTCTAAAAGTCTCAGTTTTCTGAGGCTTTTTTATTTTATTAACTTTTTGGACAAAAGTTCTAGTATAAAAGCATTAACTAATTGTGACTAAATGCCGATAACAAATGAGAATATATAATTCATCGAAAAATATTAAAATACAAAAGGAGCAACCGTCGATGAAATGGATTAAGAATTTAAAAATAGTACAAAAAATGCTTTTATTATCTGCAATAACTTTTGTAAGCCTTTTAACAGTAGGGGGAATGGGGTTTTTCCAACTTGCTAGCATGGGGAATAAACTTACAGATTTATACGAGATGAAGCTTCAACCGATTCAAACTGTTAGCTTATTAAAAACCAATTCGCAGGACGTACAGACCAACCTAGTAGAACTTATGGCCTCCAGGGATACAAGCCATAAAAACGAACTAATAGACGATATGGAAGCAAAACTCCAAATGAATCGTGAAATTAGAGAAACGTATCAAACAACGAATAAAGAAGAGAATGAACTTATTTCAAAGGTTAATGACTTAGCACAAAACCTTCAAGAATCTAAAGAGAAAATAGTGACACTAACTTTAAAGAACCAAAATTTTGATGCCTATGAAATATACGAAAAAGAAACTGGACCGATTTTAAATGAGATTAACCAGCATTATACAAAATTAATAGAAATTAACGGTACAGAAGCAAAGAACGTAAATGAGGAGAATAAAGATTTTATAGAAACCTCTTCGCTTACTATGATTCTATTTATAGCTGTTGCTTTAATTATCTTTGCTGCAATCAGTTGGATAATTTCAAAATTGATTTACGGACCTGTTCGTAAAATGGAATACTTAATGCAGAAAGCGAAAAATGGAGATTTAACCGTACAAAGCGACTATGATTCAAGAGATGAGATAGGCTCCCTTTCAAAATCATTTAATGAAATGATCGCCCAAATTAAATCACTAATTATGATGGTTCGTGAATCGTCAGACCAAGTTGCCGCTTCTTCTGAGCAGCTAATGGCTAGTGCTGAACAAACCAATAAAGCCGCAGAACAAATTGCTGAAGCTAGTTCTATTATGGCAGCTAACGGTGAAGCATCTGTAAAGGGTACAGAAGTTGTATCTGTGTCAACACAGCAAATGGCAATTGGCATTACAAATATCGCTGATTCAATCACGCAAGTTTCAAATCATTCAAATGTAACAACCGAAGAATCAGAAAAAGGAAATGTCGCTCTTAAGAAAACCATAGATCAAATGGGCTCTATTAATGAAACCGTACAATCATCATCTTGTATTATTAAGGACTTAGGAGAACGTTCTTCTGAGATTGAGAAAATCTTAGCCGTTATCTCTGGAATTTCAGAGCAAACAAACTTACTTGCACTAAATGCAGCAATTGAGGCAGCAAGAGCTGGGGAACATGGAAAAGGATTCGCAGTTGTCGCTGATGAAGTAAGAAAATTAGCTGAAGAATCCAGACGTTCGGCTGAACAAATTACACACTTAATACATGATATTCAAAGCAGTACAGCAAACGCTGTTGTATCAATGGATAAATGTACAACAGAAGTACAAACTGGGCTTGTACTAATTAATAACACTGGTAAATCATTTGAGAAAATTCTCCATTCTGCAGCCGATGTATCAAGACAATCGGTTGAAGTTTCTGCAGCAGTTAAGCAGTTATCTTCAAGTGTTGAGCAGGTTGCCCTTGGTATTTTTGATATCTCAATGAAAACAGAAGAATCCTCATCGGGTTCTCAAACTGTGGCTGCAGGTGCTGAGGAACAACTTGCATCAATGGAAGAGATCACGGCTTCCGCACATTCATTGGCTAAAATGGCAGAAGACCTTCAAGCAATGGTTAATACGTTCAAAGTGTATGAATAATTATAAAAGTGGTGCTGAAATCTTAAAGATTTTAGCACCACTTCTTCCTTCTTAATTAAAGGAATAAAAAAACAGATGGCTATTTAACCATCTGTTTTTCTATTCGTAATATATTATTTACGCCTTTTTTACGTTCGTAGCTTGAAGTCCACGTTGACCTTGCTCTGTATCAAAAGTAACCTTTTGACCTTCGTCTAAAGATTTAAATCCTTCACCTTGAATCGCTGAGAAGTGAACAAATACATCTTCTCCACCTTGAATCTCGATAAAACCGAAGCCTTTTTCTGCATTAAACCATTTTACTGTACCTTGTTGCATGTTGTTTCCTCCAGCGTGGAATTCTCCACAATTATTACTATCATTGCTCAATGAGAAATCAAAGGCGAAAAAGCTTTCACTATTTTTTCCTTACAGACCGAACAAAAATAATTCTTTTTAAGAATAACAGGTTATGAACAATAAAACAATGAAAAGTATTAATTACATATATTCTCCAACCACATAGGAAATATATTATACAAATATTTTAGCTACTTTAGTCATCACTTTTTTGTCATTCGCAGTAACTTTTTTGGGCTTACTAGGTGTAGATAATTTAAAGTTTCTCTGAATCTCTGAGGTAGTAATTTGAAGATAAAAAGCATTGGAATCTTCATTACCATCTAAGTACCCCTTTAGGATCTTCATTTTTTCAAGTGTGCCTGTAATTTTTTTACCATAATCCCACTTGATTTTATTTTTGTATCTTGTATCCAACTTTTCCTTTAAAGAAAAAGCCTCTTCTACTGCTTCTTCAGGTGTTTTAAAAAAGGAGTTCACTCTTTTGATTCCTTTTTTTCTAATTCCATCTGCTACTTGAGCTTGGTAACCGATTACAGTCATTTTTGGCCATCCTTCCTAAGGGTCTCTTGCCTTCTACAAATGAGAACTAGAAGACCATACGGATGTTCCCTTACTACTAGTATATCCTTATATATCCAGTAAATACCACAAATATGTATTATACGGCTTTAATCAATCCATTCTTATGCTATACTTTCTTTACAAATTCTGATTTTAACTGCATGGCACCGAATCCATCAATTTTACAATCAATATCATGATCGCCTTCGACAAGACGAATATTTTTCACCTTCGTACCGATCTTAATCACTGATGACGAGCCCTTTACTTTTAAATCCTTAATAACGGAAACAGTGTCACCGTCGTTTAGTACATTCCCATTTGCATCCTTCACTACCTTTTGCTCTTCACTTATTTCACTTTCTGCAGTCCATTCATGTCCACACTCTGGGCATATATATAATGGACCATCTTCGTATGTGTATTCCGATTGGCACTTTGGACAATTTGGCAAATTAGCCATTTCATTTCCTCCGATCAAACTAGTTATAATCCTCTCTTATACTGCCAAAATGTCACGGTAAAAACAAGAATCTATACATGTAAATATAACCTAAAAACAGCAAGGTTTTTTTCCATATTGACAAATAATAACCAATTACTTACAATAAAAATAACTACCATGTATAACAAAGTAGTTATTTTTTCATTAGCTACCTTGTTATGCAAAGTACCAGGAAGTGGGTATGCTTTATGTCTTTTCGAAGTCAGTTATTAAAAGGGATTATGGATGGCTGCGTTTTAGCGGTAATCGAGAAGGAAGCTGTTTATGGTTATGAACTTTCTAAAAAGCTCCAAGACATTGGTTTAAGTGATGTGAGTGAAGGAACCATCTATCCTGTTCTTCTTCGACTTCAAAAAAACGGTCTCATTCGGGGAGAAATGAAGCCGTCTGAATCCGGACCAAATCGAAAGT
>Ga0182742_1004633_pt1 | contig 12294 bp, 14 predicted proteins | sample eDN5th37CBELigMG_FD_128880 | JGI IMG/M metagenome (GOLD analysis project Ga0182742, IMG submission 128880) | Enriched Miracle-Growth compost microbial communities from Emeryville, California, USA - eDNA 5th pass 37_C BE-Lig MG (version 2)... ... | reverse complement strand
GATGACCGAGCAACAGATCGCCTACATGCTCAGCAAGATTCCGGCCGGGCGCTTCGCCGAAGTGCAGGAGATCGCCGCCCTGGCCTGCTGGCTGGCGACGGAGGATTGCAGCTTCTCGACCGGTGGTGTCTTTGACGTCTCCGGCGGGCGCGCAACCTACTGAGCGGGCCGGTCGCGCCCTTTTCTCCGTTCCCGCAGAATGGAGAGCGCGCGGCGGAAAGCCATGGCCATGTGCTCGGCGGGCATGGCGCCGGAGAAGAGCAGATGGCCCTCCAGCGCGAAGCTCGGTACGCCGGACAGGCCGGCACGGCGGAAGCCAAGATCCTCCTGCCGCACCTCCGCTTCCCCGGCGGTGCTGTCCAGGAAGCCGGCGACCGCCGCCCCGTCCATCCCGACCTCGGCAGCGATCTCGGCCAGGACCGTGCGGCTGCCGATGTCTCGGCCATCGCGGAAATAGGCGTGGAACAGCGCCTCCACGATCCGGTCCTGCAGGGGGGCGCCGCTCTCGCCGGCCAGGCGGATCAGGCGGTGCGCGTCCAGGGTATTGGGCGTGCGCCGCATGCGGTCATGTCGGAATTCCAGGCCTATGGCGGCACCGGCCGCGGCGACCTGCGCATCCAGCTCTCGTGAGCGTTCCAGGCTGCCGAATTTGGCGGCGCGATAGGCATCGCGCTCCACCCCTTCGCGCGGCATGTCGGGATTGAGTTGGAAAGGGCGCCAGTGGATCTCGAAACGCTCCCCCTCCTCGGCTAGCTGCGCCAGGGCGCCTGCCAGGTTGCGCTTGCCGATCCAGCACCAGGGGCAGATCGCATCGGAGATGACGTCGATACGGGCCGGCACCGTCTGGAGCGGCAGCACCGCTGCATCGGTTATCGGCAACTCGCAGCCATCCTGTCCGCAGGCAGCGCCCTCGGGAACGCGGTGGTCCATGCTTGCCCTCCTTGCCCGATTCGCCGGGGGCGGGCGCTGCCGGCCTGCCTCCCTGCCTAGTTGATGGGTACGATCTGCCCGCCGCAGGCGACGAAGCAGTCGTCATAGGGGCGGTCACACTGATAGGCCCCGCCGGTGCAGATCGGCGGCATCACGCAGTGACTGCCCCCACCGGAAGCCCGGCAGCGATTATAGCTGGCCAGCGCCGCGCTCCGCATCATGTTGCATTGCTGAAGCTGATAATTCTGCTGGGACACACATTGTGACCGCATCATGCCGCACTGGGCGACGCAGGCGCGCCCCTCCGGCGTGTTGGGGGGGATGCGCTGGTATTGCGTGCAGGCCCCGATCATCAGGAACGCCAGCAGCGGCAGCGCCATGCGCGAGGCGCGCAGCAGGGAAAAGATTCGCATACACCGTAGGATGACGCGGCCGATAACAGACCGCAACCATAACGTTCGTTCGATGATCCGAACTCCTCCCGGCTGAGGCATCAGAGTGGATAGCCGGGTGTGTTGCGCGCAAGCCCGCCGAAAAGGTCCAGCATCCTGCCGCGCCACTCCGCCACCGGGTCGTCCGCCTCCAGCAGCCGGAAGGGGCTGCAGACGCGCGCCCACTGGAAGGCGCCGAAGACGATGTAGTCGCCGTAGTCCGGCGCCTCCCCGCCCAGCCAGGGCTGGTTCCTCAGGGTGATGCGCAGCGGCTGCAGGTCCCGGCGGAAGCCGGTCACCCGGCTGTCGCGGTCGGCCACCACCTCTTCCAGCGTCATGCCGAAGCGCTTCTCCCGGCTTTCGCGGAAATAGGCCTGATCGGCGGGGCCGAGGCAGGCCAGAATGTCCGTCAGCACCAGCCGTGCGATGCCCGGATGCAGCACCGAATCCACCCAGCTGTTGATGAACCGCGCCGCTCCGCGGCTGCCGCCGAACAGGGCAGGGCGCTCCGGGTAATTCTCCTCCAGCCAGCAGGCGATGGCCCAGGAATCGGAAACCACCCGCCCGTTATCCACCAGCACCGGCACCTGGCCCTGGCCGGAGAAGCCGAGCTTCTCCTTCTCCGTGAAGCGCCAGGGGATGGTCTCCACCTCCAGCCCCTTATGCGCCAGGGCCATGCGGATGCGCCAGCAGAAGGGACTGAAGCGGCGGGCCGGATCGGCGCCGGCCAGGTCGTACAGGATGCGGCTCATGCGGGACTCCTTCATTGCCAGTCTGTCCTCCCATTCGTTGCTTGGCCACCTCCGGAAAGCCCTGCCCTCAAGCGGCCCGGTCCCGGCCCGCGGCCGGGCCGCTTGAGGGCAGGAGCGAATGCGGGCAGACTGACCCAGCACGGGACGCAACCGTGGAGGAACAGATGGCCTGGAAGAAGCCGCGCGTCACCGAACTGTCCCTGGCGCTCGAAATCAACTGCTACACCTGCGCCGAGATCGGCTGAGACAGGGCGCAGGCCACGGCGGCACGTGACCTGCCCCGAATGAGATGACTATCCAGGGCCTGCACCGCACCTCGGTGCAGGACATCGCCTTCGAGGCGGGTGAAGCAGCATGCTTCGTGCACTTGTCCTGGGCTCCGCTGCCGGGGGCGGCTTCCCGCAATGGAACTCGGCCGGGCTCGGCTGCCAGCGGGCACGGGCCGGTGATCCAGCGGCGAAGCCGAGGACCCAGACCTCCCTGGCCGTCTCCGCCGATGGCCATCGCTGGGTGCTGCTGAATGCTTCGCCCGACCTGCGGGCGCAGATCGAGGCCAACCCGCCGCTGCATCCCCGCCCGCAGCCCGGCACGATCCGCCATTCCCCCATCGCCGCCGTCGTCCTGACCGGGGCGGAGGTGGACACCATCGCCGGGCTGCTGACCCTGCGGGAGCGGCACGCCTTCGCCCTCTACGCCGCTGCTCCGGCGCTGGCCGTGCTGGCAGAGAATCCGATCTTCCAGGCGGTGAATCCGGGCATCGTGCCGCGGCGCGGCCTGCCGCTCGGGCAGGGGATTGCCCTGTGCGATGCCGCGGGGGAGTCGCTCGGCCTGATGCTCGAGGCCTTCCCGGTGCCGGGCAAGGTGCCGCTCTTCCAGGAGGCGCCGGACGGCGCCGATCCCGGCCGCGCGGATACAGGGGAGACGATCGGCCTCCGGCTCTCCGCCGGGGACGGGCCGGGGCTGTTCTTCATCCCCGGCTGCGCCGCCGTGACGGAGGATCTGCGGGAACGTCTGCGCGGCGCCGCCTGCCTGCTGTTCGATGGCACGCTCTGGAGCGACGACGAGATGATCCGCGCCGGCGCGGGCCCCAAGACCGGGGCACGCATGGGCCATATGAGCATCAGCGGGCCGCAGGGCACGCTCGCGACCTTCGCGGAGCTCGGCATCTGCCGTCGCATCCTGATCCACCTGAACAACACCAACCCCATCCTGTTGGAGGACAGCCCCGAGCGCGCCGCGGTGCGTGCCGCGGGCTGGGAAGTGGCGGAGGACGGCATGGAGATCACCCTATGACCGCGCAGCCTGATCGTACCATGGCGGACCAGGCGGAATTGCTCTCGCCTGAGGAATTGGAGCGCCGCCTGCGTGCCATCGGCGAGGAGCGCTACCATATCCACCATCCTTTCCATCACCTGCTGCATGGCGGCAAGCTGAGCAAGGGGCAGGTGCAGGCCTGGGCGCTGAACCGCTACTACTACCAGGCCAGCATTCCGGCGAAGGACGCCTCGCTGCTGGCGCGCCTGCCGACGCCGGAACTCCGCCGCGAATGGCGGCGCCGGCTGGTGGACCATGATGGCGACGGCCAGAAGCCCGGCGGCATCGAGCGCTGGCTGAAGCTGACCGACGGCCTCGGCCTGGACCGTGACTATGTCGTCTCGCTGCGTGGCCTGCTGCCCGGCACCCGCTTTGCGGTGGATGCCTATGTCAATTTCGTCCGGTCCCGGTCGGTGCTCGAAGCTGTGGCCTCCTCGCTGACGGAGATGTTCTCGCCCAACATCATCTCCCAGCGCGTCGCCGGCATGCTGCGCAACTACGATTTCGTCAGCGAGGAAACGCTGGCCTATTTTACCCCGCGCCTGACCCAGGCGCCGCAGGACGTCGCCTTCGCCCTGGCCTATGTGAAGGAGCACGCACGCACGCGGGAGCAGCAGGAGCAGGTGATGGACGCGCTCCGCTTCAAATGCGACCTGCTCTGGGCGCAGCTCGACGCGCTGTATTTCGCCTATGTTGAGCCCGGTCTGCCGCCGCCGGGGGCGTTCCGGCCGTGATGGCCGGCTCCGCCGTCCCGCGCTTCGCCCGCGGCGTCCGGCTGCGGGAGGACCAGGCCCGCGGCCGCTGGGTGGTGATGGCGCCGGAGCGTATGTTCGTCCCTGACGAGACGGCACTGGAGATCCTGCGCCTGGTGGACGGGCTGCGCAGCCTGGACGCCATCGTGGACGAGCTCGCTGCGCGCTTCGATGCACCGCGGGAGGAGATCCTGCAGGATGTCGCCGCAATGCTGGAGGATCTGGCCGGGAAGGGCGTAATTGCGGCATGATCGAGCCGCCCCTCGCGCTCCTCGCGGAACTGACGCATTGCTGCCGTCTGCGCTGCCCCTATTGCTCCAACCCCACCGCGCTGACGCGGCCGGGGCAGGAGCTGGATGCGGCGAGCCGGATCCTGCCCTGTTACGCGGTGGAAAGCCTTCCCGGCTTCGCCTTTCCCAGTGTTCATGACACGTCCCTGCGCGCTGCGTGGGAGGAGTCCGAAGTCTTCAACCGCTTCCGCGGCACCGGCTGGATGCTCCCACCCTGCCAGGGCTGCGAGCGGGCAGAACTGGACTGGGGCGGCTGCCGCTGCCAAGTCTTCGCGCTGACAGGCGATGCCGCCACCGATCCTGCCTGCGCCCTAACGCCGCAGCACGCCGTCCTGGCATAGGCGGCGGAAGCGGCAGCCGGGGCAGAGGAGGGCTTCAGCTATCGGGAGCCGCGGCGGGCGGGTGCCTGACCCCATCTTGCCCGAACGGCAACAGGGCCCAATTCGACGACAACCATCAGGACGGAGACCGACCATGCTGCTGCGCTGCGCTACTATGGCCACGGGAGTGATGATTTCAGGACTGGCCTTTGCCACCGGAGTTGGCGTCGGCGCCGCGGCTGTCGGCGGAGCCTATCTCGCCTGCAAGGCCATGAAGCGTCGCTCGCGCTGGCGGGACGAGGATCATGGCATGGCGTCCCACACTCCGAATCCGGGCGACGATCTGGCCTCGACGGAGGCGATGCCCAGCTGATCCGCCGCTCTCCCCCGCCCGCATGAATGGGCGGGGGAGGGCAGCCTTAATCCGGCAGGATGGCCGTTGCCTCGATCTCGACGCGCGCCTCGGGTTCCACCAGCCCGCCGACCTGCACCAGGGTCATGGCCGGGAAGTGGCGGCCCATTACTGCGCGATAGGCCGGACCGAGCGCCTGCAGGCTGCTCCGGTATTCCTCCATGTCCACGACATACCAGGTGAGACGGGCCATATGCTCCGGCCCGCCGCCGGCCTGAGCCAGCACCGCCAGGATGTTGTGCAGCGCCTGCTGCACCTGGGCGACGAAACCGGCCGGGAAGCGGCCCTGCCGGTCCCAGCCCACCTGGCCGCCGACCAGGACGATCCGGCCCCGGCCCATCACCCCGTTGGCATAGCCCTTGGGCGCCGGCCAGTCGGGTGGCTGCAGGATGGTCAGCGGGTTCAAGCAGCGGCTCCCTGATTGAGGGCACGCAGCGCGAAGCGTTGCAATTTACCGGTTTCGGTGCGGGGCAGGGCGGGCAGGAATTCGATGGCGCGCGGGTATTTGTAGGGAGCGATCTCGGCCTTCACATGCTCCTGCAGTGCCCGGATCAGTTCCGGGGATTCGGCCACTCCGTTTTTCAGCACCACATAGGCTTTCACGATCTGCCCGCGCTCCGCATCCGGCGCACCGACCACGCCGCATTCCTGCACCGCCGGATGGGTCAGCAGGGCAGCCTCCACCTCCGGCCCAGCGATATTGTAGCCGGCGGAGACGATCATGTCGTCATTGCGTGCTTGATACCAGAAATAGCCATCCTCGTCCTGGATGTAGGTGTCGCCGGTGATGTTCCAGCCATTCTCGACATAGCGCGTCTGGCGCGGGTCGTTCAGGTAGCGGCAGCCTGTCGGGCCGCGCACGGCAAGGCGCCCGGGTGTTCCGCGCGGCACCTCCTGCCCGTTCGCATCCGCCACCTTCGCCTCGTAACCCGGCACCGGCTTGCCGGTCGCGCCGGGGCGGATCTCCTCCTCTCGCGCCGCGATGAAGATGTGCAGCATTTCCGTCGAGCCGATGCCGTCCATCAGCTTCAGCCCCGTCGCCTCCTGCCATGCCTCGAAGATGGGCTTCGGCAGCGCCTCCCCCGCCGAGACGCATTTGCGCAGGGAGGAGAGGTCGAACCCCTTCGCCCGCGCCGCCATGGCCCGGTAGGCTGTGGGCGCGGTGAAGCAGACCGTGGCGCGGTACTGCTGGATGGCGGCCAGCAAATCCTCCGGTGGCACCTTTTCCAGCAGCACGGTGCTGGCGCCGACGCGGAAGGGGAACAGCACCAGGCCGCCAAGACCGAAGGTGAAGGCCAGGGGCGGCGAGCCGATGAAGATGTCCGACGCCTCGGGCTGCAGCACTTCCCGCCCATAGCTGTCGCAGGTGGCCAGCATGTCGCGGTGGAAATGCATCGTCCCCTTCGGCTCCCCGGTGGTGCCGGAGGTGAAGCCGATCAGGCATACATCCTCGGCCGCGGTGTCGCAGGCCGTGAAGTCAGGGCTTGCCGATGTGCAGAGCGTCTCCAGCTCTGCATTGCCCCAGAACACTAGGTGCCGCAGATCCGGTGCACCGGCCGCGGCCTTCCGCATCTCCTCCGCCAGCCGGGCATCGCAGAGCGCGTGGCTGATGCGCGCCTTGTGCAGCATCTGGCCAAGCTCCTTCGCCCGCAGCAGCGGCATGGTCGCCACCACCACCCCACCCGCCTTCAGCGCCGCGAAATAGGCGGCGACCATCCAGGCGGTATTGGCGCTGCGCAGCAGCACGCGATTGCCCGGCACGAGGCCGAGCCGCTGCACCAGCACATTGGCAATGCGGTTGACCCGCTCCGCAAGCTGTCCGTAGGTCAGGGTCTCGGCCGGCGTGATGACGGCGGGGTGGTCGGCGCGGCCGCGCTCCAGGTTGCGATCCAGCAATTCGACCGCGCAGTTCAGGCGCGGCGGATAGCGCAACTGCGGCAGGGTGAAGAGCAGCTCCGGCCACTGATCCCGCGGCGGCAGGCTGTCCGCCGCGAAATTGTCCTGATGCGCACTGGGAATGCGACCCGTCCCTATGCCCGGCCCATCCATCGCAGCCTCCGTCATCTTGCCGGATCCGATCCGGCCGGTTCGGTCACCTGGCTCCCCCTGCCTGGGCGCGGGCGAGTTCCGCGCGGGCGATGACGATGCGCTGAATCTCGCTGGCGCCCTCATAGACCCGTAGGCTGCGCACCTCGCGGTACAGTTCCTCCGGGCCGCTGCCGCGGACCACGCCCAGCCCGCCATGGAGCTGCACGCAGCGGTCCACGACGCGCTGCGCCGCCTCCGTGGCGAAGAGCTTTGCCTGCGCCGCCTCGCGCGAAACCCGCAGCGCGCCGCTGTCCTTCAGCCAGGCAGCGCGATAGACCAGTAGCGCCGCGGCATCCACTTCGGTTGCGCTCTCCGCGATGGCGGCCTGCGTCATCTGCTGGTCGAAGAGGGGTCCGCCGAACAACTGGCGGTCCGCCGCGCGCCGCACCGTCATGTCCAGCGCCTTCCGCGCGAAGCCGAGCGCCGCCGCGCCGACCGTTGCCCGGAACACATCGAGCACCGCCATCGCCACCCGGAAACCTTCGCCCGGTGCACCGAGCATGTCCGCGCGCGGCACCCGTACTGCATCGAAGCGCAGCGTGGCGATCGGATGCGGCGCGGTGATCTCCAGCCGCTCCTCCACGCTCAGCCCCGGCGCATCGGCCGGCACAAGGAAGGCGGAAAGCCCCTTGGCGCCCGGGCCCTCTCCGGTACGGGCAAAGACCAGATAGGTGCTGGCGATTCCGCCATTGCTGATCCAGGTCTTGCGCCCACTGATCCGATAATGCGTATCGCCATCCGGCACCGCGACGGTCGCCAGCGCCGCGACATCGGATCCAGCCTCCGGCTCGCTCAGGGCGAAGGCGGCGAGCGCTGTGCCCGCCCGTGCTGCCGCCAGCACGCGCGCCCGCAGGACCGCGTTGCCGAACAGCGTGACGGCGCCGGTCCCGAGCCCCTGCATGGCGAAGGCGAAATCTGCCAGCCCCGCATGCCGCGCCAGGATCTCTCGCGCGATGCAGAGTGAGCGTACATCCAGCCGCCCATCCTCGGGCACCGCGGCGCGCAGCAGCCCCGCATCTCCCATGGCGCGGGCCAGGCGTCGCGTGCTGCCATCCACATCCCGCTCATCCACCAGCGCGGCGGCGTGAGCTGCGGCCCAGCCCTCCACCTCCGCCGCCCAGTCCCGGTGGCGTGGTTCGAAGAAGGGCCAGGTGAGGAAGTCGCGGTCGGGCATCGGCGTCAGTCGCCCTTGAAGACCGGCCGCTGCTTCGCCACGAAGGCATCATAGGCGCGGCGGAAGTCCCTGGTCGTCATGCAGAGTGCCTGCGCGACCGCCTCGGCCTCGATCGCCTGTTCCACGCTCATCGCCCATTCCATCTGCAGCATGCGCTTGGTCATGGCATGGGCGAAATTCGGCCCGGCGGCGATATCCCGCGCCAGCGCCGCTGCCTCCTCCGCCAGCCCCTCCGGCGCCACCAGGCGATTGAAGAACCCCCAGGCCAGCCCTTCCTCCGCCGACATGGCGCGGCCGAGATAGAGCAGCTCGCTCGCCCGCCCCTGGCCGATGATGCGCGGCAGGATGGCGCAGGCGCCCATGTCGCATCCCGCCAGGCCCACGCGATTGAACAGGAAGGCCACCTTCGCCCGCGGCGTGCCGACCCGCAGATCCGAGGCCATGGCGATGATCGCCCCGGCTCCCGCCGCAACGCCATCCACCGCCGCGACGATCGGCTGCGGACAGGCCCGCATCGCCTTCACCAACTCGCCGGTGAGACTGGTGAATTGCATCAACCCCTTGGTGTCGCGTTCCAGCAGCGGCCCGATGATCTCGTGCACATCACCACCAGAGCAGAAATTCCCGCCCGCCCCGGTGACGACGAAGACCTTCACCTGCTCATCCTGCGCCGCCGCGCGGAACAATGCGGCAAGCTCGGCATAGCTCTCGAAGGTCAGCGGGTTCTTCCGTTCCGGCCGGTTGAGCGTGATGGTGACGATGGTGCCGTCCACCTCCAGCCGGACATGCCGCGCGGCGTAGCCGGCGAGCGGGGGTGTGATCGCAGTCATTCCGGCAACTCCTGCAAGGATGCCTGCACGCTGCCCTTGGCCCGGCCCAGCAGGCGGTGCAGCGCGGCGCGGTCGGTGGCGGACAGCCCGCCGAGCAGTTCGGCGATCCAGGCCTCATGCGCCGCCGACTGGCGGGCGAATTCGCGGCGGCCGCGCGGCGTCAGGCGCAAGGTCTGGGCGCGGCGGTCGGCGGCGCTGGTGCGGCGCTCGATCAGTCCCTCCGCCTCCAGCCGCGCGGCGAGGCCGGTGACATTGCCGTTGCTGACCATCATGCGGCGGGAGATCTCCCCCAGCGTCAGCCCGCCCCCGGCGCGTTCCAGCTGAGCGAGCAGGTCGAAGCGGGGGAGGGTGGTGCCGAATTCCTGGCGCAGACGGCGGCGGATCGCGGCCTGGATCAGATTGGTGCAGGTCAGCAACCGCAGCCAGAGGCGCAGCTCGTCCTTGTGCCCGTCCGGCATGTTGGCCAGCGCCGTCTCCGCATCCACGCCTGCGGTCATGTCATCCGGTGGGCTCATGCCTCTCCCCCTGAAACCGGGATGGCCGCGCCATTCACCGCCTCGGCGCCGGGCAGGCAGAGGAACAGCACCGCCGCCGCGACTTCCTCCGGCCGCACCAGGCGGCCCTGCGGGTTGTGCCGTGCAAGCTCGGCGCGGGCCTCGGCCTCGCTCCGCCCGGTCCTGGCGGCGATGCGCGCGACGCTCTCGGCCACCAACTCCGTATCTGTGAACCCTGGACAGACGGCATTGACCGTCACGCCCTTGCCCGCGACCTCCAGCGCCAGCGCCCGCGTCAGGCCGAGCAGCCCATGCTTCGCCGCCACATAGGCCGTGACATAAGGGTAGCCCTTCAGCGCCGCGGTGGAGGCGATGTTGACGATCCGCCCATGCCCGGCCGCCAACATCCCCGGCAGCACCGCCCGCGTCACCGCCGCGGCACCCAGCAGGTTCACGGCCAGCATCCGCCGCCACAACCCTGTATCGGATTTCAGGAAGGGCGCACTTTCCGCCGCTCCCGCCGCATTCACCAGGATTTCCGCCGCGGGCAGCTCCGGCAGGCTCTCTGCCGCGACATCCGCGGTGACGAATCCCTGCGCCGCTCCCGCTTCCACCGCTGCGCGCAGAGGTTCTGCCCGCCGCCCTAGCACCGTTACGAGGGCCCCGGCCCCGGCCAGGGCCCGGGCGCAGGCCAGGCCAATGCCGCTGCCGCCACCGGTGACAAGCGCCCGCCGCCCGGCGAGCGGCGCGGTGCCGTGGCTGTGTCCGGGTCCAGGGACCGCGTCCATGGGGCCTCCTTGATGTTTGAAGCTTAAAGCATCGTCGCGGGACGGCACAAGCCTGGATTCTCGTTGTCGCACGAATGATTGAAGCTTAAAGTAATCGGATCAGCGAGAGGACCACGCGATGCGGATCGCGGTGATCGGGGGCGGCCCCGCCGGGCTCTATTTCGCCATCCTGATGCAGCGGGACTTTCCCAAGGCGCGCATCACCGTCGTGGAGCGCAACCGCCCCGACGATACCTTCGGCTTCGGCGTGGTGTTCAGCGACCAGACGTTGGACATCTTCCAGGAGGCGGACGAGCCGAGCTACCGTGCCATCACCGAAAGCTTCGCCTATTGGGACGATATCGAGATCCACCTCAAGGGCACCGTCCACCGCATCGGCGGCAACGGCTTCTGCGGCTGTTCCCGCCGCACCCTGCTGCTGCTGCTGCAGGAGCGCGCCCGCGCGCTCGGCGTCGAACTGATCCATGGCCGGGAGGCAACGCCCGAGGACTTCCCCGATGCCGATCTCATCGTGGCCGCGGATGGCATCAACAGCCCGATCCGCACCCGCTTCGCCGATCACTTCCAGCCGGAGACCGACCTCCGCCCCAACCGCTTCGCCTGGATGGGCAGCACCCGTTCCTTCGACGCCTTCACTTTCTTCTTCCGGGAACGCCCCGAAGGCATCTTCATCGCCCATTGCTACCAGTATGAGGCGAATGCCAGCACCTGGGTCCTGGAAACCGATCCCGAAACTTTCGCCCGCGCTGGGCTGGAGCATATGGGAGAGGAGGAGAGCGCCCGCTTTCTCGAAACCGTCTTTGCCGAGGAACTGCAGGGCCACCGTCTGCTGACCAACCGCTCCCTCTGGCGGCGCTTCCCGGCGATCCGCTGCGCCCGCTGGGTCAAGGACAACATCGTCCTGCTCGGCGATGCCAAGGCCAGCGCGCATTTCTCCATCGGCTCCGGCACCAAGCTGGCGATGGAGGACGCGATCGCCCTGCACAAATCCTTCCTCGCCGGCGGCAGCGTGGCGCAGAGCCTTGCCCGCTTCGAGGCCGAACGGCGCGAGGATGTAGAGAAGACCCAGCACGCCGCCGATGTCTCGCTGGTCTGGTTCGAGCATGTGAAGCGCTTCTGGCGCATGCACCCGACGCGCTTCGCCTTCGGGCTGATGACCCGCAGCAAGGCCATCACCTATGAGAATCTCCAGCTTCGCGCCTCCGAATTCGTGCGCGAGACGGATGAGGTCTTCACCGCGGAGGCCCGCGCTGCCGGCCTCCCTGCTGATCCTGCGAAGCCACCCATGTTCCAGCCCTTCCGGTTGCGCGGCATGGAGCTTGCCAATCGCGTCGTCGTCTCCCCCATGTGCATGTACAGCGCGCAGGATGGCGTGCCGGGTGACTGGCATCTGGTGCATTACGGCGCTCGGGCGGTGGGCGGCGCTGGCCTGATCTTCACCGAGATGACGGTCGTCTCGCCGGAGGCGCGCATCACCCCCGGATGTGCCGGCCTCTGGAACGACGAGCAGGAAGCTGCCTGGACCCGCATCGTCAGCTTCACCCATGCCCACGGCCCGGCGAAGATCGCTCTGCAACTCGGCCATGCCGGGCGCAAGGGCGCGACCAAGCTGATGTGGGAGGGCGTAGACCGGCCGCTCGAATCCGGCGCCTGGCCTATCCTCTCCGCCAGCCCGATCCCCTATTTCCCGGACAGCCAGGTGCCGCGGGAGATGACGCG
>Ga0182742_1004632_pt1 | contig 12299 bp, 10 predicted proteins | sample eDN5th37CBELigMG_FD_128880 | JGI IMG/M metagenome (GOLD analysis project Ga0182742, IMG submission 128880) | Enriched Miracle-Growth compost microbial communities from Emeryville, California, USA - eDNA 5th pass 37_C BE-Lig MG (version 2)... ... | reverse complement strand
TGGTCGCGCGGGCGATGGCCAAGGCGCCCGAGGAGCGCTACCCGTCCGCGGGCGACCTGGCGCGCGCGGCGCTGGCGGCGGCCACGGGCACGCGGCTGACCGAACCGGAGCGGATGGTCGCGCGCGGGCCTGCCGCCGCGCCCGGCGAGGAGGCCGCCACGCGGACCTCGGCGCGGCTGCGCCGGCGTCGCCGCTGGTGGCTCGCGGCCGCCGTGGTTCCGGTCGTCGTCGTCGCCGTGATCGCCCTGCGCGAGCAGCCCGAGCCCGAGCGGGCGACGCGGCCGACCCCGACCGCGAGCCCCGCCCCGTTCGCCACCCAGACCATCGAGCGCATCGGCGACCGGCCGAACGGACTCGTGCTCGCCGGGGACGAGCTGTGGGTGTCGAGCAGCAACTCGGAGTGGCTGACGATCGTCTCCGCGCGCACGGGCCGCGAGCGCGCCGACCACGTCCGCATCGGCCCCGACATCCGCGGGCTGGCCGCCTACCGCGGCAGCGTCTGGGTGGCCAAGGGCGACACGAACGAGCTGCTGCGCATCGACGCCGGCAAGCACCGGATCGCGGACAAGATCAGCGTGCCCGGACAGCCCGCGAGGCTGGCGGTCGACCGCCGCGGCGTGTGGGTCGGCACGTCCGAGCCGGCGGATGCGCGGCTGCTGCGCTTCGACCCGCGCACGGGCGCGCTCGAGCAGCAGATCGGCGTGCGCGAGGGGATCGGCGGGCTCGCCGCGGGCGCCGGCTCGATCTGGGTGATCAAGGCGTCCACGCACAAGCTCGCGCGGCTGCGGCCCGGCCGCGACGGCCTCACGGACTGGGCGTCGCTATCGGGGGCGGCCGAAACGATGCGCTACGGAGCGGGAGCGCTGTGGATCACGCTGCCCGGCGAGGACGCGCTGACGAAGGTCGTCGCCCGCAACGGCGACGTGATCACGGCCGCCGCGGGCCGCGCGCCCGGCCAAGCCGTGGTCGCCGGCGACCGCGTGTACGTCACCAGCCGCAACGACCATTCCGTGGTGGTGCTCGATCCGGACACGCTGCGCGAGGCCGCGGCGCCGATCGGGGTCGGGCTGAACCCGTACGCGATCGCGGCCGCCGAGCGCGACGTCTGGGTGACCGGGCTGGCCGACGACACGCTCACGCGGATCAGGCCTCAGTGAGCAGCTCGAGCGCCCGCGCGGCCAGCGCGGCGCGCTTGGCGTTCTGGGGCAGGTCGCCGAGCCCGAAGCGCTCGAACAGCGCCGACAGCGTGCCCTTGACCGTGTCCACGGAGAGCACGAGCTCGGCGGCGATCTCGCGGTTGGTGGCCGGGACCGCGTAGGGCGACTCGCGCAGCGGGCGGCTGAGCACGGCCAGCACGCGGCGCTGCGCGGGCGTGAGCGCGACGGGCTCGGCCTCGCGCCGGCGCGTGGCCGGGCTCGTCGTGGCCGGCTCGGACGCACAGACCGACAGCAGCGTGCCGCCCACCTGCAGCACGTCGCCGACCGCCAGCCGCCGGCGGCCGCTGACGCGCTCGCCGTTGACGAACGTGCCGTTGTGCGAGAGCCCTTCGTCGCAGACGACCCAGTCGGCGCCCATGCGCACGAGCTGCGCGTGCAGGCGCGAGACCTCGTCGTCGTCGGGCAGCGCCACGTCGCAGCTCGCGCGGCGGCCGATCGTCAACGCCGCGCCCTGCAGCTCGACCACCCGTCGCCGTCCCGTCGGATCGTCGAGCAGCAAGAACATGGAGCGGAGTCTCGCGCCGCGCGGGCGCGGGCGAGACCCCACCTTGGTGGAGCTCGGAGTCCACCGATGGGGCGCGCGGTCGCCACCTCGGGGCCGTGGGCGCGGCCGCCGGGCGCCGGGACGGTGGAGGCATGTTCGCGCCCCGCTTCGCCGTCGTCTGCCTCGCCCTCGCCGCGGTCGCCGGCTGCGGTCGCGAGCCCGCCGCCCGCGCGCCCGAGCCCGACGCGGGCTACTTCGCGCTCGCCGACCGCCTCGTCGCGCGGCTCGCGGTGCTGTGGGACGAGCGGCTGCAACGCTACGACCCCGGCACAGGCGCGACCACGAGCCAGATCAACGCCGACCTGCTGCTCGTGCACGCCGCCGCGGCGCGCGCCGGCCACCGCGGCCCGGCGCGCCAGGACGCCCGCGCGCGGGCCGCCGCCCGCCACCTCACCGGGCCGCAGATCTTCCGCCGCGGCCGCGCGCGGCCCGGCTGGTACGCCGGCCCGGACAACCGCAGCCTGCACCCCGTCTTCCAGGCCGAGGTGGCCGAAGGGCTCGCGGCCGCGTACCGCGCGCGGCGCGCCCTGCGCCTCGATGCCGGCACCGTGCGGCGGATCCGCGCGCAGCTCGCGCGGGTCGTGACCAGCGAGGCGTGGCGCTGGCCGGCGCTGCTGATCAACCAGTTCAACTGGAACGCGACGCTGCTCGCCGCCGACGCGACCGTCAACGGCACCGAGGGCCGGCTGGCGCGCGACCTGCGCCGCCACATCTCCCGCTTCGCCGCGCGCCGGGGCGAGAACTTCGGCGCCGGGCTGCGCTTCCGCTACGACCCGCGCTGGCCGGCCTCGCACGTCAACTTCGACTCGGCCGAGTACGCCAACATCGTGCTCGGCTTCGCGCGCTCCTACGGCCAGGCGCGGGCGGCCGGGATGGCGCGGCCGCGGCAGCTCGGGCTGCTGCGCGACTGGGTCAAGCGCGTCGTCAGCGGCTCCTGGACGCACGCGGGCTACCTCAACTGGGACACGGGCCTGGGCTTCCTGCGCTGGCACCAGCGCAAGAAGGTCGGGCTGGCGCAGGCCGCGCTGCTCGGGATCGCCGCCGAGCCCGAGCTGCAGCCCTCGCCGCGCTGGGGGCGCTGGGCGAAATGGCTGCTCGACTGCGGGCTGCGCGAGTACGACGCGCTCGTCCGCCGCCACGACCGCATCCCCGCCCCGCTGGCCTACGGCGTGCGCGCGGTCCGGGAGCCGCGCCGCATGGCCTACCTGACCGCGGCCCGCTACGCCGCCAACGCGATCCGCGCCTACGAGGCCGGGCTCGGCCGCGCCCGGGCTGAACGGCCGCCGGCGCTGTACGCCTTCGATCCCGACACGGGCCGGCTGGCGGTGACCACGCCGGCCTACAACACCGCGATCGTCCCGGTCAACCACGGCGCGCAGCCCTACGGCGGGCTCGAGCTGGCGCGGCTGTTCGATGCCCACGGCGAGCCCGCGGCCAACGTCGGCGGGACGGGCCGCAACGCGTTCGGCCTGCACGTCGGCGCGCTCGACACGCAGTACGGCGCGCGCCGCTCCGGCCCGTCGCCGCTGAAGCTCATCGGCGCGCCGCGCGGGCGCCGCGTGCACGCCGGCCCGTTCCGCTCGCTGCGCGTGCGCGGCAGCGTCGCCGCCGGCGGGCTGCGCGCCACCACGGCCTACCGTTTCACGCCGGCCGCGATCGAGGCCCGCTGGCGGGTCACGGGCCGCGGCGGGCGCGCGACGGTCACCTTCCCGAGCTGGGGCCGCAAGGCGCGGGTCCTCGCCGTCCTGCGCGACGGCCGCCGGGTCCCGCTGCGCGGGACGCTCGATCTCGACCGCGTGCGCGCGCTGGAGATCCACAGCGCCCGCGCCGGCTACACGGTCACGCCGCGCGGCGCCGGTCGCGCCCGGCTGGTCCGGACGCGCCGCGAGGCCTCGCAACCGTACCCCGGGCCGACGCTGCGGATCGACCTCGGTCCCGCGCCCGCCCGCTTCGGTGCCCGCATCGAACCGGCCGCAGGAAATGCGACGATGCGCGGGTGATCGCGGTCCTGGCGGGTGTGCTCGTGGTGGTCGTCGTGGCCGCGGCGCTCGCGCTGCGCGCCGCGCGCGGCCGCGAGCGCGCCCTGGAGGCCGAGCGCGCGCGGCTCGCGGCCGAGGCCGAGGACCTGCGCGCGCGGCTGGCCGAGCGCGTCCGCGAGCGCGACGAGCTCAAGCCCTACCGCGGGCTCGTCGACGCCGCCGAGGACTGGGTCTGGGCCTGCGACGAGGACGGCACGCTGACCTACTCCAACGAGGCCGGCGCGCTGCTGCTCGGCTACGAGGACCTGGTCGGGCGCTCGCTGGCCGACCTCACCCACCCCGACGACAAGCCCATGGGCTGGAACGGCGTCGTCCGCCGCCGGCACGCCGACGGCTCCTACCGGACCGTCGACTCGCGCTGCTCGGCGATCGCCGACGGCTGGCAGGGCATCGACCGCGACCTCAGCGGGCCGCGGCCGCCCGAGCCCGTGCCGGCCGGCGTCGCGGTCGTGCGCTGGCCGGTCGTGGACGGGCGGCGCGAGGTCGTGGGCTACGAGCTGGTCGGCGACGGCGACGTGATCGGCGGCTTCCCGCCCGCGGAGCTGCTCGAGCTCGGCGGCGGCCGGCCCGTGTGGGTCACGCCCGACGGCGCCGGCCCGCCGGCGCTCGACCGCGGGCGCACGGTGCTGCAGCTGCCGCCGGACACCGAGCTCGAGCGCGCGGCGGAGCTCGCCGCCGCCGGCTTCACGCTGGCGATCGACGGCTTCGACGGCGCGCCGCTGCTGCTCGAGCACTGCCGGATCGTCAAGGTCGCGGTCGCCGGCCGCGACGACGAGGAGCTGACCACGCTGATCACCGGGCCGGCTGAGCGCGGCCTGGAGCTCGTCGCCACCGGCGTGGCCACCGCGGAGGAGTTCACGCGCTGCCGCGTGCTCGGCTTCTCGCACTTCCAGGGCGAGTTCTTCGCGCGCCCCAGCGGCGAGCGCCGCGGCGGCGCGGTCGCCTCGCTGCAGGCGCTGTCCGAGCTGACCCGCACCGAAGCGTCCTTCGAGGAGCTCGAGCGGATCATCGGCGCCGACGTCGGCCTCTCGCTCGAGCTGCTGCGCCACGTCAACTCGGCCTTCTTCGCGCTCCCGCGCAAGATCGACACCGTGCGCGAGGCCCTGACCCTGCTCGGCACGCGCGCCGTGCGCCGCTGGGCGACCGTGATCGCGCTCTCGTCGGTGCCGGAGGCGCCCGACCAGCTGGTCGCGCTCGCGCTGCTGCGCGGGCGCATGTGCGAGTTGCTCGGCCGCGGCTCGGGCGAGGAGGAGCGCGACCGGCTGTTCACGGTCGGGCTGTTCTCGGTCGCCGACGCGCTGCTGGACCGCCCGATGGAGGAGGTCCTGGAGACGCTGCCGTTCTCGGAGGAGATCGTCACCGCGCTGCTCTCCTACGAGGGCAAGCTCGGGCGCGTGCTGGCGACCGTGCTGCGCTACGAGCAGGGCCGCTTCCCGGCCGACGGCGACCCGACCGAGCTGGCGGAGGCCTACCTGGCCGCGCTGAAGTGGGCGGACAGCGCCGGCCGCTGGGTCGCGTAGATGCCGCTGCGGGTCAAGCTGACGCTCGCGTTCACGGGCGTCATGGCGATCCTGCTGGCCGCGGCCGGGGTCGCGCTCAGCGTGCTCGTGGCCAACAACCTCGACAGCACGATCGACGACGGGCTGGCCGCGCGCGCCGGCGACGCCGCGGCGCTCGTGCGCTCGGGCGAGCGCGACCTGTCCGCGACGGGCGAGGTGTTCGCGCAGGTGCTGACGCTCGACGGGCGCGTGCTGGTGACGACGGCGGGCGCGGGCCCGGTCCCCCTGCTGGACGCCTCCGAGCGCCGGCGGGCCGCCCAGGGCGGGCTGATCGTCGACGGGCACGCGCGCGGCGGGACCGAGCTGCGGCTGCTCGCGCGGCCCGTGGAGGCCAACGGGCAGAACGAGATCGTCGTCGTGGGCGAGCCGCTTTCGCAGCGCCAGCGCGCGCTCGACGCGCTGCACGCGCTGCTGCTCATCGGCGGGCCGCTGGCGCTGCTGATCGCCTCGCTCGTGGGCTACGCGCTCGCGACCGCCGCCCTGCGGCCGGTCGAGCGGATGCGCCAGCACGCCGCGGACATCACCGCCGCGCGCACGGGCGAGCGGCTGCCGGTGCCCGAGGCCAACGACGAGATCGGGCGGCTGGGGCGGACGCTGAACGAGATGCTCGCCCGCCTGGAGGTCTCCTTCAAGCGCGAGCGCGCCTTCGTCTCGGACGCGTCGCACGAGCTGCGCACGCCGCTGGCGATCCTGCGCACCGAGCTCGAGCTCGCGCTCCGCGGGAAGCACACCAAGGCCGAGCTGGAGGACGCGCTGCGCTCGGCGGCGGAGGAGGCCGAGCGGCTCTCCAACCTGGCCGAGGACCTGCTCGTGATCGCGCGCTCGGACCAGGGCCGGCTGCCCGTGCGCCCGGAGCGCCTGGTCGCCGGTGAGGTGCTCGCGCGCGTGGCGGGCCGCTTCCAGACGCGCGCCCGCGCGGAGCACCGGCCGCTGGAGGCCGACCCGTCGCCCGGGGTGGAGCTGCACGCCGACCCGGCGCGGGTCGAGCAGGCGCTGGCGAACCTCGTCGACAACGCGCTCACGTACGGTGCGGGCACGGTGCGGCTGAGCGCCACCGCCGGCGACGGGGTCGTCGAGCTGCACGTGCGCGACGAGGGCGAGGGCTTCCCGGAGGAGTTCCTGCCGCGCGCGTTCGAGCGCTTCACGCGCGCCGACGAGGCGCGCACGCGCGGCGGCTCCGGGCTCGGGCTGGCGATCGCGTCGGCGATCGCGGGCGCCCACGGCGGCAGCGCCCATGCCGCCAACCGCGAGATCGGGGCCGACGTGTGGATCGCCCTTCCTCATCCACGGCTCATGTGAGGGGTTGATGATCGATCCCATGCGCGTGTTGGTGGTCGAGGACGAGATCAAGATGGCGAGCCTGATCCGGCGGGGTCTGCGCTCGGAGGGCCTGGCCGCCGACGTGGCCATCAAGGGCGAGGACGCGCTCTGGATGGCCGGGTCCACCGGCTACGACGCGATCGTGCTGGACGTGATGCTCCCGGGCATCGACGGCTTCGAGACCTGCCGGCGCCTGCGCGAGGAGGGCGTCTGGTCACCGGTGATCATGCTCACGGCGCGCGACTCGGTCGAGGACCGCGTCGCCGGCCTGGACGGCGGCGCCGACGACTACCTCGCCAAGCCGTTCTCGTTCGCCGAGCTGCTCGCGCGGCTGCGCGCGCTCGCCCGCCGCGGCCCGGTCGAGCGCCCGGCCGTGCTCGAGGTCGGGACCTTGAAGCTGGACCCGGCGGGACGGCGCGTCTGGCGCGGGGACACCGAGGTCTCCCTGTCGGCCAAGGAGTTCCAGCTGCTCGAGACCTTCATGCGCCATCCCGGCGAGGTGCTCTCGCGCTACCAGCTGCTCGAGCACGCCTGGGACTACGACTACGAGAACCGCTCGAACATCGTCGACGTCTACGTCCGCTACCTGCGCGACAAGATCGACCGTCCGTTCGGGGTCTCCCAGCTCGAGACCGTGCGCGGCGCGGGCTACCGCCTGACCGACTGACGGAACCCGCCGGCGGTGGCCGGTGTATACGGGGCGGTGGCTCGAGCGCTGACCGAGGGCGAACTGGTCGCCCTCGCCCGCGATGGGGATGGCGACGCGTACGCGGCGCTCGTCCGCGCGCACTCCGACATCGCCTTCCGCACCGCCATGCTCATCACCCAGGACGCCGCCGAAGCCGAGGAGGCCGCCCAGGACGCCTTCGTCAAGGCCTGGCGCGCCCTGCCGCGCTTCCGCACCGGCGAGCCGCTGCGGCCGTGGCTGCTGAAGATCGTCGCCAACGAGGCGCGCAACCGGCGCCGCTCGGCCGGCCGCCGGGCCGCGCTGGCGCTGCGCGCGCCGCGGCCGGCCGCCGAGGAGGGCTCGGCCGAGGCCGCGGTGCTGGCGGGCGAGTCGCGCGCGGCGCTGCTGGCGGCGCTGGGGCGGCTGCGCGACGAGGACCGGCTCGTGCTCGGCTGCCGCTACCTGCTCGAGCTCAGCGAGGCCGAGACGGCCGCCGCCCTCGGCGTGCGCCGCGGGACGGTCAAGTCGCGCACCTCGCGGGCGCTTCAGCGGCTGCGGGAGGTGATGGGCGCATGACTCGCGCTGCGCGCTCGCATGCTTCGGCGGGAGCTCGCCTGGCGGCTCGCTCCCGCGCCGCGGTGGAACGGGGGGCGCCGTGAGCGACCTCGAGCGCGCCCTGCGCGAGCTGGACGTGGCCTGGCCCGAGACGCCGGACCTGGCGGCGGCGGTGATGACGCGCGTGGCGGCGCGCGAAGCGCCCCCTCGTCGCGCGCCCCGACGCCGGCTCATCCTCGCCTACGCCGCGGTCGCCCTCGTCGTGCTCGCCGGCGGGACCCTCGCGGTCTCGCCCGACGCGCGCTCGACCGTGCTGCGCTGGCTCGGGCTCGGGAGCGTGGAGATCCGGCGCGCGCCGCTCGAGCCGGGCCTCGGGCGCGAGCTCGGGCTCGGGCAGCCGCTCGCGGAGGTCCCGCGCGGGGCGCCGCTGCCACGCGCGCTCGGCACGCCGGACGCGGCCTACGAGACGATGCTGGCCGACGGGTCGACCGCGGTCTCGCTGCTGTACCGCGGGCCGCCGCGCGTGCTCGTGCAGTCGTTCCGGGCGACCGTCGAGCCGTTCATCGAGAAGACGGTCGCGATGTCCTCGCAGGTCGAGCGGGTCACGGTCGACGGCGCGCGCGGCTACTGGATCACCGGCGCGCACGGGTTCGCCTACCGCTCCGGCGCCGCCGCGGGCTTCGAGGAGCAGCGGCTGGCGGACCGCACGCTGCTGGTCGAGCGCGACGGGCTGCTGATCCGCGTGGAGGGCGCGCTCGCGAAGGAGCGCGCCGTCGCGATCGCGCGCTCAGTTGAGTGACGGGTCCGGCGGCATCGTCGCCAGCAGCGCGTAGCGGCTGCCCTTGCGGCGCAGGACCGCGGCCCACAGGTCCTCGGGGTCGGAGGTGAAGATCTCCTCGCGCGTCGGCGGCTCGATGATCCACGCCTCCTCGGCGAGCTCGTCCTCGAGCTGGCCCGGGCCCCAGCCGGCGTGGCCGGCGAACACGCGCGCGCGGCGGATCGCGCCGGTCAGCGTCTCCGGCTCGTCGGCCTCGGCGCCGATGAAGCCCAGGTCGTCCTCGACGAGCGCGCCCGCGAGCTCGGGGCGGTCGAACTCGGCGAGCACGATCACGGCGGTCTCGGCGACCGGGCCGCCGACGTAGACGGGCTCGTCCTCGCCGGCCAGCCACGACAGGTCGGGCACCGCCTCACCGACCGTCGAGTGGGCGGGCCGGTTGAGCACCAGGCCCATCGCGCCGTCGTCCGTGTGCTCGGCGATCAGGACGACCGTGCGGATGAAGTTGGGGTCGCGAAGGACAGGCGATGCGAGGATGAGCTTGCCGCGCAGCGACTCGGCCATCCCTGCATTGTGGCCTACCGGCGCTTGGAGGCCTTGCGTGCCTTCTTGCGCTTGGCCGCCTTGGCCCGCGCGGCCTTGCGCTGCTTCTTCTTGCCCTTGGCCGACGTGGAGCTCGCGGCGCGGTTGATCCCGGTGCCGCCGACGGGCGCGGTCGGGGCCGACATCGCGCTCGCGCTGCCGTCCTCGTTGGTGGCGATCACCGCGACCCGCAGGCGCCGGCCGAGGTCCTCGCCCGTCGGGACGAACTGTTCGGCCGTCGCGCCCTCGATCGTCTGCCAGCCGTAGCCGGTCAGCCGCTGCCACTGGTACTCGAACGACGTCGGGCCGTTGGCCCAGGTGCCGTTGCGGGCGGTCAGGGTCGAGCCGCGGCGGGTGCTGCCGGTGACGGTCGGGCCGGACGTGGCGACGGGCGGCTCGGGCACCCACAGCGTGCCGCCGCCGCAGGCCGGGGCGAGCTCGCCGCAGGGCGCCATGAACGCCGAGTCGTAGGTGTTCCAGTTGCGGGCGAGGTAGGTGCCGGGCGCCGGCGCCGGGTTGAAGTAGTCGTCGCGGCCGCAGTCGTAGTTCTGCGGGATCGCGCCGGGCAGCGCGCTGCAGTCCATCTGCATGGCGTGCGCGGCGCCCGCGTCCTCCGTGTAACACATGACGTCCGCGCCCTGCCAGCAGTGGCCGTACTGCGGGTTGCTCTGTCCGCGCGGCTGCGTCGAGTGCGGCGCGCTCCACTGGACGGCGCCGAGGTTGTGCGTGAGCTCGTGCAGGAAGCCCTCCGGCCACCAGCCCCACTTCGCGGTCCCGGGCGGGTTCGCGCCGTCGCGGCTGAAGAGGATCGAGGTCAGCCCGCCGCGGTTGTGCACGTTGTCGGCGCCGGGGCGCTCGCCGGCGGCGCCCATGACGGTCTCGCCCAGGCCGAACTCCTGCGCGGAGGCCGACAGGCCGTCGGCGAGCACGATCGTGTTGCGCGGACCGCCGGCCTTGCCGAGGGCGCGCCCGACCGCGGAGGAGATCGCGCTGAAGTTGTTGGCGTAGGCCGAGCGCGGGCCCGGCAGCTGCACGCTCTGGATGTCCACGTACTGCGGGCCGCAGGCCGTGCCCATGTCGAAGCGGATCGCCTTGCGGCCGCCGCTCTGGGCCGACAGGAAGCGCTGGACGATCGCCACGTTGGCCTGCAGCGCGTCCTTCCAGCCCGCGAAGCGGTTCGGGCGGTCGGCGGCGTAGGCGTAGACGACCTTGAACTGCGCCTTGGTGACCGGCACGACCGGCGGGTTGTCGGCGCCCGTCTCGTTGCCGCACCAGCGGGTGGGGAGGCCGTTGGAGCCGTCGGCCTGCGCGTTCGCGGCGGCCACGACCTGCGCGAGGTTGACGCCGCGCAGCTGCCCGCGGGTGTCGCCGTGCGTCAGCTTGCCCTCGTCGCGCTGGGGGAGCGCGAACGTCGGCAGGGCGAGCATGCCGAGAGCGAAGACAACCGCACCGATCGCGGGCAGACGGAACATATGCCCGTGATCGGCGTCTCGGCGAGGTCTCTTAAGCCGCCTTCGTCAGGTCGCGAACGGGCTCGATGCCCCAGCGGCTCGCCAGCGCCTCGAGCTCGGGGGTGAGCGGCCAGCGGTCGGGCTGCGGCGGACCCTCGAAGTCGGGCGCCGCGCCCTTGAGCAGCATCGAGCCGGTGTTGTCGCCGATCGCGCGGATCGCGTCGACCTCCTCCGGGCTGAGCACGCTCTCCGCGCCGACGGCCGCGAGCTCCGCCCGCTTGGCCTCGATCGGCTTCGGGCTGCCGGGCTCCTCGATCAGGGTCGGGGCGACGACCTTCACCGGGCCGTGCGCGAGGTTCCAGTGGCAGGCGAGCTGCAGCATCGTCAGCCCGTGGCGCTCGGCGATCGGGCGCATCCGGTCGAGCTTCGCGCGCCCCGCCTCGACCCAGCCCGCGGGCCGGAAGCCGCGGTGGTCGTAGCGCGGGAACCCGTGGCCCGGGAGCACGTCGTCGTGGAACAGGCCGCCGTAGTCCACCACGCGTGTGATCAAGCTCACACCGTGGCGCTCGGCGGCGGGCAGGACGAGCTCGCCCGGCCACGGCTCCAAGGGGTTCAGGATCACCATCGCCCAGTCGATCCGGTCGCCGAAGCGCTCCAGGCAGTCGATCACGTCGAGCGTGAAGCCGTTCGCGGGGCCCGGCGCGACCCCGAGCATCCGCGTCAGCCCGTCCGCGCGCACCGCCTCCAGCGCGTCCCACACCACCTCGCTCGTGTACCCAGTCCGGTCCGGGTTGTGGAGCATCAACAGGTCGAACGAATCGACGCCGATCCGCTCCAGGCTGCGCTCCGTGGCCATCCGGACGTAGTCCGCGTACCCCTCCGGCCCCCGCAGCCGCGGGTCGGTGAAGCGGGGGAAGCCCTTGGCACCTTCCCTCTCGCCCGTGTAGAAATCGTGTCCGATGGCGCCGGCCAACGCGTATTCCGACCGCGGGACGCCGGTGAGCGCGCGGCCCAGCAGCGCGTCCCCCGCACCCGTGCCATACGTATCCGCCGTGATCACGGTCGCGATACCCTCGTCGGGGCGCAGCAGGGCAGCGAGCCGGTCGTCGTCGATGGGCTCACCGAAGTGCATGAAGCGACCGCCGCTCCATGTCCCGACCGCCGCGCTTGTCAGCTCAGGCCAATCTTGCTCCCCAAAGTGTTCACTCGAGGCCCCCACGTGATGGCCGATGATACGAGGGTGACGCTTCCGCGTCGGGGACTCGCCTGTGCGCTGATGCTGGCCTGCTTGCTCGGGTGCGCGTCGCTTGCGCACGCGGGAACCAGCGCCGCTGACGATGTGACCGTCGCGACCACGGCGCGCGACGCCGAGCCGCACTTCTGGCGCCAGTGGGCGCTCGACAACGCCTCCGGGCCGGACATCGATGCCGACAGGGCGTGGCTGGTCGCCGAGGGTGAGGGCGTCACGGTCGCGGTGATCGATCAGATCGTCGACGTGAACCATCTCGACCTGCTCGGACAGATCGCTCCGGGCGCGAACGACTTCACGACGCCGGACGGGTGCACCGCCGGGCAGCCGACCGGCTTCGA
>Ga0182742_1004631_pt1 | contig 12300 bp, 6 predicted proteins | sample eDN5th37CBELigMG_FD_128880 | JGI IMG/M metagenome (GOLD analysis project Ga0182742, IMG submission 128880) | Enriched Miracle-Growth compost microbial communities from Emeryville, California, USA - eDNA 5th pass 37_C BE-Lig MG (version 2)... ... | reverse complement strand
TTTACGCCCGGCTGAGCGACATTGTCGATGGCCGGTTTGCTCATCCAGGGCCATCTGGCGGCATGCAACTCACCCCGACGGTCGTGGCGCACGCGCTCGGTGCTGCACTCCTGGCCCATCTCGACAACATGGCGCCAGCCACGTTCGCGACGGCTGACACCGAGGTAACTCAGTGGCTTGACCCAATCTCAGGCTTTGACCAGCGCGCGGAAATCTTGCGTGCCACTGTGTCCATTGTGATCGAGCGCGACAGTACCATTCCCGGTCCGATAGCCAGCGCGCTCGTGACGGCATGGCTGCAAACGCAAAACGTCACGGATGCCCACCGACGAGAACTGGCAAGCCTGGCCGATCACATTCCTGACGCTTTGCTCGACGCGGTCGAGCAATCAAGTAGCCATACTCAGGCATCCGCGCGGCTTTGGGCGGTCAACGCACTGCGCGCCATTCCTCGGACAGAAGGTCCAGCCTTTGAGGCCATGGTCCAACGTGCGCGCCAATGGCTGTCCGTCGTATCGCGCGACGTCGACACCCGGGCAGATGCTGATCCCAAGCACGAACAACGTCGCAGCGAGCGGTACAGAAAACGCACCGGGATCGATGCCTCGGGCCCGCTAACCGTTCTTGGCGTGCCACTGCAACTAGTTGATCGCACGGATAACGCGCTTGCGAGCCTGGTTCCGGCGATCATCGAGGGCTTTCCCCTCGCCAAGGCAATGCCGTGTTTCGAGGCGGCGGCAGTTGCGCTGGCCGTCCGTGGTCACCTCGAAAGTTGGCGAAGCCTCAAATGGCTCTGCCATTTGAACGAGGTTGATCCCGTCGATATGGGTACGGCCCTGCGAGATCTTTCCACCGCTATGCGCAAGCGTACGCCGGAGCAAGGCATCCATCCAGAACTTCCCGCACGGGCCGCAGCGCTACTTCTTTGGCTGAGCGGCAATGAGACAGATGACGAGGAAGCAGTCGCGCTCAATCCCGAACTCGACCGTCCCTGGAATTATGAGCGAGACTACTTGGCCCAGCCAAGCCGCAGTATCTTTGAGCTTGAGAGGCGCCACGCAAACGAAACTCTACGCGACAAAGGAATCGCACTCTCCCTCAGAATTCAGCGCACTCATGAGTTCTGGATCGATCCTGCCTTCGATCCACCTACCGAGTTCGTTGCCGAGTTGCGCGAGCAGGCTGCAGCTTTTCCTGCCGACACTCTCCACGCCGAGCGCGGCTACACACGCGAGCAGCACATATTTGAGGAACTGGAGATCGCGTTCGTCCCCCCCTCCGCGCGCCGTACCATGCCGCGCGCATAGTCCAGAACGTCGTCGAAGAGGCGTCCCCAGTCGCCGGTCAACTTGTAGGTGGCCTCGCGGCTCTCGCGAACGGGGAATCCGGCGGTGTCGCGCCATTCGGCGATATCGCCGCGACGACGCTGAACGAAATAATCGGCTAGTTCCTCGCGCAGGCGACGGCGCGCCTCGCCTTCGGGCACATCGATGAGGCCAGCGAACCGAGGGTGGATGAGGCCGAGAAGATTGTGGAATGCCGCATCGTCGCCGGAATGCGGCGTGGCGGTGAGAAATAACATGTGCCGAGCGGGATTCGCTTCGGCGAGCCCTTTGATCAGCTGGTACCGCTGGTGTCGCGTGGTCGTGTTCGCTTGGACGCAGGTGTGCGCTTCATCGACAATGACGAGCTCTGGACAGGCGCGCAGAAAGTCCGCCCGGCGGCGGTCCGACTTGATATAGTCGAGCGACACCACAGTGAAGGGATAGACCTCGAAGATTGACTCGTCCGGCCGTAGGCCGCGTTCGAGACGGGTAGCCGTGCCGGTGCGCACGACTTCCGCTTCGATGTTGAATTTCGAAGCAAGCTCCTGCTGCCATTGCTCACATAGATGCGGCGGACAAACGACAGCGAGGCGCTCGACCTCGCCCCTGTCAAGGAGTTCGCGGGCGATCAGCGCAGCCTCGATCGTCTTGCCGATCCCGACATCGTCGGCGATGAGGAGCCGCAGGGTATCGAGCTTGAGCGCCATCAGGAGCGGCACGAGCTGATAGGCCCGCGGCTCGACCGAGATGTTGCCAAAGCCGCGGAACGGGCCGGCGCCGGCGCGCAGCTTCAGGCGAAGCGCGTCGCGCAGTAGGAGCGCCGCCGCGTGCGAGCCTGGCTTTGCTGGGTCGGGCAGGTCGAAGGTAGCCCCGACCGGCGGCTCAGGTTCGAGCGGCAAATAGAGGAGCGTCGCGTCGTCTTCGCTGCCGCCTAGAGGGCGTAGCTTCAAAAGATCCGTGCGCGGCTCCGGCAGCACCACCCACTCGCGGCCTCTCACCTTGCCGAAAGTATCCTCGGGAGACTTGATCCGGAAAATCTTGGCGCACTCGGCATCGAGAAGGCCGGCTTCGACCAGTTCATCGATCGTTCCGCCCGGCACGAAGTTGGGATTGATCTGGATGAGGGGCGCCGGCCAGAAGCGGCCGCCGCGGTATGCGACCTCGACGGCATCGCGGACATCCTCGGCGCGGATCTGGGTGAAGCTGCGCGAGAAGCGCTCGTAATCCTCGATCAGCCGGTCACGAAATTGAAAAACGTCCATCCGCCCCTCTCGCTTCCTCCCCGGACGCCGTTAGCCGGTTAGTCCTTTAAACGTGTAAGCGTGGGCATACCAAACCCTGCGTGGCGATCGCCTCCTTGCCTACTTAGCCTGGTGCGACAGACCGACTGTCACCAGCACCGGAGCCCGCGGCGCGTCGATCCATCGCCTGCCGGTAGGTACACCCTGCCGCTGGAAAATCCTGTTTCCGGCGAACAAATGACATTGTACTATACCGAATCCCTGACGCAACATCGATTCTCCAGGGAGGATAGGGTATATCGTCATGCATAAAATTCGTCAAAAACGTGAATTTCTAGCATTCCGATATCCTTTGAGCCACGGGTAGAAGCATGGGACGGACAGCCGGAAGACAGAAGCTCGCCAGGGTCCTTCGCCACACGGGCGAGCTTGTGTCTGTCGAAGAAGCAGCCGCATCGCTTGGTGTGCCTCGGCAGGAGGCTGCCAAGACCCTGTGGCGCTGGAGCCGGCAGGGCTGGCTTCGCCACCTGCGGCGCGGCCTCTATGCGCCAGTCCCGCTTGATGCAGTCTCGCAGGAGCAGGTCCTCCCGGACCCGTGGGTGCTGGTTCCGGAACTCTTCGATCCAGGATACATCGGCGGCTGGTCGGCGGCTGAGCATTGGGACCTTACGGAACAGCTGTTTCGCAGCGTGCTGGTCTACACGGCGCGGCCCGCGCGCCCGCGAGAGCAGACGATCCAAGGCATACCGTTCATTCTCAAGCGAACACGGCCGGAGCGAATTTTCGGCGTGCGGCCTGTGTGGCGTGAGCGCGTGAAGGTGCTCGTCTCTGATCCACACCGGACGATAGTCGACATGCTGGATGATCCAGCCACCGGCGGAGGGATCAGGCACGTGAACGCCTGCCTCAGGAACTATCTTGCATTGAAGGAGGCGGACACTGCCAAGCTGATCGAGTACGCCGACCGGCTCGGCAATGGCGCCGTGTTTAAACGGCTGGGGTTCCTGCTCGCGCAGACGAACGGTGACGCGAAGCTCCTGGATGCCTGCCGCGAACGCCTCACGACCGGCAATGCCAAGCTGGACCCGGCACTGCCGTGCCGTAGGCTTGTCAAGAAGTGGCGGCTCTGGATCCCGAAAGCATGGGAAGCGGAGACGTCGGCTCGTGATTGACCGCGGCGAGATTCTTGAGGTCGCAGGCGATATCGGTCTCCGCCCGGATGTCGTCGAAAAGGACTATGTCCTCGGGTGGCTGCTGGCCGGGATATCCGCGCATCCTTCCCTCGGCAATACGTGGGTGTTCAAAGGCGGTACCTGCCTCAAGAAGTGCTACTTCGAAACTTATCGGTTTTCGGAAGATCTCGATTTCACGGTGGAGAACGAAGCACAGCTCGACGAAGGACTGCTCCGGACAGCACTGGTTGAGGTCGCGACCTGGCTCTATGATGAAGCCGGCATCGAAATACCCGCCGAACAGCTGCGCTTCGATGTCTATCGCAACGCCCGTGGCGGCCTCAGTTGCGAGGGACGGGTCTACTACCGCGGGCCTCTTCAAGTACGCGGCAGCTTGCCGCGCGTGAAGTTCGACCTCACCGCCGACGAGCGGGTGGTGCGCCCGCCTGACAATCGCTCCGTCGTCCACCCTTACACGGACCTTCCCGAGGGCGGCATCACCGTCCGTTGCTATGCGTTCGAGGAGGTGTTCGGGGAGAAGATTCGAGCCCTCGCAGAACGGGCGCGGCCAAGGGACCTCTACGACGTCATCAACCTCTTCCGGAACGAGACCTTCCGGTCATCCCCATCGGCCATCCTTTCCGTTCTCCGTGAGAAGTGTGCGTTCAAAGGGATTCCGGTTCCGAATCTCGCCGCGTTGGCGAAATTCAAAGACGAGCTGGTGGGCGACTGGCAAGCCATGCTGGGTCACCAACTGCCGGTGCTGCCTCCCTTCGAGGCATTCTGGTCCGCGCTTCCCGAATTCTTTGCATGGCTTGAACAGGGCGCGCCGCTGGCGGTGCCGGCTGGCATTCCGGGCGGTATCGGCGAAGAGGTCATCCGCGCCCCGCTGGGCGGCCTGGCCGTTGGGGGCGGCCGCGCTGGCATACTGGAAATCATCCGTTTCGCGGGCAGCAACAGGCTCTGTGTCGATCTGACCTATGATGGCACGGTGCGTCGGATCGAGCCCTATTCGCTGCGCAGGACGCAGGACGGCAACATTGTCCTCCACGCGATCCGCGTCGATGCCGGACAACATCGCAGCTATCGCGTCGATCGGATTCAAGGTGCGAATGCGACCGACCAGGTCTTCATTCCAAAATACGCAATCGAGCTGACGCCCTCGGGGCCACTGCCAATATCGCCGGCTGCAGGAGGACTCGGTTCGGCTCGCCCCTCGATCCGGAGGACATCGGCACGGCGCCAGCATCGCTCGGGGCCGATCTACGTTTATGAATGCGGAATGTGTGGCAAGAAGTTTCAACGCACCAAGCAAGATTCGCGCTTGCGGCCGCACAAGACGAAAGATGGCTGGCCATGCTCCGGTCGAACCGGATGGCTGGTCGACACGCGGTACTGAGTGCCAGGATGCGACCGAACCGACTTATGCTGCCGATCCTCGCGGAGGTTCGCATGGTTTCTCGGCACTCACGCACGATTACGAAGAGCGAGTTAGTGCGAGAGTCTTTGCCCTCCGCCACTTCCCTTCAAGGAATCGTTCTCCCGATCCCGCCGCGGCCGGATTTTCCCGTTGCTTTCGAGGGTTATGCGCGGTTGGCTTTGCACTGGCGTCCTCGCTGCAGCAGCCGGAATGGTTCTCTGAAGCCCGATATTCTCCGGACCTCTCGACTGCGCGCATCCGGTGTAGAGCCCGTAACCGATTGAAAATATGGGGACAGATCCTCGCGCCACCTGAACACTTCGACGCCGGTGGCGTTCGTGAGATGGAACAGAAATCGAACTCCTGCAGTGAGCTTCAATCCGACAGGGGAAGCGCGTTGAGGTCGGATCGGATTTGCCGCCATCCCGGCATGTTGCGATCAAGGGTCTGCAAGAAGAGTTCGTCGTGTCGCGGTGACACGAAATGGGCCATCTCATGCAAGATGACGTAGTCGACGGCGGGCAGAGGTTTCTTCGCGAGGTCAAGGTTCAGCCACACCAGCCCCTTTTCGGGATTGCAGCTGCCCCACTTCGTCTTCATCAACCTGATGCCCCACCGCGGTATCGGTACGCTTAGCCGATCTGACCACTTGGCGATGCGGGGAGCGGCCTTTTCCCGCAGCTGAGATCGGTACCACGTCGCCATCCAGCGTGCTTTCTGATCGGTCGTTGAGCCTTCTGGCACCAACATCATCAGGCGATCCGAAGGGTCTGGACGGATCACACAGCGGTTCTGGTCGTTCGGCTGGACCAGAAGCCTGAGCGGTTTTCCGAAGACAAAATGGGTTTCGCCGGAGACATGCCGGCGTTTGGGTTGGCGGGCCTGACCTTCGAACTCGCGCCGCTTCTTCTTGATCCAGCCCAGCCGGGTCACAACTGCGACCCGGACGGCGTCTTCGCTGATGGCCGGAGGGGCAGCGACCCGCACGCGACCGGCCGGAGGATAGACCCCGATATGCAGATTCTTGATCGGCTTGCGGACCAGTTCCACCGAAAGCCCGGCGATCTCGATCAGCTCAGTATTCATCATGCGACCGGATGATCTCGATGATGCTGTCCACGGCGTCCTCTGAATCGAGGATCTCCAGCAGCTTTCGCCGCAGCATCCGCTCCTTCATCTTGTTGCCACGCCATCCCGTCTGGGCTGTGCTCCGGATTGCCTCATCAACCGCCATGGTCGCAGCTTCATCCTGACCGAGATTGTCGTAGAGCGCCTTGCGCCCCGTCGTGGTCATGGTCGACGGGTATTCGCTGCCGTGCCCCGCCTTTACCGCCCTGACCAATTCCGCGATCTTTTCCAAGTATTCCGCGTAGGCGATAGCGTCGTCCTTCCGCTTCTTGACGAGGTCAGTCAGCAGTTCTGATATTCGCTCGTAGAACTTTGGGTTCACCGGCGTTTCGTCGATGATCAGCCTGCGGACGTTGTTCTCGATGGCTTCGGCCACGTTCTCGCGTTTATTCTTCAGGGAACTTGGCAACTCCCCCTCGACTGCGGCCCCCTTGCTCGCCACCAGGTCGATCAGGCTGATATCGTCCAGATGCGAGATCACCTCGGATTCGTCGGCCTTGATATAGGTGTCGATCAGGTGCCGCATCGCGGGTTCGAACTGTTTCATGTCCACGGCATCGCCGCTGTGCAGGCGCACAGCATCCCGTAGCGAAATCGCCCGTTCCACCTCGCTGCGGTACTGCGCCAACTGCAGGTCATTGACCCCGGAGGCTGCGGGATCATCCGCCACCGATGCGAAGGCACGGGCATAGGCCCCTGCCAGCTTGTAGAGAGCCTGACGCCGCCGCGCCTTTTCATCGGCCTGCGGATCGGCCTCCCATCCTCCGGGACTGGAGAAATAGGCAAGCATCTGGTCGTCGCCTTTTGGCTGCTCAACTGGATCAAGCAGCCCGAACCAGGCGTCGCGCGCGGTCATCAGATCCTCGCCCGCCTTTTCGGCCCGCGAAGAAATCAGCCCTTCCACATCAGCAGCATCGAAGGCGTCGAAGGCGCCCGAGGTGTAATCCTCGACGGCCGTTTCGATGTTCTTGAACAGGTCCTTGTAGTCGACGACATAGCCGTAATCCTTGTCATCCCCGTCCAGGCGGTTCACTCGGCAGATAGCCTGGAACAGCCCATGGTCGCGCATCTGCTTGTCGATGTAGATGTAGGTCGCCGTCGGCGCATCGAAGCCGGTCAGCAGGCGGCTGACGACGATCAGCAGCTTCATCTGCGCCGGTTCCTTGCGGAACTTCCGCAGGGCCTCGGCCTCATAGGCCTCTTCATCCGTGCGCAGATCGGTCATCAGCCGGTCATAGACGCGATAAACGTACTGCTTTTCCGTCTCGCCCATCCCGGCCTCTTCGCCGGTCAGTTCCGAGGCGTTGCGCGTGTAGGACGTGACGATGGCGCATTTCCCGGCGAGGTCCGAGCCGGAATTGCGGAAGATCTCGAACAGCCTGCATGCCTCGGGGATCGAGCCCGCGACCAGCATGGCGTTGCCGCGGCCTGCCTTCAGGCGCGGCTTCAGCTCCATGTCCATGATGATGTCATTGGCGATCTGTTCCAGCCGGTCCTTCGACGACAGCACGCGCTGCAACGTGCCCCAGCGCTGTTTCAGGGTCGCCTTGGCCACCGGGGTCAGACCCTTGGTCTTGGCCTCGAACCATTCGTCGATCTTTGTGGGCGAGGCGACACGCTGGTCGATGTCACGCGCCTCGTATCGCAGGTCCAGCACGACGCCATCCTCGACCGCCTCGTTGAAGCGGTAGGGCGTGCCGATATAGGGGCCGAACACCTCGAGCGAGGTCTGCTTGTCCGACCGCAGCAGCGGTGTGCCGGTGAAGCCGAAGAACACCGCGCCCGGCAGGATCGACCGCATGGCGCGGGCGAGCTTCCCCGACTGCGTCCGGTGCGCCTCGTCGATGAAGACGAAGAACTCGCCCACCGGTGCGCCGATCTGGCCGCGCTGGATGTCGGCGATCATCGCGCCCAGCTCGTCCTCCTCCCGCCGCCCGAACTTGTGGACCAGCGAGGACACCACCCGGTCTTTCGGGTCGGCCAGTGCCGCCAGCAAGTCGGCGCCGGATTTCGCGCGGCGCACCTTGTCGCCGGTGTTGCCGAAGACGTCCTCGATCTGTTTGTCCAGTTCCTTGCGATCGGTCACCACCAGGATGCGCGCGTCGGGCCGCGCCTCGCGGATCCAGCGGGCCAGCATCACCATGATCAGGCTCTTGCCCGAGCCCTGGGTCTGCCAGATGATCCCGCCCTTCTTCGCCGCCACGGCCTCTTGCGCGGCCTTCACGGCGAAATACTGGTTGGGGCGGGTGACTTTCTTGATGCCCGCATCGAACAGGATGAAATCGTTGATCAGCTCCAAGAACCGCGCGGGGGTTAGCATCTGCGCCACATCGCGGTCGAGCGGGTTGGTGATCGTGCTCTCCTCCTTCCAAGCCAGCCAATAGGGCTGCGGGGTCTGGATTGCGGCATAGCGCAGGCCCTGCATGTCGTTGCCTGCAAAGGTGATCTGCACCGTGGTGAAGAAGTGGCGGATGAACTCGGGGCGCTGGTTGTCCAGTGTCTGGCGGATGCCCGCGCCCAGATCCACGGTGGATTTCTTCAACTCCACCACGCCCAGCGCGATGCCGTTCACATAGATCACCAGATCGGGGCGCTTGTTATAGGCCTTGGGGTTCTTGGCGGTGACGGCCACCTCTTCGGCGACGCCCAGATCATTGGCGGCGGGGTTGTCCCAATCGACAAAGCGCACGGTGACAGGGGCCTCGCCGGGGCCGGGGGTGACCTGCACGCCATAGCGCAGCATGTCATAGGTGGCGCGGTTCGCCTCATACAGCTTCAGCCCGTCCATCCGGGCGACGCGCTGCAATTCGGCGATGGCCTTGGTCGCCACCTCGGGGTCATGACCACGGGCGAGCAGCCAGGGGCGCAACAGGGAGGGTTCGATGTTGGCGTTGGCTTGTCCGGTTTTTTCGGGGCGCTTGTGCCAGTCGCCAAGGTAGCGCCAGCCGAGGCCGCCGGTCTGCCCGGAGGTATCGCCGCACAGCTGCGCGATCATGCGGTTCTGCGTGGCGCGTTCCGGATCGCCGATGGCCATGAAATACCCCCTTGGAAACTGTTACCCGAGTCAGACCAGCCTGACCCGCCCTGTCAAAAGATTTTGCATCATCCCCTCCTTCACCGCCCGCGCCTTGGCGAGGCGGGACTCGAGGGTCTGGATTTCGGCGTCCATGTCACGAAGGACGGAAGCGATTGCCTTTTGTTCGTCAATGGAGGGCAGCAAAACCTTCAGCTTGCGAACGTCCGAATTACTGATTGCGGGATAGTTCGAACCAGCGATGACCTCGTCGATCTGCCGCCCGATCACATCGCTCATTATCAACTCGAACAGATAGCCCGGGATAGACTTTTCGGGGCGCGGCCGCAGAACAGCAAAGCCCGTGGAACCGACCCAATCCGCACCAAGCCGGTCGAAAAGCATGTGGGATTTCAGGTTCGGCCGAACCGTCCCCAAGAGCACATCATCTTTCTGAAGGATGCGACGCGCCCGAGACGGCGCTGATCCAAAGGCGACATCTGTCCAGCCGGAGAGAACTCCTTGATTAACGTCCTCCAAGGAAATGTAACGAAAGGCATAGTCCTTTGGGGTTCCGGCGCCGAGAGCCTCTGGGTCAACATGTGCAACGTCTGAAATTGTGGCCTCCTCCCACTCCCCCGAGAACCCCGGGAGGCGGCGGCGGGCGGTGAGGAGGTCTTGCATCGCGCCCTGCTTGATCAGGCGCTTCTTGGCGATCACCCGCTCCAACCCCGCCACCACCCCATCCGCATCCGACAACGCGGCGGCGATAGCCTGTTGTTCGTCTGGGTCATCGGGGAGCGGCAGTTTGACGTTGGAAAGAATTCGCCCGTTCGTCAGGGCGCGTGTGGTGTAGGTTGCCGATGAAATGATCTGACCGCGCACAAAGCGGGATTCGAAGCAGTATTGAGCGAACTCGGGCGTCAAACGGTCGTTGACGGGCCGTCCGCGGAGGACGAAGCCACTGAATACCGCATCCTCGATGTCCTCCAGGAGGACGGTGGAAATCCCGACTTCCTCGGGAGTTTCGGATGTGCGCGTGAACAGCACATCCCCTTTGCGTGCCGAGAACGCCTGTTTTTCCGAATTTGTGACATCGACCAGGCCGTGAACATCTGCGCGGCGCAGCCCCGCGTGTCTGAACACGTCCATGTAGTTCACGATAGGCGTGCCATAGCCAAAGTATTCCTTGCCCTTGTTCAGGCCGTTCTTGAACTTCAGGAGATCACCCACCGGCGTCAGCGTCCAACCCGACGGCAATTCCAACTCGTCGGCTTCGCTCATCCCGCGATCCCCATGGCTGCGAGGTGATTCACTACTTGAGCCTCCAGCTTTGCCAGATCGTTCCTGATCTGCGGAAGGGTCTGGCCATAGCGTTCGGTCAGCACCCGCACGCGGCCGGTGAGCGTTTCCGTGCGCGCCTCGACCTCGGCCCCGATGGCGGCAGAGATGTCGGCCAGCCATTTGTCCTGCACCACAAGGGTCTGGATCTCGTCCATGGTCAGGGTGGGGTATTTCTTCAGAACGGCCTCGGTCAGCTTCGTCTCGGCCTCTCTCGCCATGCGTTTTGCCTTGGCCTCACCCTCGAACAGCGCCGCCACCTGTTTCAGCAGGGCCTTTTCGTCTGGCTCGATAGCCTTTTCCTTCAGACGCGCCTTCACCCCGCCTGCCGTCAGTTTGGCTCCATCGGCCATCATTTCCTCGAACAGCCCGCCCTCGGCCCCGTGTTCCTCGGCCAGGTCCTCGATCTCGCGCCCCAGTTCCTCGGCCCTTGCAGTGGCCTGATCCAGCGCGGCCTTGAGATCGGCGAAGAAGCGCGCGGTGATGAGCGCGGGCGGGATCACATCGGCCACAAGGCGGACCTTGTTCACCGTCAGATCGCCCTCTTCCAGCCACTTCACCTTGCCGTCGTCGCTGGTTTCCTTGCGCGCCTCGCGCAGATCGCGCGCCGCCAGCCAGCCGCCGCCCGCGATGATGAACACATCGTCCTGCATGGTGGCGGCCCAATAGGCCATCAGGCGCTGATAGGCCTCATACTTGTCGACCAGGGGGGCGGCGTCGAAGCGGGCCAGCATATCCTCGGCAATGGTGTGGATCAGGTCGCGCGGGTGGTCGCCCTGTTTGATGCCCATCAGGAGGGGGGTATTGGCAGTGATCCAGCCGTTCAGGATGGCGGTGACCTGCGCGCGGAAGGCCGCGAAATCGGGGTGGTTGCGAATGGTCGTGCGCACCTGATCGGGGGCGACCAGCGGATCGGCATAGCCCGGCCGCGGGTTCGGCCCGAACAGCGTGGCGCGCAGGGTGGGCATGATGGCCCAGAACTCGCCCAGCGCGTCGATGTCCCGCTCCGGCACGCCGCCGTGGAGGTGGGCGGTGATGTCCTGCAGATCCTCGGGGTCGGAGGCGTCGATATAGCGGGGGATGTTCAGGTTGAAGTCGTTGCGGGTGATCTCGTCAAAGGGGACAAGGCGGGAATAGCCGGGGATCGTCTGCGCCCGCGTGAAGGCGTCGATGATCTTGTGGATGTCTCGCTCGCGCAGGCGGTTCTTGTTGCCGTCCTTGATGAAGCCCCGGGAGGCGTCGATCATGAAGACGGGGCGGTCCGCGCGGGCCTTCGACTTGTCCAGAACTATGATCGAGGCCGGGATGCCGGTGCCATAGAACAGGTTGGCGGGCAGGCCGATGATCCCCTTGATATAGCCGCGCTTCAGGATCTTCTCGCGCAGCCTGGCCTCGGCATTGCCGCGAAACAGCACGCCATGCGGCAGGATGACGGCGCCCGAGCCGGTGGCCTTCATCGAGGCGAGGATGTGCAGCAGAAAGGCGAAATCGCCGTTCTTGGCGGGCGGTTCGCCATCGTCGAAGCGTCCGTATTTCGTGTCCTCGGTCAGGCCGGCGGCCCAGGCCTTGGCCGAGAAAGGCGGATTGGCGACGACGAAGTCGAAGGTCTGGAGAGTGTGGGCATCGGCCAGGAAATGCGGCTCGGCGATGACGTCGCCCT
>Ga0182742_1004630_pt1 | contig 12303 bp, 13 predicted proteins | sample eDN5th37CBELigMG_FD_128880 | JGI IMG/M metagenome (GOLD analysis project Ga0182742, IMG submission 128880) | Enriched Miracle-Growth compost microbial communities from Emeryville, California, USA - eDNA 5th pass 37_C BE-Lig MG (version 2)... ... | reverse complement strand
TCTTCCAGGACGCGGAGCGGTGGCCGAGTGGTCGAAGGCGCACGCCTGGAAAGTGTGTATACGGCAAAACCGTATCGAGGGTTCGAATCCCTCCCGCTCCGCCACTTCGGAACCCCTCTGGGCACGCCGACCGCCGCCGATGCCCGCACTTGGCCGGCAATAAGCGTCCTTAGCAGCTCCGTCTTTGAGCCCATGATGCGGATTGCGTCGTCCGCGACCTCGACACGCTGCGCCAACGAGCGCAGATGATCCCGCCGATAGCCGCCCTCTGTGCCCCGGATGCGCTCGCGTGCGCGTCGCGCAAATCCCCGAATCATGGTGGGGGTGATGGCGCTGTGGCCGGGGCTGTCGAGCAAGGCTTGCGCCCGGTCGGCGTCGGCCCTGGCCTGATCGCGGATGACCTTGAGGCCGGCAATGCGCTCCTTGAGCGCCGGGTCGTCAAGATCGGCGACGCCTGCCTCGATGGCGTCGTAAAGGCGCTTGAGCCGCAATTCCGATTCGGTCGCCCGCCGCTCCAGTTCGGCGATGTGCTGCCGGCGACGCTCGGCCTGATCGTCACGGCGGCCGAGAACGGTGCCAAGCAATTCCTCAAGCCGTTCGGGATCGAGCAAGCGTTCCTCGATATGGCCGACCACCATGCGGTCGAGCTTGTCCATCGGGATCGCGCGGCCCTTGCAGCCGGTTTCGCCCTGCCGCGCCTTGATCGAACACGCATAGTAGCGATAGCGCCCGCCCTTGCCGGTGCGGATGGTCATGGCTCCACCGCAATTGCCGCAATAGCAGATGCCGGTTAGCAGCGTCGGGCCAATCACGACGCGCGCCGGCAACTCGGTCTTGGGATTGCGGGCCTGCAAGAGCTTCTGCACCGCGTCGAACGTCTCGCGCTCGACGAGCGCCGGCACCTGAACGGTGATAACCTCGTCTTCGGGCTTCACCTCGCCCTTGTTGGAGCGGCGATTGAACCGATGCTCGCCGATATAGGTGCGCCGGGTCAGGATGCGGTGAACCTGTCCGATGCCCCAACGCCCGCCGTCGCGCGTGAAGATGCCCTTGCCATTGAGATACTTGACGATGGCCTTAACGCCCATCTGGCCGGACGAGCCTTCGCCCTCCAGCGCGAGGCGGTAGATGAGCCGGATCGTGTCGGCGTGCAGCGGGTCGATTTCCAGCTTCTTCTTGACCTTCGCGCCGCGCTGCTCGGCCGCGACCACGCGGTAGCCGATGGGCGGCAGCGAGCCGTTCCAGAAGCCTTGCCGGGCGTTCTCCTTCAAGGCGCGCAGGACGTGCTTGGCGTTTTCCTTCGACTGGTATTCGTCGAACAGCGACATGATCCGCCGCATCATGTCGTGGATCGGATCGTCGCCAAGCTCCTGCGTGATGGAGACGAGCTTGACGCCGTTCTTCGCCAGCTTGCGGTAGTAGTATTCCATTTCAAATTCGTCGCGGAAGAAGCGCGAGAAGCTGTGAACCACGACGACATCGAACGATGCCGGCTTGGCGGTCGCGGCCTCTATCATCCGCTGGAACTCCGGGCGGCGGTCGTTCGTGGCGCTGTTGCCCGGCTCCACGAATGTTTCGACAAGCTGGTAGCCGCGTTCCTGGCAATACGCCTCGCCCTGCCGCTTCTGATCGGGGATCGAAACGTCATGCTCGGCCTGCCGCGTCGTCGAGACGCGCAGATAGAGGGCGGCGCGCAGCGTGACGTTGGGATTGTGGACGATGGGACTATGGACGTTCATTTCCGGCCTCCTGCCGCCTTGCGCGGCCCCGCGCGCTCGGTCAGCGGCAGGTCTAGTTCTACTCGGTCATGGATGACCCTGGGCGCGTGTCTGCGGCCGTCCTTCTCCATGCGGACAAGGCCGTAGCTGACCATCTTTTTCAGGGTGCGCGACAGGTTGGATTTCGCCCGGCCGGTGATCTCGGCCAGTTCCTCCAGTGAACCCGGCGCTTGCTCGTCGATGACGCGCAGCAACTCCCGGTTTCCCATCGAAAGGATTTGCGCGAAGGACTCCATCGACGGAAACCACACGTTCGGATCGCCAGGCGAAGGCTTTTCCTCGCCCCTGGCAATCCGCATGGTGCGGGCCTTCATTTCTTCGTAGTCGGCAATCCCGACTTTCAGCGTCGTCATATCACGCCTCGCTCCTTCAACACCGCATCCACCGCCCGCCAGAAGTCGGCCAGCAGCGTGGCCGCGTCCTCGTAGGCGTAAGGCTTCACGGTCTGGTGGCGATGCCGATGGTCCAGCGGCTCGCCGCGCCTGCCTCGGCCGACCGGATGGGCGTTGTCGAAGCCGACCAACCGTTCGCCCGAAGGGCCGTGAAGCGTGAGCGAGTAATCGAGGCCGTGCGGCTTCTCCGGCGATGCCGGAACGCGGGTGACGATGAACTTGACCCAATGACCGCCTGCGGGATCGACGACGAGCACTTGGCCGTCTAGGTCCAGCAGCGTGTCGAGGCTCGGATCACGATCCTCGCTCATGGCTTTTCGTTATCATCTGAGGATAACTTTGTCAAGCCCGGCAAGGCTGGGAGCGGGCCGAACATCTCGTCGAAGACATCGGCGAACCATCGCTCGAACACCTGAACCTCGGCCTCGGTGATCGGCACCTTTTCCGGCCAGTCGTCGATGACGGGCAGCTTCTCCACGTCGAAGGCATCGGGCGAGCTGGCGCGCGGCGAGCTGATGCGCGGCGCGGGATCGTCGTCATAGTCGTAAAGGTCTTCGGGAAGCGTCTGCGGAGCCTGCCTGCGTGGGCGGCCCCTATGGGCGTGGCGGCGTTTCAAACGCATGGAATCCTCCGTGGTTCGCTGCGGGATTCCGGGTGGCTGGTTGCCCCGGAATTAGGCGAAGCATGGAGGGGGATCGGCGGCCCGTAGCGTGCCGCATTCGCGCTGTCGTGCTGGCGGCACCCCTCGTTGCCAGATGCCGCCAGGGAGTCAGCCGGCCGCGCGCCGTGCCTTCGCAAACTCGCGATCCGTGGCGATGAATCTTTCGAGCATCGGCACAATGAGCTTCATGGGATCGGCGAGCGGCTGGCCTGTCTGGCGGGCGAGGATTTCGGCATAGGCGACAAGATCGCGATGGAGCGGCGCGGGCAACTCCATCGTCACCTTGACGGGCTTGTCGTCGGGGATCGCGCCGAGTTTCAGTCTGGTCATGGTCAACTCCTGTAGGGTTCGAGCACAAGGTCGCGCGTGACCACGATCCTGACGGGGAAGCCCGGCCGGATGGTGAGCGTCGGGGCGACGTTAAGCTGGCGGCGAATGATCTGCTGCCCTGCGTCGTTGATGGTGTCCTGGCCGCCGTTGCGGATGGCGCTCAACAGCCGGTCCTCGTCATTGACGGCAAGCTCCGCGCCCAAGGAGAGCAGCGTCGAGAGGCCGGCGGCCTTCGCCAAATCCCACCAATGATAATCGACGCCATCCTCCAGCCCGGCATAGCCCTGGCTGTCCGCGCCTGGCTGTCGCTCCAGCACGATGGATCGGCCGTTCGGCAGGATGAGGCGATTCCAGACGAGCAGCACGCGGCGCTGGCCGAACTGCACGTTGTTGTCATACTGGCCGATGATGCGTGTGCCCTGGGGAACGAGCAGGATGCGGCCGGTCGGGCTGTCATAGACCGGCTCCGTCACCTGGGCGGTGATCTGGCCGGGCAAGTCGGAACGGATGCCGGTGATGAGCGCGGCCGGGATCACGGCTCCCGCCTGGAGCACGAAAGGCGATGCCGGAGCCGTGATGCGATCCGCCGATGTGGTGCGGCGATCGACAGGCGCATTGAGGAAAGCAAGCTGCTTGTCCTGCGCGGTCTGCTGGCCGGGCTGCCCTGTCACGCCGGCAAAGTCGAGGCCGGGAAGTCCTGGCATGGTCGCGCCGCCCAGCGTGCCAGCCGAGCTTGCGGTGCGCGCCTCGGTCTGGAAGAACACGCGGCTGGTGCGCGCGGCTTCTTCCTCGGCGAGCCGGCGTTCCTCGGCGCGATCCACGGTCGGCGCGGTGATCGTCGGCGGCACGACCGGCTGGCCCCTGTTCTGCGCGTCGAGGATCGGACGGCCAAGGTCGCCTGGCAGCGGTGGCCCCAGGACCGGGCCGGTATAGTCCTTCGGCAACCCTGCAAGGCCATCGGCAGGCTGGCGGTTGGAAGTCGAATACAGCTCCTTGCCGTCATTGCCGGGCGTGTGGGTCTGGAGCGCGTAGATCAGCGTTCCACCGATCCCGACAAGCGCGACGGCCGCCGCGCTGGCGAGCACCTTGCGCGACAGGCGGGTGACGCGCGGGGCTTCCGCGCGAAGCCGCATGGGTGCGGCGTTCGTTTCAGTGTCGGTCATTACGATGGCCTCCCGTCTGTGCGGACAATCCTGACGGTCTGCTGGCTCTTGCCGCCACCAAGGCGCAGCTCGGCCGCGCCGAACAGGCGGTCCACGATCAGGATGTTCTGATAGATGCGGCTGTTGGCGATCTGCGCCTCGCCGTCCGGGCCGATGACGAAGATCGGCGGCATCTCACCTTGCACGATCCCGCGCGGAAACTCGACATAGACGCGCCTGCCGTCGTCATAGACAGCAACGGGCTTCCACGGCGGATTGTCGCCGGTCAGGCCATAGCGGTAGTTACGCGCCGCGACGGCCGGAATGACAGGCGTTGCCGGAACGCTCGCCCGCTGCCCGGCTGGCGGCTGCGGATAGGCCCAGGCCACGGCGGGCATATAGGGCTTCTGATCGGAGCGCAGTTCGAGCATGTAAACGCGCCGGTCGGTGGTCACGACCAGGTTCGTCGTGATGTCCGGCCGAGACGGCTTCACAAGGATATGCACGCGGCGCGTGATGCCGGAGCCGGATTCCGTGTCGCCGATGATCCAGCGGGCCGTGTCGCCGGCCGCAATCGGTCCCGCGCCGGTCAGGCTCTCGCCTGGCTCTAGGGCAATGTCGGTGATTTGGCCGGGAGAAGCATAGACCTGATAGAGTGCGCCTTCACTCCAAGGATAAATCTGGATGGCGTTGTAATAACCCTCGCGGCGCGGCTGCACGCGCGCGGCGGCGTTGGCATTCTCGACGCGGCCCGTCGCGGTGCTGGCGGTCTGGCCGCCACGCGCGACGGTCCAGGCGGGCGGGATATGCAGGGGCTTCGGTGTCGTGTCTATGACGGCAGCGGGCACGGCCGGCAAAGACGGCACGTTGGCGTCGTAGCTGATCCGCGGGGGCTTGTAAGTCGCGCAACCGGCTAATGCGGTGGCCGACAGCATGACAGCGGCGAATGCGGGTTTATGGAAAGCCTTGCTCATTGGGCCATCTCCCGCGACCACGAAATTGCATTGACGTAGATGCCGAGTGGATTGCTCTTGAGTCGGTCGGCGTCGCGCGGCGGCTGGAGCACAATGGTCAGGATTGCGGTCCATCGCTCCGTCGTGGCGAGCTTGCCGTCTTCATAGTGCTGCTCGGTCCAGGCGACGCGGAAGGAATCCGGCGAGGCGCGAATGACGCTCGACACATCGACCGACACTTGTTGCTTGCCGACTTTTGCGAACGGGTCGTTCGCACGCGCATAGTCGTTGAGTGCCGCCGCGCCCTGGTCGGTCGTCCATTCGTAGGCGCGAAGCCAGTTCTGGCGGACGATGATGGGATCAGACGGGATACTCCTGACCTGTTCGATGAAGCGTGCCAGATGCCACGCTACTTGCGGGTCGGTCGGGCGATAGTCGGCCGTTGCCGGCGCGACGGCCTGTGCTTGGCCGAGCCGGTCAACCTGCACCACCCAGGGCACGACGGTTCCGCGCGCGGTCTGCCAGACAAGGGCGGACGCGAAGCCAGCCGAAAGGATCAGGCTGCCGAATGCCATATAGCGCCAGTTTCTTGCCTGCACGCGGGCAGAGCCTATGCGTTCATCCCAAACCTGCGCGGCGCGCTGATATGGCGTTTCGGGTTGCGGCGTCTTGCCATAATGCACGGCCGGTCTTTTGAAGATGCTCATGTGCGGTCGCTTTCAGAGAGGTTGACGGAAGAACTGGAGGCATGGCCGTCGCCGGAGCGAACGGCATGAGCGGCTGTCTGAACGGCATGGGCGGTGTGGCCGCCCTGTCGCATTCGCTGCGCCCAGCCGGGCCGTGCGCCGGTAGCCTGCGAAGATGCGGCTTCGGCCGTGCCGCCAACCGTGCCCACGGTCGATGTGCCGCCCGTCGCGCCGAACCCGGTCTTCACGCCATCTGAGAAGCTGGATTTGACGCTTGCCGTCGCGCGGCGCAGCGGCGATGTGGCTGCGCTGCCTGCGGTACGCGCGACGCCGCCTAGGCCAGAGGCGACACCCGCCGCGCCGGACTGGCCGAACGAGCCAAGGCTATAGGCAGCGGACGCCGCGCCGGCTGCGGTCGCGCCACCGCGCACGGCGGCTGCACCTCCCTTTGCGGCAAGGCCGACTGCACCGCCTGCGGCCAGCGCCGCGCCGCCAACGGCAAGGCCGGTCCCGACCGCTGCGCCCGCGCCGAGCTGCGGCCCACCGCTGACAAGGCCGGACGCGATGCCGGGGCCAAAGATGCCAAGGCCGACGAGCGACAGCGCCGCGAGCACGATGGCCATCGCGTCGTCGATGCTCGGTGTCTGTCCGCCGAAGCCTTGCGTGAATTGCGAGAACAGCGTCGAGCCGATGCCGACGATGACGGCCAGCACCAGAACCTTGATGCCGCTGGAAATCACGTTGCCAAGCACACGCTCGGCCATGAAGGCGGTCTTGCCGAACAGCCCGAACGGAATGAGGACAAAGCCGGCCAATGTGGACAGTTTGAACTCGATCAGCGTCACGAAAAGCTGGATGGCGAGGATGAAGAACGCGAGGATGACGAGCGCCCAGGCGAACAGCAGGCACGCGATCTGAATGAAATTCTCGAAGAAGGCGACCCACCCCATAAGGTCGGAAATGGAGTCGAGCAGCGGACGCGCTGCGTCGAGTCCGGTCTGCGCCACCTTGCCCGGCCGCATCAGGTCGGCGGCCGAAAATCCAGTCCCGCTCGCTTTCAGGCCCAGACCGGCGAAGCTGTCGAAAACGATCTTCGCGAGGCTGTTCCAGTTGGAAATGAGGTAGGCGAAGACGCCGACGAACAGCGTCTTCTTCACCAGCCGGGCGAAAATGTCGTCGTCTGCGCTCCATGACCAAAAGAGCGCGGCCAAGGTCACGTCGATGACAATGAGCGTCGTGGCGATGAACGCCACCTCGCCACCGAGAAGACCGAACCCGCTGTCGATGTAGCGGGTGAAGGTGCCGAGAAAGTTGTCGATGACGCCTGCGCCGCCCATGCGTCACCGCCCTTCCGGCGCGGCCGGCGCGCGGCTCCGGCCGAGAAAGCGGTCGCGGGTTTCGGCCCACACGCGCAGGCATTCCGCGTCGTCGGCCGCTTTCTGGCCAAGCTGCTGGCATCGCCGCTGCCCTTCGCGCAACGGATCGCGGTCGGGTTGGATGAGACGTGTCGGCGCCTGCGCCGGCACGTCTTCCTTGTGGGTCATCTGAATGGCCGTCGCCGTGATGGCGATGGCGACGAAGACGATTGCGCCGATGCGCGCCAGCAACTTGCTGTCCATGCGCCCGCCCTCAATTGCCGTTGTTGAACATCTGCGCGTTGCCGGGCTGGTAGCCCGAACCCGGCGTGAGGAAGCGGCGGCGCTGCTCGCGTCCCTGTTCGGCGGCCGTGGTGCGTTCGGCTTCGGTCAGCGCGCTCGACCGGCCATTGGCGGCGAGCAAGGCGATCAGGTCGGAAAGCTGCTGCGACTGGAGCGCGAGAATCTGATTACCCGCCTGCGTCGCCTGGAGCGCGCCGGTCGCGCCCTGGCTCTGGCCGACAAGCGCCGACATCTGCGTGCGGTTGCTGTCGATGTTGCCCACGACACCGGCCTGAACGCGCATGGCGTCTTGCAAGCCGCCGACCGTGTTTTTCCAGCGGGTGCGAGCATCGGCGACAAGCTGCTGGTCGCTCGCCAACATCGACGCGTTTCCGTAATGGCTTTGAAACGCCTGGTCGATCTGTTGGACATTGAACGCGATGTTCTGTGCCTGGCTCAAAAGCTGCTGCGTGCGCTGGACGTTCTGCTGAATCTGCTGGAGCGCCGAGAACGGCAGGTTCGCCAGATTGCGCGCCTGGTTGATAAGCATCTGCGCCTGATTTTGCAGGCTGGTGATCTGGTTATTGACCTGCTGGAGCGCGCGCGCGGCTTGCAGCACGTTTTGCGCGTAGTTGGTCGGGTCATAGACGATCCATTGGGCGGCAGCCGGCGTCGCCAGCATGGGCGAGATGGCGAGCGGCATGGCGAGTACAGTCGCGGCCATGAAAACGGCGCCCGAACGGAAACAGCGAATGGTCATGGGCGGGACTCCTTTTCTGTGGGAATGAGCGTCGGGAAGCCGGGGAGAAGATCGACGGCCCAGCCGACATCACGGGCCGCGAGCCACGCGGCGAGGAAACCGTCGCGGCTGTGCTCGGCGGCGATCTGCGCAATCAGGGTCTGGTCGGATTTCGAGGATGCGGCGCAGAGCGCGAGGCCGACTTCAGACAGGCCCAGCTCGAAAAGGCGATTGCCGCGCCGCGACTGGCAATAGTAATCCTGCTTGGGCGTCGCCCTCGCAAGAATCTCAATCTGCCTGTCGTTCAAACCGAAGCGGCGATAGATGACCGTGATCTGCGGTTCGATGGCGCGTTCGTTCGGCAAGAGCAGCCGCGTCGGGCAGCTCTCGATTATGGCCGGCGCAATTGGCGAATTGTCGATGTCGGAAAGCGACTGCGTGGCGAAGATAACGCTGGCGTTTTTCTTGCGCAGCGTCTTGAGCCATTCGCGGAGTTGGCCGGCGAACCCCTCGTCGTCCAGCGCAAGCCAGCCTTCATCTATGATGAGCAGTGTCGGGCGGCCGTCGAGCCGGTCGCCGATGCGGTGAAAGAGATACGCCAGGACCGGCCCGGCCGCGCCGGTCCCGACAAGCCCCTCGATCTCGAACGCCTGCACGTCCGAACTGCCAAGGTGTTCGGACTCGGCGTCGAGCAGCCGGCCATAGGCACCGCCGACGCAATACGGCCGAAGGGCTTGTTTCAGGTCGTTGGACTGCAACAGCACCGCAAGGCCGGTGATGGTGCGTTCCCCGACCGGCGCGGAGGCCAGCGAAGTCAGCGCCGTCCAGGCGCGTTCATAGGTGTCGTTGACTCGCGCGAGCGGCTGGAGCGAAACGGAGGTGTCCGAACCTTCGGTCAGTCCGCCGCCCAGGTCGTGCCAGTCGCCGCCCATCGCGAGTGATGCGGCGCGGATGCTGCCGCCGAAATCGAAGGCGAAAACTTGGGCATGGTCGTAGCGGCGAAACTGCAAGGCCATGAGCGCGAGCAACACGCTCTTGCCCGCGCCGGTTGGGCCGACGACGAGGGTATGGCCGACATCGCCGACATGAAGGGAAAACCGGAACGGGGTGGAGCCTTCGGTCTTTGCATAAAGCAGAGGGGGCGCACCGAAATGCTCGTCCCGTTCCGGCCCCGCCCACACCGCTGAAAGCGGAATCATGTGGGCGAGATTCAAGGTGCTGATGGGCGGTTGCCGGACATTGGCGTAGGCGTGGCCGGGCAAGCTGCCGAACCATGCGTCAACGGCGTTGACCGTTTCGACCATCGCCGTGAAATCGCGGCCCTGGATGACCTTTTCGGCGAGGCGCAATTTCTCGTCGGCTATCCGGGGATCGGCATCCCAAACCGTGATGGTCGCGGTGACGTAAGCCATGCCCGCCACGTCGGCCCCAAGCTCCTGCAACGCCATGTCGGCGTCGGCGGCCTTGTTGGCGGCGTCCGTATCGACGAGAACGGACGCCTCGTTCGTCATGACTTCTTTCAGGATCGCGGCGATGCTTTTCCGCTTGGCGAACCATTGCCGCCTGATCTTGGTCAGCAGCTTCGTCGCGTCGGTCTTGTCGAGCAGGATTGCGCGCGTGCTCCAGCGATATGGAAACGCCAGCCGGTTCAAATCGTCGAGCAGTCCCGGCGTTGTCGCGGTGGGGAATCCCACGATGGTCAAGACACGGAGATTTTGGTCGCCCAGGCGCGGCTCCAGCCCGCCGGTCAACGGCTCGTCTGTGAGCAGCGCGTCGAGATAGACCGGCGTTTCTGGCACGCGGACACGATGGCGTTTCGTCGAGACGCAGGAATGAAGGAAGGTCAGCGTCTCGCTATCGTCGAGCCATGCACATTCCGGCATGAAGCCGTCGAGCAAGGCGAGCACGCGGTCGGTGCGGTCGATGAAACCGCGCATGACTTCATGCGGATCGACGCCCGATTGCTCGCGGCCCTCGTAAAGCCATGTCTCGGCGCGGGCCGCTTCCTCGGCCGGGGGCAGATATAGGAAGGTCAGGAAATAGCCCGATACGAAATGCGTGCCGGCTTCCTCGAAGCCGGCTTTGCGCTCGGCGTCGAGCAAGGCCGATGCGGGATCGGGAAAGGTGCTGTCGGGATAGGTTGCGGCTTCGCTTCGCTGCGCCTCCACGAAAATCGCCCAGCCCGAACCGAGACGGCGGAAAGCGTTGTTGATACGGCCGGCGACGGCGACCAGCTCGGCCGCGACGGCGGAATCCAAATCCGGGCCACGAAAGCGCGCCGTGCGCTGAAAGCTGCCGTCCTTGTTCAAGACGACGCCGGGGCCGACAAGCGCGGCCCAGGGCAGATAGTCGGCAAGGCGGCTGGCGGTGCGGCGATATTCGGCAAGGTTCATCATGGCCGCGCCCTCACGCTGCGAGGTTCGCGGGGATGCGCAGATGCCGCCGCCCGACCTCGACAAAGAGCGGGTCGCGTTTCGCCGCCCATACCGCCGCGAAATGACCGACCGCCCATATCGCCAGCCCGACAAGCCAGAGGCGCAGGCCGAGGCCCACGGCCCCGGCCAGCGTGCCGTTCATAATGGCGATGCTTCTCGGAGCGCCGCCGAGCATGATGTGCTCTGTCAGTGCCCGATGGATGGGAATGGAAAATCCCGGCACCGCGTCGAGTTGTTCGAGGACGGCCGCCATCAAACGAGCGCCCCGCCGCCGAACGAGAAGAACGACAGGAAAAAGCTCGACGCGGCGAACGCAATCGACAGACCGAATACGATCTGGATCAACCTGCGGAAGCCGCCCGATGTGTCGCCGAACGCCAGTGTCAGGCCGGTGACGATGATGATGATAACGGCGATGACCTTGGAAACCGGCCCTTCGATGGATTGCAGGATTTGCTGCAAGGGCTGTTCCCACGGCATCGACGAGCCGGACGCATGGGCGGCCGGGGCCGTGAGCAACGTGACGGTCACGAAAGCTGTGGCCGTCGCGAAGCGGCGACGGATATGCGAGACGGATTGAATCATTCGGGTTCTCCTGTGCTGGCGGGGGTGATGCGGTAGTCGCCGTCCGGCCCCAGCCCTTCGACGTGGGCGAGTTCGGCGAGCCGGCGCGCAGAGCCGCGACCGGCGAGGACAGCAACGAGGTTGATGGTTTCCGCGATCAGGGCGCGCGGGACCGTGACGACAGCCTCTTGGATGAGCTGTTCCAGGCGGCGCAGCGCGCCGATGCCGGTGCCGGCGTGGATGGTTCCGATCCCGCCCGGATGGCCGGTGCCCCAGGCTTTGAGCAAGTCCAACGCTTCCGCGCCGCGCACCTCGCCGATGGGGATGCGGTCAGGACGCAGGCGCAGCGACGAGCGCACAAGGTCGGAGAGCGTCGCCACGCCATCCTTCGTCCGCATGGCGACGAGGTTGGGCGCGGCGCATTGCAGCTCGCGCGTGTCTTCGATGATGACGACGCGATCCGCGCCTTTCGCCACCTCGGCGAGCAGCGCATTGGTCAGCGTCGTCTTGCCGGTGGACGTGCCGCCTGCGACGAGGATGTTTGCGCGGGATGCGACGGCCGCGCGCAACGTCGCGGCCTGGTCGGCGGACATGATGCCGGCCGCTACATAGTCGTCGAGGCTGAACACCGCGACGGCGGGCTTGCGGATGGCGAAGGCCGGCGCTGCGACGACAGGCGGCAACAGCCCCTCGAACCGCTCGCCGCTCTCCGGCAACTCGGCCGAGACGCGCGGGGATCGCGCGTGAACCTCGGCGCCGACATGATGTGCGACGAGCCGCACGATACGTTCGCCATCGGCGGGCGACATGGTTTCGCCCGTATCGGCCAGCCCTTCGGAAAGTCGGTCGATCCAGATGCGACCATCTGGATTCAGCATGACCTCGACCACGGCCGGGTCTTCCAGAAACCGCGCGATGGCCGCGCCGAGCGCGGTGCGCAACATGCGCGCGCCGCGCTGGATCGCTTCCGGTTTGTGATGTGTGGT
>Ga0182742_1004629_pt1 | contig 12309 bp, 12 predicted proteins | sample eDN5th37CBELigMG_FD_128880 | JGI IMG/M metagenome (GOLD analysis project Ga0182742, IMG submission 128880) | Enriched Miracle-Growth compost microbial communities from Emeryville, California, USA - eDNA 5th pass 37_C BE-Lig MG (version 2)... ... | reverse complement strand
TACGCGTGCGTCACTGTCTTCGGCGAAGCCGGGAGAGTGACGCACACGGCCCACTGCCGCAACCCACTGTCACCGCAGCGCATTTCACCAATGCGGGAAAGTGACACCGCGTCTGCAACGGACGCAATCAACCATAGCTTCGCAACGAAGCTCCTTCCATCGATGTCAGCCACCGCGAGCGGCCCGCCAAGGGCAGCCTCGATCTCGCGCCCATGCGCGAGCTACAGCACATGCCACCGGCACGTGCTGTGGTGAGGCCACGAAACTCAACAGGCCGGACTAGCACATCCGGCCGTTCGCGATGGATCAAGGCAGGAAATGTTTCCTGCCGGGATTGCCCGGATGTGCGGATCGAAGTAGCGAGGTAGGAGAGTGATGAGTAAGAAATCTGAGTTGCAGGCGGATCTTCAGAGGATCAACTATCTATTGGCACGTGCGCATCTCACGCAGGAGTCGCGGAGCGGGACATTCAAAAACTTTGCCGAAGCGATGCGGGAGCTGAACTATGGGATTCACTGCGCGGCGCAGATCGGCGGCAAACATCTGCAGGCGTACATCCGCTATCGAAGCGAGAACGGCATCGTAAGCCGAACGCTAGCAAAAGAGATGGGCCATCTTCGAGCGGTATTGAGGCACATCGGAAAACAGGGGCTGGCGGACAATCCCGCGTTCAGCAATCGATCACTCGGGATTGCCCAGGGCAGCCGCAAGGGCACGAAAGAGCCGTTATCGGACGCCGAGATTCGCGCCTTTCAGGAACGCGCGGAGCGATTGGGCAGGCCGGACATGGCCGCACTTCTGGAGATGCAGCGAGCACTTGGACTTCGCGCAGTCGAAGCCGTCCGTGCCGGCCGGAGCGATACGCTTCTCCGCTTGCACCGCGAACTTATCGAGCGAGGCTATGCGCGCATAATCGAGGGCCCCAAAGGCGGACGCATGCGCGATGTACGTCCTGCGGACGTGGGGCGCGCGCTGGCAGCTGTGCAGCGAGCGCTGGAGATACTGGAAGCCAGTGGACGAGTCTATCTCTTGGCTTGCGCCAAGGGCGTGGAAACCACCGGACTAGAACAAGCGGTGCGCGTGTATAGCAGATTCTGCGGCCGAGCCGGGGTCCAAAGTCACGCTGCCCGCTACGCATTCGCGGAGGAGCGCATGCAGGCGTATCGCAATGAAGGCTTGAGTGAGCGGGAGGCGCGCATCGCGACCTCCCTGGATCTCGGACATGGTGATGGTCGCGGGCGCTACGTTGCGAGCGTTTACGTCCGCAACGGCTAGGTTCGTCGCTGCAGCTGGTCGGCGATCCATTGATCTACCTCAACGGAGTCCCAGCCAACTGCTCGGACTCCGATCCGCACCGGGCGGGGGAACTTGCCCTCGTCGATCAGTTTGTAGAGATGAGCACGCTTGAACCCGCACCGGGCTTCAACTTCTGGCCGGCGCAGAATTCGGCGGTTTGTTTCAGGGCCTTCAGCAGACATTCGGAAACCTCTGTGGCGACATGCCACTCGGGGAGGAGTCTGCTTTTCGTCGCGGCGACCGGCGACAAAGAATAGGAAACGCGAGCGATCGGATTGTTTCTTGCTTGCCGAACGGCGATGTGCTAGCACGCTTAGTCACCGTTACTTCGGCCACAGTTATCACTCATGTTCCTGAGTTTGGCCGATTATTTGTTGGTCGGTACTCCCGAATAGAGGCTGAGACGTAACATCTTGACACTGGATGTAGGCTTAGGCAGTTTCCGCGACATGAGTCGTAAGCCGTACAAGCCTGTTCGATCTTTCGCGCACAAGCGAAAGCGACAGGCCGCCTGGAATAAGCGCTGCAAGGCCTCTGGTCTCTCTCCAGAGCAGAGCAACCGCGCTGCCAGCATCATTCCCGCGGGAGCCTCGATCAAAGTTCTAAGTTGGCCGAGCCTGTAGCACGCCGAGATGGCTCGGCTGGTTCATGCCAGCTGACCTTAGACACATCATCACAAATCAACCTTGCGACCAGAGGTGTGAGTCCTCTTAAGGTCGCGGTGAATGTGCGCGAGGGGAGAGCGCCGTAGAGCGTCGAGAATTCGCCCCTTGCGTTGCCTGGGAGCAGCCATCAGCTGATTTACTGCAGCACGTATAGATGCGGCGTGGTCAGGCCTGGCCTCGGTTAAGTGCCGTGCGAACGCGCGAATCAGGTCGCGGTCAGCCTCCAAACCAAGAATTTCAAACCGTGCAATACCTCCCTTGGCGAGTCGCGATCGATAGTCTCGAACCACGCGCTTCTGTGCGATGTCACTCATCGTTGCTGTCCCCCGCTTGTGCCTCGGAATGCTGATCTTGGCGCCGGCGATACTCTGAGAGGAGGTGCATCAATCGGTCAATTTTCGAAGTGTACAGCTCATCGCTCATTAGGTCGAAGCTGGCCTGGGAGAGTCTCAGATATACAATTGCAAGCACAAGGATGCTATCGCCTCTATCGAAGCTGTCCTCACGCGAGCGACGGACTGGCGGAATTCCCTGCGCATGAAAGGTCGCGTAATCGTCTACGATTGAAGGATCTATGTGCGCCCCGTTGCTGAGCATTCCATTGAGTTTTCCGCAATCTGCAAAGAACGTTTTGAATCGGGTGATGCAGTCGTTTGGTTTTAGTTTTGATATTTTATCTTCAGGGATCGTCGGAACTACGTATGCCCATGCTAACTGCTCAAGTATCATCCGAATGACAGCTTCTGTTTCAAAAACATAGTGGCGCCTAACAAGTCCGTACGCCGCCTTGAACGAAGCCTCAAGCCGACAGAGGGCTGACTTGGCGCAGATTTTTCCGAGCGAAGTGCTTTTCACCTTCTCCAGTTGATCGGCGATTTCGCGGACGGCGTCGCAGGTCTCTCGAAGAGCAATCACGCGGGCGTCGGACTGAAAGGATTTGTTCTGGCGCCGGGCCCACAAGAACTTGTAGCGCTTCATTACGTGATCAACGGAGTTATTGCCGAGCGAGTACGTCACCATTGCCGCCCAGATCATCTTTCTAAAGCCCTCATTCGTTCGGTGCGGCACTGCGACACTCATCAGGTTCGTTGAAATAATGTCGTAGTCATCGAGGTCGTGACTTGAAGTGATGAGTCGCTCTTCTGGCTCACTTACATTGCTATCGGACATTGGCATGCGTCTCTATGTTCTTGAGTGGATCCGAGCGCAGCGGCTTATCGCCGTTCAGCCGTTCAGCGACCAATAATACGGGTACCAAAACACCACGTAACAGGGGGAGGCGGTGCGCTTGGGGTCTGTTGGTTCGTGCCATTCGGAGATGCTTGCTCCCCGACAGCTAGAAGATTCCTTCCATGTGCCTTCCGATCTGGATGCGTTCGGTGACATGTCCCCGAAATGGCGCCGGACCTTTTCAGATGGAATGTGTTGCCGGCCGGCGATGATACTTCCCGGGTCTGGATACGAGATAGCCGTCTCTTCGCGCCTACTCGATTACAACGTAGAAGGGTTCTGACTGGCCAGCCAAGCGGTTGTCGGCTTTGCGAATAAGGAATGCCTCCACGAAGTGCACGCCGCGATATAAGAGGTCTTCTACCCGGCTCATGGGCGTGCTTTGATCGCTTTTGTAGAAATTTCCTCGGAGAGCGTTTTCTTGGTGGGCGACCTTGTCGGTATTGGTCACTCTCCACCGCAGAAAATAGTCGTTCGTCGAGAACGGCATTCCAACTGATGACCAGGCCGTAAAGCGAAGCGAGTAACCCGACTGCAATGGTTCCCCGGAGCTCACCGATCTGATTGTGTGACCTTGCCGCCCGCTCAAGAGTTGGGCGGCGACCTTGACCGTGATGCTGGTCTTCGCCGGTCGCCACTTGGGGCGTTCTACGTGCGGCAGCCGGCGCAGCCATGCCGGGATAACTTGGGCGCCGGCCTGCCTGACCCAATCGACTAGGTCTGTGAAGTGGCCAGCGACAACTACCGCGCCAGTCGCCTTCGTCACCAGAGACTCACTAATTCGCGATGCGGCCTCCTTGGTTTCGCCCGGAGCAAAGTCATCGCCGAAGACACGGCGCCACTTTCCGATGGACTCGTTAAGGTCTTGCTCATCGAAGGCTTCGTCGACCCAGCCGCGATACAAGTTAATTTTGTCCCTGAAGTTTGAATATTGAGTGTCGTCCCAGACTGAACTCTGGACCTCCGAGAAGAGTACCGGGTTGCGCACCTCTGGCATCGTTGGATTCGCTTGCAGCCAGTCGTCGAGTCGGCCCAAGAGGGTCTTTAGCGCCGTTGCCGTATCGGCGAAGGCAGCAGAGTCCTTGTCAGCATCGCTTATGCGATCGCCGAGTAGGGTGGTAAGAAGGAAGGATGCGCATGTGAAGTTTCCTTTGATGTCCCTCAAGTACTTCAGTAATCGTGTAACCTTGCGCAAGTCGTTGCCGCCGGCCACTGAGTTCTTCTTCACTACCCAATCGGTGTAAGCCTCTGGTGCGCTAATCTCAAACTCATTCGAGTTTCGGTTGCAGACTTCATCTTGGTTGTTGATGAGCCGGCTGCGTACAACGGGCGCGACGTCGATGCGCCGAACGCCTGCATACTCGATAGTCACGCAGTGCGAGTATCGGCGCAGCTTGTCCTTGTAGGTACTGTTTGCTTCGAGAGCGGAGTAGAGCGTATTAACGTAGTCCTTAGCCTCCCAGCCACTTACAGATTCGACAAACGCCAGCAGGTCAGCATCGAACTCCTTGTCTGGTAGCGGCTTGATAATGGTCTTGTGGGCCCAAGACCCTTGCGGTGCGAACTGGATGACTTTCGGCTTCCAGTCGCTCTCCTTGAGCGCCTTCTTCACCGCGTCGATGCTGTCCGTCAACTGGTCGACTCGAGTTTGGTTGAGGTTGACATGGTCCTCGAGGAACGTCTTGAAGTGATTTAGAAGCTTCATGCAGTTGCCTTGCTTGCGAGTGTCGCCTGCGCCTCTGAGACGAGCTCCTGGGCGGCATGATGTGCCTCGTCCTCATTCTTTGTCCGCAGGCAGCGATAGATCCAGTCGAAGAGTAGTGGCGCGCTGGCGCGGTGCTGGTAGATAGCATCTTGCAGCTGTCGCGATCGCATCTCCAGTTGTTCGCGATCCGCGCCCGCCATGGCTTCCGCCCAAACTTTCTGGAACTCAGTCTGAAGTCGTTCTAGCGACGCTGCAGTGTCCAGTTGCTTACGGTTTTCACGGAGTGCCCAGGCCAGCACGGGCGTGAACGGCACAGCAAAGCTCAAGATTACCTGAGAAAGTTTTGGATCCATCGCCAATGCAACGAGGCAAAGAACGCCGCCAGCTACTGTGGTGGCACTCAAGAGCCAACCACCGTACCGGCGGCGCAGGCGCTGGTCATAGCTAATATTTGTACGTTGACATACGAGGCGACCGATGTGTAGCGGCACATCTCCGATACAGTTCTCATACCAGGACTGAATCTCTCCTTCGCGCTCGGGCGACAGGTGTGTCACAGAAGCTTCCCGCACGTCTTCAGGGGAGACCTTGTCGCCGGACACGAACCTATTCCACGGTAGCTTCATCACCTTAGTGTCGAACTCCTCCTGCAACTTCGCGCCCCGTTTGACACGCTCTCTCTGAAGCCGATCCAGAAGCGCAACGTCTAGGAAAAGCAGAGCCAGACCGGCCGCAGCAAAGAAGGGCTTGGCGTCGGTACACTTGCCTAGCAATGCACTGAGAACAGGCAGGATGATTGAAGCCGAGACGAATAGGCCCTGCCTCCACTTAGCGGCCCCGTAAGTATTCTCGCGAGCACGAATGAGCTTTACCAGGTCGGGGGTCATCTGGTCAGCCGGAATATTGTTGCCTGTCGTCAAGAGTCCTCCGTGCGATGGCGTTCCTATCGCGATAGAAGATGTCCAGTCAATTTGTTCGCTTACTGGCGAGAACGGGGCGTTAGTCTTCTGCGGATGAGCATGTGCGGCGCTGTTCTTCCGTAGCTACGATGAGGCGCTCTTCCGTGTCACTGTGTTGAGGTTCCGAGTAACCGCTGCTTTGCGGCTTGGAACTCAGCGTCGCTGAGCGCACCCGAATTCTTTAGTTCTGCTAGTTTTTTGAGTTCATCCGCGACGGACACAGGTGCGGCCACCGGCGTCGCTTGCGGGGCCGCGGTGGTCAGGAGCTCGGCGGGCGGCGAGGGCAGCAACTTGACCGAGTTGTTGCAACTCGCGCTAAGAAAATCGAAGTCCTTCGACTCTCCGATTTCCGTGTACTGAACGTATCCGCCGGGATCGAGCACCACGACGAACGCCGTGCTTCCGGTATAGCCGCCCATGCGATTGCGGGCATTGACCAGACCACAGGTCCAATAGCCGTCAATGCGCTTGGACATGAAGGGCTTCCACGAGCCAAGGAGAAATCCATGCGTCCAATCGATTCGGGCGGACTCTGGATCGATGAGGCGCGCACGTAACGCGGCTTCCGCATTTCGACGAAAAAGTGCCCAGTCCGGGCCTGATTCTTCGAACAAGTTTTCTCCACCAGGCCAGCTCTTCGTCTTCGCGACGATCGCTTCGAATCGCGCAGCACCGAGGCCCGCTGTGATCGTCCCTTGGGCATTGCGGAGTTGATTTACGACCTCGGCTCGCATGCTGGGTGAGTACCGTGCGTCGTCAACGGCCATGCTCATGGCCTGAGCGAGCAAGCCCGGAACATCATATTTCTTAGCGTTTCGGGAAACAGCTGCACACTGCGCCTTGATCATAACTGCGCGGGTGTCGACATCAGTCATCTCCGAGATGCTGCGAACGCAATCATCGAATTTGCCTCGAGCTGCAAAACCAATCGCGATCATCATGGGTTCGGTAGTCTGCCTCGCATTGATGCAGGCCACCTCGAGATCGCTAAGTTGCCCATCTCGGACTACCGTTACGGGGATGTGGGCTGCGGGAGCAATCTCGCGCAGCTGTGCTATGACATCTTCAGGCGACGTATTCGCGACGTTGACCTGATTGATGGCAATCAGCCTATCCCCTGGTTTCAACACTGTAGCTGTGTTGGTGCGAATTACCACCGGCCCATTGTGAATGTTCGCCCCCAGCGAACAGCGATCGCGCGGTTCGCCGAGCGCGCGCATTTGCGCCTCAATCGCCCTTGCCTGATCACGGACTTGGCTCTTGTCTTGAGCCTGCGTAAGTGCCGGCAGCAAACTCAGCAATGATGCAAGCATCCAAATGCGCATGTTCCTTCTCCCCGTGCGCTTACTTGCCGCTCGTCGCCAGGATCGTTGTAGTTCCGCCGCTATGATCTGGCGCTTACGCGGTTGTACAGATCATAGCATCCGATTCTAGAAAGCACGGGAATGATCTGTGTAAAGACATCCGACGGGGATTAGGTAGCGGAGAAAGCCAATCTATAGGTGACAGCGCAGCAGCCTCACTCTCGCAGTCACGCATGATGGCTCGTTGGAAACGTCGCGTGGTTTTTGTCCACGCTAGCCTCGATGTTACTGATCATCGCTTGATGCTGGCCGCAGAGGCAGATCGATGAATGTACATCATGCGATCTATGTTTCCCGGAGGTCTGAGCGATGCGAGTTTCCAAATGGGGTAATAGTCTGGCCATTCGGCTGCCTGCTGCAGTCGTTAAGGCGCTAGACATACATGAAGGTGATGGCGTCGTACTGCACACGGCTGGCAAGAGAACGCTAGTGATCGAAAAAAGTCCTAGCGCTAGAGAGCTTCTCGTTGGGCTGCGCCGATTCCGTGGTCGTCTGCCAAAGACTTTGAAGTTTGACCGCCCGGAAGCAAATAATCGACGCTGAATCGTTTCTCGGTTCGAGGGTGCTGGTTTATTGCATCGTTTGATGCCACTGGCATCAACGCTCTCGAGCGATAGCTAACGGGTGGCTAGGTAAGGGCGTTCTCCGAGAATCTGGATCTTGAGAGAAATATTGGTGGCAACCAGCCGATTCACGGTTGTCCGCATGGAGATCGACGTAGGCTCCCCTTCTTCCGCGCGGCGGAAAGTTCTTTAACCTAACCTTGCAATCGGGCTCCAATGGTCTAACGTCCAGCCTGACGCTATAGCCGACCCACGCGTCAACCCGCCCGAAAGGGTCCACACCATGAGTGGGATAGCCAAGAGGATCGGCGTACGAACCCCGCTTCAAGCGGGGTTTGTTTTTTCAAGGCCGGCGTTTGTTGACCAGTGCTGGAAACATCACGGCTTCGCGCCTGCGCCCATGAGTCAGGTGATGCCCCGGGCATCACTTGGCCGTACGGGATTGCTGGAGCCCTAACAGCGCGTCGCGTGCTGTGCGAAATGCGATTGGAAGCCCGCGAATACCTTGGTCAGGGCACAAGGCAGAGATTATCCTTATCCATTACGAGGCATCGCGCCGCCGGCGGGGCACCACCGACCACTTCGATACGAGTGCTGCCGTTGTGCAGATTTTCAGGGTACACAGCTAGGCACAATGTACCGCCTTGTTGAGATGGATAGAGCACACCCTCGAATCCGGCGCCACGTGCATAGCGACTGAAGATCTGATTTGGCGCGGGAATTCCAAAGAGCTGAGGCTCAGTGCGCCATTCCTTGGGCGGGGCGAGTAGGCGCTTATGAACATCTCTAGCGGTGCGCATGAGCGCGCGAAGAGGGAGGTTTATCTTTCGTGCAAATCGGCGTGTATCCGAAGACAGCTCGAATTTCGCGATGATCTTTGCGAAATCGCGAATAGTGCTGGGACTGCGCAGGTCGAGTACATTCTCGGCGCGGCCGCGAAGCGCGAAGGTGACAAACGAGGTCTTGCGCCGAAGTGCCATCTCTTGAAGGGATAACCCACCGGGACCGCGCGTCTCAGGACGTCCACCGAAGAATTCGAAGTATGCGGTCTCGACATTCTCAGCAATGTACAGCGCCGGAAATTGCTGGCCGCGGGCTCGATCGAGATCCGATCCAATGTTGAATCGACCGCCGATGCCTTTAAGGCTACCGGCCGGCGAGAGCGGCTCAAGGCTCCATCGGTAATCGCACACGCGAGCCCAATGCTCAAGGTCAATTTCTATTGACCCTGACGAACGCAAAGCTTCGCAGAGTTGGTCGTGATGAGCGGCCCGCTGACGTTCAAGATCAAAGTAAACATAGTCGCTGTAGCGCTGCGCATCTTGAGACCGGCTCGACCATAGTTCGAGGTCTTGCTCAGTGAACAGTTCCAGCAAGACTCGACGATTCGACGTGACCTTACTATGTTTCTTCTTCTTCGCCACCGAGAATAGCTCTGAGGTCTCGCAGACTAACCGGGCTTCCGCTGCTGTTGAGTGGCAGCCAATTCCGCTTCCCGCGATTCCAGCACGAAGTTTAGAAGGCGCTTGTAGCGGTCGCCCCGAATCATCGTTCGGGGCGACACGTTCCCGAGGTGTGGATTCGGCAGCTCAAACCAAAGCGCGACCTTATGAATGTCGCCGTCGAAGAATTCGGCAACGAGATTTGCGATGTTGGCGATCTCGCGCAGTCGTATCGCCGTCGCCGCCGGAATCGCGTCATCGAAGCGCACCGAGGATTTGGAAACCTTGGAGATCTTGCTGAGATCTTCCTTCGTGAGTTTCACCACGTCGGCTACGCGCTTGTAGTCTGGCTGGCCGTCTCGATAGAACCCCAAGATATCCGGCGCGATGTGTCCGGTGATCGGGCGAAAGGCCGCGTTGGAAGATTGTGCTGTTGACATGGGGGAGACTCCTGCTGGACCCTCACCTTACCACGGATCGACCACGAATTAACCATGTGAGAGCGGGCATGTAAGGCAAGTTCGCTCTGGATTCTCTGGTGCGGCATAACGAATTGATTCCGTAAGCATTATTTCATCGATTCGTCATCGACCTGCAGCGGTTATTGGGCCGCCACCACGCAGGCCGTCCAGATAGTCCGCCCACGCCTGCATCATCTTTCTCCGCTCCGGCAGGTAGTCCGCGTGGTTGTACGCCGCCCGAATTTTGTCCCGCTCGCCATGTGCGAGCTGCCTCTCGATCGCGTCTTTATGCCAGTGCTGCTCATTTAGGATCGAGCTAGCCAGCGACCTGAACCCATGCGCGGTCATTGTTTCTTTGTCGTAGCCGAGGCGGCGGAGTGCGGCGTTCAATGTGTTCTCACTCATCGGGCGAGCAAGGCTTCGCAGTCCGGGAAACACGAGGCCGGTGGGACCGGTGAGCGGCTGTAGATCGCGAAGAATCGCGACGGCTTGTTTGGCCAGCGGCACGATGTGCTGTTCGCGCATCTTCATTCTCGCCGCGGGGATGCGCCACTGAGGATGCGCGCCGTCGAGATCGAATTCCGACCAGTCAGCCTTCCGAAGCTCGCCAGGGCGAACAAACAGAAGCGGAGCGAGGCGAAGGGCGCACGCGACCGGGAATGTGCCTCCGTAGCCGTCGATGGCTCTCAGCAGCTCGCCGACTTGCTTTGGGTCTGTGATGGTCGCGTGGTGGCGGGTAGGGCGAGCCGAGAGGGTCTTCGACAATCCCAGGCAAGGCGAGTGCTCACAGATTTCCTCCGCGATCGCGAAGTCGAAGATCGAGCGAATGAGTTGAAGCACGCGGTAGGCAGTCTCGACGTGCCCGGTCTTCTCTATCCGCTGCAAAACCTCTTTGATCTGCGCGCGCTTGATGCTGCTAACGCCGAGTGAGCCCACCCACGGAAAGACGTGCTGCTCCAATCTCCGCGCGTTCCGCGCGCCGTGACTCTCGCCCCAGCTCTGCTTTGTGAGCCACTCGCGCGCGACGGCCTCGAACGTCTGAAGCTGGGCGACTCGCCTCTGATGCTCTTCCTGCTTCCTCTGAGTACCAGGATCAATGTGGTCAGCGAGCAATCGCCGCGCTTCGTCTCGCTTCTCGCGAGCGCGCTTTAACGAGACCTCGGGGAAGACGCCGAGCGCGAGCACCTTCTCCGCCTTCCCAGGCTTCCCGTCCGAGCGAGCGCCGAACCGGTACTTCAGCCGCCACCATTTGTGGCCATCCTTGCTGACCAGCAAGTACAGCCCTTTCTCGTCAAAGAGCTTCCAATTCTTCTCTCTCGCCTTCGCTTTTTCGACCTGAATATTCGTCAGCGGCATTGGGGGTATCGACGCCGATTAGAAACAAATCGTTCCAGATACCCCTTGTGAATACCCCCGACAGGTCTAAGATGTCAACGGACGACAGCAGTCATCCGAAGCTGGAATTCTCGGGGTTTTCGAGTAATTCCGAGGACTTATGGATCTTCTTGGATGTCCTCGGAACAGGTGATGGTGGAGGCGGCGGGAATCGAACCCAGTAACAAGGCCAAGTGAATCAATAAGTTATTGATTCATCGTTGAGCGAGATCTCCTCGGACACCCCTGTTTCCCCAGATTTGCCACTGGATTTGCCACCGAGATACCCCCGGTGGCAAATCGAGGTGGCGACTCAAGATCACTAGCAGTAATGCACCGTCGGCAAATCTTTCGTCCGGCGCACCGCTTCAGGCGATCTGCACCTGCACCTTCCCGTCTATCCCATCACGGTGGAGGTAAGTGCGGCGGGGCTTGATGTGTCTGACACCATTCTTCGCTGGCCTAAGGCATCTATTGACGAGTCATGACATCTCGAATACGGTTCTGTTGTTCAGGAATCCTTTGAAGGCCTTTGAAGGGAGGTCGTTCAAGCGGGGCGCAGTGATACGGGAGAGTTGGCCGAACGGCTGCTTCCGTTATTTTGCGCCTCGTGGGAAACCCGACAAGTGGGTGGCTCCAAGCGTCGCACACTGCGAGGATTCGCGAGTTGTTAGTTGTTGGGGACGACACTACGACACAATAATCGGTTGGCAGCGTCCGTGGTTTCACCTTTGGAACTGGATGCGCAGGCTTGGGCTGCATGGGCGGCGCGCGTCCTTGGTTTCAAGGGTCGAGGACCGCGCGGTGCAGCAACTGTTGTCTCTTGTTGGCGATCTGGCGCCGGTGAGCCCAGCGTTCGCCGTTAGCCTCCTAGTGTTCTGGCTAGTCTGGAAAGCGCTACCCGCAGCCATACGGCCAGGCGCCCCGTCGCGTGAAGCCTGGCGCTGCGTAGCGATCACTATCGCGTTTGGCTCTTTTGTGCTGGCGGTCGCTCTCATTACGACTCGCTGGTTCTTGCCGACGTGATGTCGCCGTCAGCCCTGGATACTTGCAGGAGCAGCATGAGCCTAACAAAGGGATCGAGTTCGCTCGTTGGTCGCCCGCATCATCGCTGGCGTTAAGGGTGGTGCGTATTCCGCGTCATCGTGAACAGGCTTTCCATGGGATGGTGAACACCCAATCCACGGCAACGTGAACACGATTCCACGTGATCGTGAACACTTTGGCGGGATTCGTGGAAAGGTGTTCAC
>Ga0182742_1004628_pt1 | contig 12310 bp, 10 predicted proteins | sample eDN5th37CBELigMG_FD_128880 | JGI IMG/M metagenome (GOLD analysis project Ga0182742, IMG submission 128880) | Enriched Miracle-Growth compost microbial communities from Emeryville, California, USA - eDNA 5th pass 37_C BE-Lig MG (version 2)... ... | reverse complement strand
TTGAAGTGAGACCCCGCAGGAGCGAATGCGACGAGGAGGCTCACAAAACGCCCCCCGGAAAGCGAAGTGCCTCTCGCTGCAATCAACTCTTTTACCTAGACAAAAACAAAAAAGAACCCTGTTAGAACAGGGTTAATACCTAGAATATCTGCTGACATTTAGCAATACACCGATGGCCATGAGCATGAGGGTCAGCGAGGATCCTCCGTAGCTTAAGAATGGCAGTGTAATACCGGTTACAGGCATTAGTCCCGTAACAACTCCGATATTGATCATGACCTGAATGGCGATCATAGCCACAATCCCTACAGCAAGGAAGCTCCCGTACAAATCAGGGGCACCTAGTGCAATCCGAATCCCTCTCCATAATAAAAGAGCGAATAACAGGATGACAAAAGACCCTCCAATGAATCCAAGCTCCTCAGAAAGAATCGCAAAAATAAAATCTGTCTGCGGTTCTGGAAGGTAAAAGAATTTCTGCCTGCTCTGCCCGAGTCCTAAACCAAATAACCCGCCCGGCCCAATGGCATATAGAGACTGGATAATTTGAAACCCGCTCCCAAGAGGATCTTCCCATGGATCTAAAAACGAGGTAATCCGTTTGATTCGATAGGGAGCTGATAGAACAAGGGCAACAAAGCCTGCTACTCCTAAAAGTCCAAGGAAAACAAAATGGCGAATTCTTGCGCCTGAAATAAAAATCATGACAACACAAGTCCCGACCATGACGGTTCCTGTCCCTAAATCCGGCTGAAGCATTATTAAACCAAAGGCTAAAAAAACTAATCCCAAAGAAGGTACAAGACCTTTTGTAAAAGATGTGATTAATTTTTGCCGTTCAGATAAATACTTGGCAAGAAAAGCAATCATAGCAAGCTTCATAAATTCGGAAGGCTGTACAGAAAAAGCACCGACACCAATCCAGCTTCTCGATCCATTTCTAACGTTTCCAACGCCTGGGATAAGCACTAAAAGCAATAACACAAAGCATATGATGATAATCACCTTTGCCCATGTCCGCCATGTCCAATAATCAACATTCATAATAAAAAACATGGCCGCAATCCCAACACCCGCAAAGAGCATTTGCCGCTTAGCGAAAAAAAAGGAATCATCGAATTTATACTCTGCCCAAATGGCACTGGCACTGTAAACCATTGTCAGCCCCACTGCCAGCAAAGATAATGTGACAATAATTAATATTAGGTCGGGAGTCGTTCTTTTTGTTGGCAAAGTAAAACACCTCGAATGCAAGTTTTAGGGCTTTACCAAGATAGCGATTTCAGATGACTCCCATAGATGCAAACTCTTTTCCCTCGCGTACAAGCCCTCACTTAAGCATATGCACCGCTTCTATAAAAATGTCTCCCCTTACCTCAAAAGTTTTATATTGATCCCAGCTTGCACAAGCAGGTGATAACAATATAACATCGCCTGGGTCAGACATTTGATAGGCAGCAGGCACGGCTTTGCCCACATTATCGACATGCTTGATTGATTTTATTCCAGCACTAATAGCGGCTTTTTCAATTTTTCCAGCTGTTTGACCAAAGAGGATGACCCCTTTGACGTTAGTCAGATAAGGAATTAGCTCATCAAATTCATTCCCGCGGTCTAATCCGCCGGCAAGCAGAATAATCGGTTCATTAAAAGCTTTAAGCGCAGTCTGTGTAGCCAAAATATTCGTCGCCTTTGAATCATTATAAAATTTTCTGCCCTTGAACTCACTGACAAACTGCAATCTGTGTTTCACTCCTGTAAAGGTGTTCAGCACTTGGAAAATCGATTGGTTGTCTACACCAGATAGCTTCGCTGCGGCAACAGCACAGAGAATATTTTCAAGATTATGTGTACCAGGAAGGACAATATCCTTTATCTCAATAATTTTTTCAGAATGAAAGTATACGGCTCCATCTTTAATGCAAGCACCTTTTTCAAGCTCTATCTTTGTTGAAAAAGGAATGATCTCCGCTTTTGACTGAGCAGCAATTTCCATCGCGTCTTCCTGATCAGCGTTGACAATGAAAAAATCGTCCTTTGTCTGGTTTTTTGTAATATTTGCTTTTGCTTTAACGTATTCTTTTCTTGTCCCATGATAATCAAGATGAGCTTCATAAAGATTAGTTAACACAGCAATTTTCGGGTTAAACTCGTTAATCCCCATTAATTGAAATGAGGATAATTCAGTCACAATGGTATTGTTTTCTGTAGCTTTCTGCGCTACATCAGATGCAACTGTTCCGATGTTTCCAGCAATAAGAGGCAGTTTATTGCCTTTATTTAAAATTTCGTAAATAAGCGTTGTAGTCGTTGTTTTGCCATTCGTCCCAGTAATAGCAATAAAAGGGGCTTCAGAAATCTGATAAGCAAGTTCAACTTCAGTAATAACAGGAATTCCCTTTTCAAAGGCTTTTACAACCATCGGATTAGAATAGGGAATTCCAGGGTTTTTAACAATTAATTCAAATCCTTCCTCTAGAAGATCAATAGGATGTTCCCCGCAAATAACGGTAATTCCCTGCTCAAGAAGACCCTGTGCCTCAAGATTTTCCGATAAAGGTTTATAATCGTTGACTGTGACAAAAGCACCCAATTTATGTAAGAGAGCAGCCGCACTTACTCCGCTTTTTGCCAAACCTAATACTAATATTTTCTTATGAAGATAGCGATTAATCTGTTTCAACTTACATCCACACCTCTATATAAATTCCAAGAATGGCAAATAACAAGCCAACCGTCCAAAAAGTGACAACAACTCTCCATTCACTCCAGCCCAGTAATTCATAATGATGGTGCAGCGGGCTCATGCGGAAAATCCTTTTCCCAGTTGTTTTGAACGAAATCACTTGTAAAATAACTGACAGTGTCTCTATAACAAACACACCGCCAATAATAATTAAAATAATTTCAAGTTTTGTTAGTATGGCAATACCTGCGATGGCTCCGCCCAATGCAAGAGAACCTGTATCCCCCATAAACACCTTTGCTGGATGGGCATTAAAAACAAGAAATCCAAGTACAGCTCCAGCCACAGCAACCGAGAAAATAGAAATTTCAAATTGAGATAAGTTCCATGCCAGTACGGCGAACGCGCCAAAAGCAATGGCTGCTGTACCGGAAACAAGCCCATCAAGGCCATCTGTTAGGTTTACAGCATTTGAAAATCCAACGAGCCAAAAAATAATAAAAAGTGCATATGTCCAGCCCAAATCTATTGAATAATCAATAAAGGGGATGGAAATTTCCGTAGAGAAATTATTCTGTACTAATACAAAGTAAAAAACAATAGAGATAATAATCTGGCCTAAAAGCTTTTGCAGGGACGTTAGCCCTAAATTTCGCTTTAAAACGACTTTGATGAAATCATCCAAAAAGCCCAAAAGCCCAAAGCCAAGGGTTACAAGTAACAGCATATAAGTTTTTACTGTGGGTTCGCCAAACTTGCTGGTCATTACTAAAGTGGTAATCGTAATGGAGAGAAGAATCATAACTCCGCCCATTGTTGGAGTTCCAGACTTCTTTTGATGTGACTGGGGCCCTTCTTCCCGGATACTCTGACCAAATTTGAGTCTTCTTAAAAAGGGAATAAAAATGGGAGAAAGCAATACAGTAATAAGAAAACCAGCTAGGATCGTAAATAGAACTACTTTTTCCATCACTTTTCATCCCCCTCCCTTTCGTTGCTTTTTCTTTGAATGTTATTGAGTTTATGAGCCTTTATTGCAATATCATATGTTATATCATGATCATTCAGACGTAATTCATCTGAAAAGAGGAATTTGGTCACTCCCCCGCCAGTTGTATGATCCTGATTTCTTTTTTCCAAATATAGTTCCATTATGTCCTCTATGCCTTTCAATAAATCTTCTGTCAAAAAAATAGGAAAGTGATTTGGTGTATATCCAGGGATATCTTTATCTTTTTCCCACAGGGCTGCAATGGCCCCATTGCTGATCGCATCCTTAAGTTCCCCTGATGACTTTTCAAATGGTATGTAAAGCCCGCGAAACATAGGAACATCAGAAAGGGATGAAACCGTGTGAAAGTTCATCTCAGTGATCTTGATACCCTTCCTATCAGGAAACAGATAGGCCATATCACTAAACGTTAAAAACATTCTATCGCTCCTCTATCGCCTCTTTTGCAATTAGCCGGTCATCAAAATCATAGATTTGGTCACCGATAATCTGATATGTTTCATGACCTTTGCCAGCAATCAGTATAACATCTCCCTCATCCGCTTCATTTACAGCAGCACGTATCGCTGTTTTCCGGTCGGGAATAGTGATAAATGTTTGTCCTTTAACTCCATTTTCCATGTCTTTCAATATTTGCAGAGGATCCTCGCTCCTCGGATTATCGGAAGTAAAGATTGGGTTTGTGCTGAACTCGCAGGCAATTTTGGCCATGATGGGACGTTTTGAACGGTCCCTGTCACCCCCGCATCCAACAATGACAAATATTCGTTTTTGTGCAAATTGCCTAACCGTTTTCAGCGCATTCTCCAAGCTGTCTGGCGTATGGGCGTAATCAACAATAACAGAAAAGTTCTGACCAGCATCAACCGTTTCAAACCGCCCAGGAACCCCCTGCACGCTTTCAACAGAGGCAATGATTGAGTCTATGTCCTGGCCTAAAGCGATTCCCGCTCCTATCGCAGCAAGGACATTATAGATGCTGAATTTGCCGACAAGTCTAAGTGAGACCTTATGCCGGCCAAGGGGACTTTCCATTTCAAAGGATGTGCCTGCAGCAGTCATTTGGATATTTTGTGCATTTAGATCTGCCTTCTGATCGATCCCATACGTCAAAATATGAGCGGCCGTGGCCTTTATGTATGCGTTAGTGGCAGCATCATCTGCATTTAGAATAGCGTATTTAGGCGGATTATGGCGAAAAGCACTCCCGAGCTGTGCAAATAATAACCCTTTAGCCCTTTTATACTCATCCATTGTTTTATGATAGTCCAAGTGGTCCTGGGTTAAGTTAGTGAAGACAGCAATATCAAAATCACAGCCATGAGTTCTGCCTTCATCCAGCGCATGGGAGGAAACCTCCATCACCGCTGATTTCACCCCATTATCAGCCATTTTTTTAAATAACCGCTGGAGTGTAAGGCTGTCCGGGGTGGTATTTTTCACCTCGAATTTTTCATCACCTATCTTTGAATACATCGTTCCTATTAATCCTGTTTTAAGCCCCGAATCAGCAAGAATCTTTTCAATTAAATGACTGGTTGTTGTTTTTCCATTTGTACCCGTTATACCGATCAGTTGAAACCTTTTGCTGGGCTGCTTATAAAAGGCATCTGCTAAAATGGCCATAGCCCTTTTTGTGTTTTGAACAACAATCACCGGGACAGAGAGGTTTAATTCCTTTTCTGAAATGACCGCTGCGGCCCCATTTTTCTCGGCTGCTTGGGCATAGTCGTGTCCGTCTACGGTAAAGCCCTTAATGCAGATAAAAAGGCTGCCCTTTTGGACGCTCCGGCTATCTTGCTCAATGGAAGTGATTCTTGGGTTAGCTCCCGAATATGCAATGTATGGCTGCAGAAAATTCAAAAGCGTATGTAGCTTCATAATCGTCCATCCCCTTTATGGGAAAACAAATCAATGTTGTTTTCCGTATACTAAAAAAATGGATAATAGCCAAAAATCATCGCGATTTACATTTTACATGAAAACGTGATATTTAGCTATTTCTTTATTGAAAAATAAAGGGCGCAATATCGCCCTTTATTCTTCACCAAAGTAAAGCCTAATGGTAGAACCCTCTTTTAATTTTATTCCCGGTTCAGGAGTTTGTTTGATCACTTTATTGCCGCTTCCGCTTGCATCGATCCTTAAGTTGACAAACATTTCTCCGAGCTCTGTTTTGGTGATGCCAACTAAGTCTGGCACTTCAATCATCGGGGAATCCGGCCAGTTGATTTCTTTTTCAATTTGATCCTTTCTTGGCTTTACGCCCATTGCCCGTAAGCTGTCTTCCATTATATTTCCTACGATTGGAGCTGCGACCACACCTCCAAACTGCACAGTTCCTTTAGGATTATCAACAGCAACATAGACAACAAGCTCAGGATCGTCCGCTGGGGCAAAACCAATAAAAGAAACAATATGGTTGTTTTCAAGATATCTTCCGCCCTGCGCCTTTTGTGCGGTACCCGTTTTTCCTCCTACTCTGTATCCTTCAATGAAGGCTTTGCCGCCCGTACCTTGGGCAACTACACTTTCCAGTGCATATCTAATCTGATCTGATGTTTCCTTTGATATGACTTCTCTTTTCGCAACGGGAGTTTTTCTCATTACTACTTCGCCTGTCCTTGGATCGATTAGTTCCTTTGCTACATATGGGGTATAAAGCGTGCCTCCATTGACTGCTGCAGATAGAGCAGTTACCTGCTGAATCGGTGTTACTGAGACGCCCTGTCCAAAAGCAGTAGTTGCCAGTTCTACAGGGCCAACTCTATCAAGATTAAAAAGAATCCCTTTACCCTCACCTTGGAGATCAATGCCTGTCTTTTCTCCAAATCCGAAATCCCGGATATATTTAAACAATGTTTCTTTTCCCAGGCGCTCTCCTAATTCAACAAAGCCTGGGTTACAAGAATTTTGCACCACTTCCAGATAGGTCTGGCTTCCATGTCCGCCCTTTTTCCAGCATCTAAGCCTTGCTCCCCCAACTTTTACAAATCCCGGATCATGGAAATGCTCCTTTTCTAAATCAACCTTGCCTTCTTCTAAGGCCGCAGCAAGCGTAATAATCTTAAAGGTTGATCCAGGTTCATAGGTGCTCCAGATTGGAAGATTTCGATTATAGACTTCTGGCGATACGTCTTGAAATTTGGCAGGATCAAAAGTTGGGCGGCTCGACATTCCAAGAATTTCACCATTATTAGGATTCATTGCTATTGCAATTATTCCATCAGGGTTATAGGCCGTCTGAGCAATATCGAGCTCCCGTTCAATAATCGTCTGGACCTTTGAGTCGATTGTAAGCTTCAAATCCAAACCATCCTCAGGCGGGTCATAGTCATCCGCCATATCGTTCATTCGTTCTCCCTTTGCATTGGCATAGAACTTAACGGAACCCCTTTTCCCTTTCAGCTCTTTATCATAGGTTAACTCAAGACCCATCAGCCCCTGGTTATCAATGCCGGTAAAGCCCAGAACATGGGATAAATAGCTGCCGAATGGATAGTGGCGCTTTGAATCCTCGCCAATATAGACACCATCTAACCCAAGGGCCCTTACTTCTTTTGCCTTTTCATGGCTGATTTTTCTGCCGCTTTTTAATCTGACATCCTTTTCCTTGGATGTAATTTCTTTAAGGATTTCTTCTTTTGATGCCTTTAATACGCTAGCCAGTTTTTCAGCTGTCCCTTCAGGCTCTTTCACCTGCCGGGGCACCACATAGACAGTGGGGGCACTGACATTTGTCGCCAGAGCAACACCATTACGGTCAACAATTTCACCGCGTTCTGGTTCAAAGGGGATATCCCTGCTCCATAATTCCTTAGCCCCATCCGTTAACATATTGCCTAAGAAAAATTGGACATAGCCCAGCCGTAAATCAATAATAAAGAAAATTAGAATACCAACAATTAAAGCAACCGTTAGCCGCTTCCTGACAGTGACATTTGAAACACGCATGCAAGCACGAACCTCCTTAGATTTTGGCTCGTTTCAATATATGCTTGTACCCATTCGAATAGCACTAAAAGCGTGTCCATTGCCATTGAAAAAAAGAAGCACCTAAGCGGTGCTTCCCTTGCAGCATCAATCCTGGACTTCCAATACTTCTTCTTGTTCTTCACTGGCTTCATCTGTTTCTTCCTCAGGTGCTTTGAACTGTTCAATCGGGGGCTCCAGTTCAACAATCAAAAACTCACCTTCTTTAAAGACACCACCAGGCTTCAGATTCTGCTTGCTTACATACCCTTTGCCTACAGTATTCAGCTTTAAATCCGCTATCTTAGCAACTTTCATGACATCTCTAAGCGACCAGCCCGTCAGATCGGGGCTTGTTAAATCACCATCTGTCTTAATAATGACTTTTTCCCCTATCAGCTGCTTTGAGTCCTCAATCGGCAGCTGAGCAGTTATCTTAGTGCCATTTCCGACAACAACAGGTTCAAAGCCTTTTTCATTAAGTACCTCCATCGCCTGTTGAGTTGACATCTCAGAAACCTTTGGAACTACATCAGATAATTTTTCCTTTTTTTCAACAGGATCAATGTTCAAATATTGCAGACTGCTTTTCATAACCGGATTGAAAATTTCAGCCACGGGTTCAGATCCGCTTGTATGAATATCTATTTTCGGCTGCTGAACAGCTACATAAACAATTAGTTCCGGATCATCCGCAGGTGCCATCCCTAAAATTGAAAAGACATAGTTTTGCCTTCCGGTTAAATAACCGCCTTTTGGGTCCGGAATTTGCGCTGTTCCTGTTTTCCCGGCTACGTTATATCCTTCAATATTATAATAATTAAACCCAGTTCCTTTTGGATTTGATATTACGGTCTCTAATATAGAGAGCACTTTTTGTGCTGTATCTGCGGAAATCGGATTCCCGGCCGTTTCTGGCTTTCTTTCCTGAACCACCTCATGGTTATTTGGGTCTTCAATTTTACTGATGACATGCGGTTTCATCATCTGCCCTTTATTAGCAATGGCTGTTACAGCCTGAATTTGCTGAATCGGTGTAATGGCAGTCCCTTGTCCAAAACCCGTTGTTATTTTTTCAAGTGGCCATTGATATGCAAGCTTTCCGCCTGTTTCCTTTGGAAGTTCAATGCCTGTTTTTTGATCAAGACCAAATCTAGTAATATATTCTCTAAATTTATCAAATCCAAGTGCTTGTACAATATTTACGAAGGCAACGTTTGAAGAGCGCTGAACCCCCTCAAGGTAAGAAATCGTTCCCCAGCCTTGTCCATTGTTCCAATCCCGAACTCTCGCCCCTGATTTAAACGTGTACTGACCTGAATGAAAAGTGTTGTTCGGATTGAAGACACCTTCTTCCACAGCTGCAGCCAGTGTAAAAATCTTCATTGTGGAGCCTGGCTCAAATGAATTTTCGATGGCTTCATTATGCCAGCTTTCTGTTATGCCCTCTTTTGTTTTTGGATGGAAAGAGGGCCTTTGTCCCATGGCGAGGATGTCCCCTGTCTTTGGGTCTGCCACAATAGCAATAATCTTTTCCGGATCATAGGTTTCTTGTACTTTATTCATTGAATCCTCAAGGAAGGTTTGTATCTTCTTATCAATCGTTAAATAAATATCCTTGCCATTAACAGCAGGTGTTACCTTTTCCTCGCTGCCTGGAAGGAGATACCCCCATATATCACTCTCATAAGTGATTTTCCCATTTTTTCCAGTAAGAATATCATTATAGCTTTCCTCAATTCCCATCATTCCAACAGTGGCCGTTTTATCTTCTGTTTCTTTTTTCTCGGTATAGCCAATTAAATGGGAGGCAAAAACACCATTGGGATAAAACCTCTTTGTATCTTTACTAAAGGTAGTTCCAGGCAGCTTCAGCTTTTCGATTTCCGCCTTCTGCTGATTGGTTAAATCACGTCCAGCTTTGCCAAACTCCACCTGAAAGGGCTTTTCATTTGTTTTTGGGTTTACTTTAGTTAGGATTCTGTAAATCTCTGATTCTTTCATGTCGATAACCTTTGCCAGTTCTCTTGCCGTCTTTTGCGGATCCTTTACATGGCGCGGCTTCTCGTCATTTGTTGTCATTTTTTCATCCAAAATGGCAATCAGTTTATAAGAATTAGTATCTGTTGCAATCACTTCGCCATTGCGGTCATAGATGGTACCCCTTCTGGCCTCTATCACTCTTTCCTTATCATACTTTTGCTGGGCTTTAGCTGCCAATGCATGACCGGCTGCTTCACCAGAGGCCTGAACGGATATAAAACGGAATAACAATACAAAAAAGAGCAGGGAAAATATTATAAATAATATCGCTGCTCCAAAATTAATATTCGGCTGTTTTTTTATCATTAATCCTGCACAACCTTAACATTGTTTTCATTTAATTTTAGGCCTAGCTCTTTTGCTTTTTCCCATATGCGCTCATATGTACTAAGCTCGCCTATTTGCATTTCAAGGTCCCCATTAACTTTAGTCTGTTCCTGGATTGCAACTTTTGTGTCCTGAATCTCTTTATTCATTTCATAAATGGCTGCTTGGTTAGAAACAATATGAACAGCACCAAAACAAATAATACCTGTAAAAGCTAAACCTAGCAGCTTCTCACCAGGTGTAAGCCACTTTTTTCTTATCTTTTTTGGTTTGGGTGCTTGAACCATCCCTTTCTGCTGTTCACCATGCTGTTCCTGCTGAAGCTTCCGTGCTAAGTTCCCCATATTGTCCCTCCTGTTTTACTCATTTTTAGTCTATAGTTTTTCGGCAATTCTTAGCTTCGCTGATCTAGCCCGATTATTTGATTCTAGCTCCTCTTCAGAAGGAATGATTGGTTTTCTTGTAATGATTTTAATTTCCGGTTTATATTCATCAGGTATCACAGGCAAGCCTGGAGGCAGATTAGGTGTCTCTCCTGCCTTCTTAAAAGCAGCCTTGCATATCCTGTCTTCAAGCGAATGAAAGGTAATTACACTGATTCGCCCGCCGGGATTTAATAAATCAATAGCTTGCTGAAGAGAACGCTCAAAAACGCCCAATTCATCATTCACAGCTATTCTTATGGCCTGAAAGACTCTTTTTGCCGGATGTCCGCCCTTTCTTCTTGCCGGTGCGGGAATAGCATCCTTGATGAGCTCAACAAGCTCACCAGTTGTTTTAATCGGGGAACTCTCTCTAGCAGCCTCTATCTTTCTTGCTATTTGCTTTGAGAATTTTTCTTCACCATATTTAAAAAATATTTTAACAAGATCACTGTAGCTCCAATGATTGACAACATCGTAGGCCGAGAAACTCGAAGATGTATCCATTCTCATATCCAGGGGAGCGTCATTGTGGTAGCTAAATCCCCGTTCAGGGGTATCAAGCTGGGGGGAGGAAACGCCTAAATCATATAAAACTCCATCCACTTTTTGTATACCAATATTATTTAGTTCATCTTGCAAGAATTCAAAATTGCTCTTTATGATTGTAATTCGGTCACCATAGTTTTCAAGCTTTTTTTTTGCATGCATAATCGCTGTCTCATCCTGGTCAAAAGCATAAAGTTTTCCTTCATCAGAAAGCTTTGAAAGAATGAGCTCACTATGTCCGGCGCCGCCGAGAGTACAATCTACATAAATCCCGTCTGGTTTAATATTTAAACCGTCGACAGTTTCCTTGAGCAGCACAGTTGTATGATCAAACATCGTTGTTAACCCCCATCTGGTAAGCGCTAGATTCGATAATTCTGTGTTAAATTAAATATCGAATCCAATCATATTCTCTGCAATTTCTGCAAAAGAATCCTCGGAATCAGAGAAATACTCTTCCCAAATGCTTTTGCACCAAATTTCAATTCGATTCGAAACGCCTAATACCACACACTCTTTTTCTAATTTTGCATAGGACTGAAGAGGTGAGGCAATATTTATTCTTCCTTGTTTATCAATTTCACATTCTGTTGCACCTGAAAAGAAAAAACGGGTAAAGGCCCGTGCGTCCTTTTTTGTAAGAGGCAAGCCTTTTAGTTTTTCTTCAATTAATGTCCATTCGCTGAGCGGGTAGCCAAATAAACATTGATCAAGTCCTCGAGTCAGTATAAAGGTTTCCCCCAGATCATCGCGGAACTTAGCTGGCACGGTTAACCGGCCTTTATTATCAATGTTATGATGGTACTCACCCATGAACATGTCCCGCTACCCCACTTTCTTACTCAAATGTACCACAATCCCCCACTTTCCTCCACATATTTTTTTATATTCTAGTTTTTGATTTAAAATCCTCCCTTTCCGCTTTTGATGCGGAATTTTTTCGTTCGTTCTTTCTCAACAAATGACCGCATAATGTATGGCTCATCTCTTTTGTTCAACAAAAAAGAGACTCAATCCTTAATGGATTAAGTCTCTTTTTGTAGATATGTGAATGAAAAATATTTCCCTATGAAATTTCAGATATCCGTTCCAAGCACTTCGCTTTCCTAGGGGCGTTTTGTGAGCCTCCTCGTCGTTTACGCTTCTGCTCACGTCTCACTTCAACGCTGATCCCTAAGGAGTCTACGTGCCTTCCGCTCCAATCAATTAACACTATTTTTAAATCTAAATCTTAATGACCTTATGCGTTCCATCAAAGTTAAAGGTTTCGTCGAGAAGATCTTTGAAGAAATCTTTTCC
>Ga0182742_1004627_pt1 | contig 12311 bp, 12 predicted proteins | sample eDN5th37CBELigMG_FD_128880 | JGI IMG/M metagenome (GOLD analysis project Ga0182742, IMG submission 128880) | Enriched Miracle-Growth compost microbial communities from Emeryville, California, USA - eDNA 5th pass 37_C BE-Lig MG (version 2)... ... | reverse complement strand
GTCATTCAAGCAGGTGCACTGGCACGTGGAGGAGAAATCTTCGTCTTAGATATGGGAGAACCCGTGAAAATTGTAGACTTGGCAAAGAATTTAATCAGGCTGTCAGGCTATAAAATAGAAGAAATAGGAATTGAATTTACGGGAATCCGCCCTGGAGAGAAGTTGTTTGAAGAGCTTTTAAAGGACGATGAAGTACAGGAAAAACAAGTATTTCCGAATATATATATAGGAAAGCCCGCTAAGCTTTATCTCGAGGATATTGATAAGATTGTTCAAACCTTCCACACTATGGAGAAAGAAACGTTAAAAGAAGTGTTAATTAACTTAGCAAACAATAAGGTAAAGAGAAAGAAAGCTACTGTTGTATCTATTTCAGGGTAATGAAAGGAGAAACAAATGAAAAAAGTAAAAAAGGCAATTATTCCAGCAGCCGGATTAGGAACCAGATTCCTTCCAGCGACAAAGGCGATGCCAAAAGAAATGCTACCAATCGTAGATAAACCAACGATTCAATATATTATTGAAGAAGCAGTTGCTTCAGGAATCGAAGACATCATCATTGTAACAGGTAAAGGAAAACGTGCCATTGAGGATCACTTTGATAACTCTTTTGAACTAGAACAAAACTTAATTGAAAAAGGAAAGTTTGAGTTACTAAGTGAGGTTCAAAAATCCTCACAAATGGCAGATATCCATTATATCCGTCAAAAGGAACCAAAGGGATTAGGTCATGCGATTTGGTGTGCAAGAAAATTCATTGGAAATGAACCATTCGCTGTTCTTCTTGGAGATGATATCGTTCAAGCAGAAAAGCCATGTTTAAAACAATTAATCGATCAATACGAAAGATATCAGGCTTCCGTTCTTGGAGTACAAAAGGTTCCAATGGAAGAAGTATCACGCTATGGCATTGTTAACGGCAATGAAATTGGAGAGAGATTCTTTAGTGTGAATAGCCTAGTAGAAAAGCCTAAGATGGAGGAGGCTCCTTCCAATCTCGCCATTATGGGGCGGTACATCTTAAATCCCAGAATTTTTGATATTTTAGGAGAGCAAGGACCTGGAGCAGGTGGAGAAATTCAGTTAACGGATGCCATAGCAGGGCTAAATCAATATGAGGCTGTTTATGCTTATGATTTTGAGGGAACTCGACATGATGTAGGAGAGAAGATGGGCTTTATCCAAACAACGATTGAATTTGCTCTTCAAAAAGAAGAGCTGCGTTCCGACCTATTAAACTATCTATCAGCGGTGCTAGATAGACAATTCATAAAGTAGGTGCACTATGAAAAGAAAAGTGTTGTTCTGTGCCACAGTCGACTATCATTTTAGTGCCTTTCATTTACCCTATTTAAAGTGGTTCAAGGAACAAGGGTGGGATGTTCATGTAGCTGCTTCAGGAACAATCGAACTACCATTTGTAGATGAAAAGTTCAATCTTCCGATTCAACGTTCACCTTTTCATAGAGAAAACATTGCTGCGTATAAACAACTAAAAGAGGTTATCAATCATAATCGATATCAACTCATACATTGTCATACACCAATGGGTGGGGTGCTTGCTAGATTGGCAGCGAGAGCAGCTCGAGAGAAAGGTACGAAAGTGATTTACACCGCACATGGATTTCATTTTTGTAAAGGTGCTCCACTTCTTAACTGGATGGTCTACTATCCGATTGAGAGGGTGCTTTCCTACTTCACGGACTGCCTAATCACAATTAATGAAGAGGATTACAGATTAGCCGCTTCTCACAAGTTTAAAGCAAAACAAATAGAACATGTTCATGGAGTGGGAGTAGACACAGAACGATTTGCACCTGTATTAGAGTTTCATAAAGAGGTATTAAGAGCGGAGCATCGTTACGACAACGATGCTTTTTTGATGTTTTACGCGGCGGAGTTTAATACGAATAAGAATCAGCAGCTTCTAATTCATGCACTTGCACAAGTTAAGGAGCAGATACCTAAAGCGAGATTATTGTTAGCGGGAGAAGGACCTCTACTCGAGCAAAGCAAACAGTTAGCAGAAAAGCTAAATGTTCTAAGTATGATAGATTTTTTAGGATACCGTGGGGATATTGAATCTTTATTAAAAATAAGTGATATTGTCGTTGCGTCTAGCAAAAGAGAGGGACTTCCTGTAAATATCATGGAAGCAATGGCATGTGGATTACCAATTATAGCTAGTGTTAATAGGGGACATACCGAGTTAGTAAGTGATAGTGTGAATGGATTTACAGTTGTAAATGATAACTTTCAAGATTTTGGTTCAAAAATCTTGAAGCTATATAACTCAGTCCACCTGCGAGAAAAAATGGGAGCTGCGAGCGTTAAATTAGTAAAAAAGTTTTCATTAGACGAAGTTAGTAATGAAATAAAAGAAGTGTATTCAAACTATATGGAGGAAAGTCGTGAAGCCGAAAGTAAGTATAATCGTGCCTATATATAATGTGGAGAAATATCTAAGTAGATGTTTAGACAGTATCTTAAATCAATCAATAAAGGAAATTGAGGTCATTGCTGTCAATGATGGCTCAACCGATAGGTCCTACGAAATCTTACTAGATTACCAAAAATCGAATCCACGACTCAAAGTCATAAATAAAAAAAATGGCGGAGTATCCTCAGCTAGAAACACTGGATTGAAACAAGTTACTGGAGAATATATAGGTTTTGTTGATCCGGATGATTGGATTGATAAACATATGTATGAAGAACTATATAAAACTGCTCAAGTTGAAGAAGCTGATGTTGTTATGTGTAGCTATATTAGAGAATTTGGTAGTCATTCAAAGAAAAAGCAGTTTCATATGCCTGAAAAAGTGAAGTTTACCGGTGAAGAAGTTCATAAAAAAATATTAAGAAGATTAATAGGACCATTGGGTGATGAAGTAAGGAATCCAGAATTACTAGATGCATGGGGCACCGTCTGGTCAAAGCTCTATAATGCTAACTTAATTCTTGAGAACAAGATAGTATTTACTGACTTACATGAGATAGGAACCAATGAAGATTCTTTATTTAATATAGAGGTTATGTACTTTACACAAAACTTTGTATACATCAATAAGTATCTTTATCACTACTGGAGAGAGAACAGTACTTCTTTAACCTCTAATTATAAACCTAATTTACTGAGTCAGTGGGAATGTCTTTTTAATAAACTATCAACATTTATTGAAGAAAAAAAACTTGGTAATGACTACAGTCAAGCACTAAGTAACCGAATTTGTCTTAATACTCTTGGTCTTGGATTAAATGAATTGTGTGAACAGAACGAACAGGCAACAATAAAGATAAAAAAAATAAAAAATATTTTACATCATAAGCGAATAATAAGTTCCTTTACAAATTTGGATTTAGGGCAATTCCCAATAGTTTGGAGAACATTTTATTTTTTTGCTAAATCAAGGTTTGCAACGGGTTTTTACTTTTTACTAATTTCAATCAACATTTTAAGAAGATCTTTAAGATAGGAGGATCGTTGTGGAACCAATTAGAATACTTCAAGTAGTAACCATCATGAACCGTGGAGGTTTAGAGACTATGCTGATGAATTACTACCGCCAAATCGATCGGACTAAGGTTCAGTTTGATTTTATGGTTCATCGTGAAGAAAAGGGTCACTATGATGATGAAATACTGAATTTAGGAGGAAGAATATATAAAATGCCTCCTATTCGTCCGGGGAACTATCAGAGATATTTCAGCCTATTAGATGATTTTTTTCAATTGAACATATATAAGATTGTACATTCTCATATCAATGAAAATAGTAGTTTTGTTTTGAGAGCAGCTAAAAAAGCTGGAGTAAAAGTAAGAATCGCTCATAGTCACTTGAGTGATTTAGGAATCGATTTAAAGCTTCCATTCAGACTTTATGCTCGATATTATATGAAGCAAAATCCTACTACTTATTTTGCTTGTTCCAAAAAGGCAGGGGAATGGCTTTTTGGTAGAAGAATTTCCAATGATAATAAAGTGAAAGTCCTTAATAACGCTGTAAATGTAAAGGAATTTAAGTATAACTCAGAAGTGAGAAATTCCCTAAGAAAAGAACTAGGTATTGGAACAGATCAGTTAGTGATTGGTCACATTGGTAGATTTAATAAACAAAAAAATCATGATTATCTTATTGATATTTTTCAGTTAGTACATAAGAAAATGCCAAATTCCATTTTATTACTTGTTGGAGATGGAGATTTAAGAAGGAAAGTTGAAGATAAAGTGAAAAAATTAGGGTTATCTACGAATGTTAAGTTTTTAGGGGTACGGGGAGACATTTCTAACTTAATGAATGCTATGGATCTTTTCCTTTTCCCATCACTATTCGAAGGTTTGCCAGTCGTATTAATAGAAGCACAAGCAGCTGGATTAAACTGTATTGTTTCAGACTCGATTACTAAGGAAAGTGATGTCACTGGACGGGTAGAGTTTATTAGCTTACAAGATACTCCTGATTATTGGGCAAATAAAATACTATCAAAAACTCATGAGCATAATGATACATCCATGCAATTAAGAAAAAGTGGATATGATACTAATAGTATGGCTAGTTGGCTTGAAAATTATTATTTAATGGAAGCAAAGTGATAGGAGAGGATTAGTCTTGAAGCCCCTTTTAACTATTTTCACCCCTACCTACAATCGTGCCTATACTCTGCATTTATGTTATGAAAGCCTTCAAAGGCAAACTTGTAAGCAGTTCATTTGGTTAATTATAGATGATGGATCAACTGATAATACAATGGAGTTAGTGAAACAATGGATCACTGAAGGTAAAGTATCTATTAAATACCATTATCAACAAAATCAAGGTATGCACGGGGCACATAATACAGCTTATGAATTAATAGAAACGGAGTTAAATGTTTGTATCGATTCTGATGATTATATGCCCGATGAAGCTGTTGAGAAAATAGTAAAATATTGGAATAGGTATGGTAGTAATAAATTTGCAGGGTTAATTGGACTTGATGCTACCCCTGAAGGGCAAGTGATCGGTACGAGAATCCCAGAACAATTGAACGAAACAACATTAACGGATTTATATGCAAAGTACAAAGTTAAAGGAGATAAAAAACTTGTATATCGGTCAGAGTTAACTAAAAAATCTCCACCATACCCTATTTTTAAAGGTGAAAAATATTGTCCATTAAGTTACAAGTATATTTTAATTGATCAAAAATGTCCGTTACTAGTTATGAACGAAGTTCTTTGTCATGTGGAGTATCTTGAAGATGGGTCGAGTATGAATATGATTCATCAATATAGGAAAAATCCAAATGGATTCGCTTTTTTTAGGAAAGAAGCAATGAAATACGCACCTACAATGAAAGACAAGTTTAGAGAATGTATTCATTACGTCTCTAGTAGCTTAATGATAAAAAATAATAGATTTTTAATTGAATCACCGAATAAAATATTTACAGTATTAGCCATACCATTTGGTGTTTCATTATATCTGTTCATTAATAATACTCAAAGAGCAACAGTAACAAAGCAGTAAATTACTTCCTATACAATGTTGAAAGGTAGTTTTACATGACCTTTTTATGGTGGAATCTTGCTATCGTTTTTATATTTTCGTTCTTTGCTAGATACTTCTCAAATCCAGTAGTAGTAAATGGTGTGCCAATAAATATTAGACCTAATCGATTATTAGTAGCAGGCGTTATGGTTTCACTAGTAGTCATTGCAGGACTTAGAAAAAACATTGGTGATACCTTCTTTTATATGCACTCATTTAAAGTTAGTAATTTTACATGGGATTCAATTGTAAAAGATAAAGACTTTGGTTTCGGAATTCTTCAAATGTTATTAAAAACGTATTCGAGTGACCCTCAAATACTAATCTTTATAACAGCATTAATAACTAATATACTTATTGTTTTGATATTATCCAAGTATTCAAGATTCTTTGAGTTAAGCACCTTTGTATATATTACAGGGGGCTTATTTCTTGTTTCCATGAATGGGATACGACAGGTATTAGCCGCGGCGATCATATTTACTGCAACGCGGTTTATCATAAGTGGGAACTGGATAATGTATTTTATTGTTGTTTTATTTGCTGCTACTTTTCATCAAAGTGCACTTATTCTTTTACCTATTTATTTTTTAGTAAGGTATAAAGCCTGGTCTAGGGCAACGATCATTCTATTGTTCTTTTCCGTAATTATTGTAGTTGGATTTGATTTATTTTCCTCTCTATTGTTTTCAGCAATTGAAGAGACACAGTATGGACACTACTCAAACTTTAATGAGGGTGGAGCAAATGTTGTGCGTGTAGCTGTGTATGCAGCACCTCTTGTAATTGCTTTCCTAGGAAGGGAAAAGCTAAGAGAGATACTTCCAAGTAGTGATTATATAGTAAATATGGCTCTTGTAGGGTTAATATTTATGATTATCTCCATGCAAAATTGGATATTTGCCCGTTTTTCAATCTATTTTAACCTGTATCAACTTATTTTAGTTTCTTGGGTGGTTCAAGTTTTTAGAGAAAAAGAACAGAGGTTTATATATTATCTGATAGTAATTTGTTACTTCCTGTATTACTTTTACGAATCTGTAATAAGTCTCAATATTATTTATGAAAGTAATTATCTATAAAAGTTAAAGAGGGGTGAGTAAATGACCATACTTGTCACGGGTGGAGCAGGCTACATTGGAAGTCATACATGTGTGGAGCTATTAAATACAGGAAACGACATCGTTGTTGTTGATAACTTCATTAATAGTAAACCAGAATCTTTGAATAGAATTAGAAAAATTACAGGGAAAGACTTTAAAGTATTTTACACCGATCTATTAGATGAGTCTAGACTTCAAAAAGTATTCGAGGAAAATGAGATAGAAGCAGTTATTCACTTTGCAGGTCTAAAAGCGGTTGGAGAGTCCGTAAATGTTCCACTCTGGTACTACCACAACAATGTCACAAGCACAGTAATTCTTTGTAAAGTAATGCAAAAATATGGTGTGAAAAAATTGGTCTTTAGCTCATCTGCAACGGTTTATGGTATTCCAGAAACCGTACCAATTAAAGAAGACTCCAGCTTATGGGCAGTGAACCCGTATGGAAGAACAAAGCTGATTATTGAGGAGATTCTAAGAGACTTATATGAGTCTGATAAAAGCTGGAGTATCGCCTTATTAAGATACTTTAATCCGATTGGGGCACATGAAAGTGGATTAATTGGAGAGGACCCAAATGGTATTCCGAATAACCTTATGCCTTATATTACGCAGGTGGCTGTTGGAAAACTTAAAGAGTTAAGTGTTTTCGGAAACAACTACCCAACAATAGATGGAACGGGTGTAAGAGACTATATACACGTGGTTGACCTGGCAAAAGGGCATTTAAAAGCTGTAGAAAAGGTGAAGGAAACAAAAGGAATTGGTGCATATAATCTTGGAACTGGAATAGGATACAGTGTTCTTGATGTCATTCAAGCTTTTGAGCAGGCTTCACTGACTAAGATTCCTTACAAAATAGTTGAACCTAGACCAGGAGATGTCGCCTCTTGCTTTGCAGATCCAACTAAGGCAAAAATGGAGCTGAACTGGGAAGCGGAAAAAGGAATAGAAGAAATGTGTGCCGATGCTTGGCGATGGCAACGAAAGAATCCAAATGGATATGAAGAGGAACCTCACTTTACAGGGAAAAGTGGGGATTTTTTATTTGGGGAAAAAGTTGAAGAAAAAGTAAAGTGAGGAAAAAACATTGGGAATACAAACGCAACAAAAATTTAAAGAATTGCTTGTGGAGCTTTATTCAAAAGGGCAGGAGTCAGATATACAAGTGAACGACATGATTGCAGAAATTCAGCAAAGATTGAATGAACTTTTAGAACCTAAAAAGCAAATTCTACCCTAGGGAGTAGGTATATGAAGAGATTTCTTGATTTTATATGTAGCTTGATACTACTAGTTTTGTTTTTACCATTCATGTTAATTTTAGCTCTTTTAATAAGAATAAAATTAGGAGCACCCATTCTATTTAAACAGCAACGGCCGGGATTACATGGGAAACCATTTTACCTTTATAAGTTTCGGACTATGACCGATGCGAGAGATAGTAGGGGAAATTTTTTTGCTGACCGTATTCGACTAACCCCTTTTGGAGCGACATTAAGAAAGTTTAGTCTTGATGAACTCCCACAATTAATAAATGTAATTATAGGAGATATAAGCTTAGTCGGTCCTAGACCCCTATTAATGGAATATTTACCCCTGTACACTGAAGAACAAGCGAAACGTCATTTGGTTCGACCAGGAATTACAGGGTGGGCCCAAGTGAATGGACGTAACGCTATTAGCTGGGAAGAGAAGTTTAAGCTTGATGTTTGGTATGTGAATAATCACTCCTTATGGCTAGACTTAAAGATCTTACTTATAACCATAAAAAAGGTAATTAAAACTGAAGGAATTACTCAAAGGGGAGTAGTAACAGTAGAACCTTTTAAAGGTTCGAATTCAGTTGAAGGAGGCCATGGATGAGTTGGGACTGGTGGACGTATTAAGGTTATTTAAGATCGTTTGGATAACTGACACCAGCAAATAATAGCTTTTTAAGATGATAGCTAAACAAGTTATGAATTTCGATCTACATGAGTGCCAATGATTCTGTAAAAATAGCTAATATACATTCATCCAGATTTAACAATTTGGGATTGACACACCATTGCTACAGTTGTAACTGTAATTTGATCTATACCACCATCCATCTAGTTAAAGCCGTTGGTGTCCCTTCGAAAGTAATAAAACTACAATTGATAGAGGGTGTTTAAATGATTTCTTCAGTAAAGAAAAGTCGTATTTTCCTATCACCTCCTCATCTTTCAGGAAATGAAGCCAAGTATATACAGGAGGCAATTGAAACGAATTGGATTGCCCCATTGGGACCTAATGTCGATTCATTTGAAAAAGAATTGGCCGAATATGTAGGAGCCAGTGGAGCAGTTGCTGTTAGTTCAGGTACAGCTGCCATCCACTTGGCTCTTTCTTTATTAGAAGTAGGAAAAGGAGATACTGTATTTTGCTCCTCGCTTACCTTTGTGGCAAGTGCAAACCCAATTCTATACCAAGGAGCAGAGCCAGTTTTCATTGACTCAGAACCTGATACGTGGAACTTGTCTCCGAAGGCACTTGAGAGAGCATTAAGGGATGCGAAACTTCAGGGACGGTTACCTAAGGCAGTTATTGTTGTCAATCTTTATGGTCAAAGTGCCAAAATGGATGAGATAGTAGCTCTTTGTAATGAATACGAGGTAGCCATTATTGAGGATGCAGCAGAATCGTTAGGAGCTACTTATAAAGGAATACCAAGTGGAACGCTTGGCAAGTTCGGAGTTTACTCCTTTAATGGGAACAAAATTATCACAACATCTGGCGGAGGTATGCTGGTTTCCAATGATTTAGAAGCCTTAAACCGAGCGCGATTCTTAGCAACGCAAGCCCGAGACTTTGCTCCACATTATCAACACAGCACGATGGGCTATAACTACCGAATGAGTAATGTTTTAGCGGGTATAGGCAGAGGGCAATTAGAGGTTTTAGAAGAAAGAGTTCAGGCGAGGAGAAGTGTATTTTCTAAATATCAAGAAGAATTAGGACATTTACCTGGTATTTATTTTATGCCTGAATTGAAGGGGACCAAGTCTAATCGGTGGCTAACTGCATTAACAATAGGTGAAAGAGAAGCAGGAGTTTCTGTAAAGGAAATCTTAGACTTAATGGCTACTGAGAATATAGAAGCTCGACCTGTATGGAAGCCACTCCATTTACAGCCTTTATTTAGAGGGATGAAATATTATTCACATCATGAAACCTATAGTGTGTCGGACCAATTATTTGAATCGGGGGTTTGCCTCCCTTCTGGTTCAAATCTAACAAATGAAGAAATTAAAAGAATAGTCGATTGTATTAAATCCTTAAACCTTGGATGTGAAAAAGTACAACAATACGGATAAAACGGGGTAAAAATAATGATTGGAAAAAACATTTATGAAATTCGAAAAAGAAGAGGCCTTACCTTAACAGAGCTTGCAGAACGAGCTGGAATAGCCAAATCATACTTAAGTAATATTGAAAGGAATCTAAATCAAAATCCCTCCATTAATGTAATTGAAAAGATTGCTTCTGTGTTGGAAGTCGATTTAAAGGAATTACTAGGTTCAGGTCACGATAAAAAAGAGCTTCAAATGGATAATGAGTGGGTGGAGTTTGTAAAAGAATTGAGGGATTCTGGAGTAGAAAAAGATCAAATTCAAGAATATAAGATGCTCTTAGATTTTATAAAGTGGCAGAATACAAAACAAGGATAAGGATGTGTGGGATGAAAGTAGATACAACGAATATCCCAAAGGTTATCCACTATTGCTGGTTTGGCGGGAAAGAAAAGCCTGAAATCGTTAAAAAGTGCATCCAAAGTTGGAAGAAAATCCTGAACGATTATGAAATTATTGAATGGAATGAAACTAACTTTGACATTCATTCAAATGCTTTTGTTCGAGAAGCTTATGAAGCACGAAAATTTGCCTTTGTAAGTGACTATGTAAGAGTATATGCACTCTATAACCTCGGGGGTATTTATTTAGATACTGATGTTGAAGTGTTTCAAACTTTTGACAAATTTCTTCACCATGAATCATTTTGGGGATTTGAGCAAGAGAATTATATTGCGACAAGTACGATTGGAGCGAGAAAAGGAAATAAACTAATTTTTCAATTTTTAGATTCATATAGAGGCAAAAGTTTTCTAAAGGAAGACGGTAGTTTTCATGAGCTAACAAATGTTGCGATCGTTACAAAAATTTTAGAAGACACTGGATTAAAGAGAGATGGAAGTTATCAAGAGATTGAAGGCATCGGAGCTTTTTATCCACAAACGTACTTTTCTCCATACGATTATATAAACATAAGGAAATTTGTTACTGAGAGTACTGTAGCTATGCACTACTTCTACAAGAGTTGGTTACCGCCCACTGCTAGGATAAAAAGTAGTTTGAAAAAAGTTACTGCAAGATTTATCGGGGGAGCAAATATTGCTAGATTAAGAAGCTTTATTACTAAATAATGTGGAAGGAGCATTCCTACCATGATCATAAAAATATTTAAAGGACTAGTTACCGAAGCTAAATCAAGGGGATTAATTTTCACAATTTTAATGAACTTATCCAACATCCTTGCTTGTATAAGAGGTTCATTAAATGCTCTCTTATTTATAAGAAATATCCGATCGACTATATTTTTTCTTCAGGCAAATAGTCATATAGAAATATTTCATAAAAAAGCTAAAGTTCATATAGGAAAATTTGTCTTTATTAGAAAGAACACTAGTATTCGTGTTGATCATACTGGTGAACTTCTCATAAGTGACAAGGTTTTTATTAACAATAATTGCACAATAAATTGTGTAAATAAGATTACTATAGGCAGTCAAACCAAAATAGCACCTAATGTATGCATTAATGATCATGATCATAATTACAAAAATCCAAGCGAATCACATTTAATTAAAGGAACTGTTTCCATAGGAAAGAATGTGTGGATTGGAGCAAATGTAGTTATATTACGTGATACCACAATAGGGGACAACACAGTTATAGCTGCTGGTAGTGTAGTAAAAGGAAATGTTCCAGCAAATGCATTGTTTGTAAATAAAAGAGAAAAAGAAGTGATTCCGTTTGGTCATGAACATACCCAAACCAAAGTAATGTGAGGAAAAATATGAAGAAGAATATTTTAATATCAGTATATGATATGGAAATCGGTGGAATTGAGAGAAGTTTAATAAACATGCTAGAGACTTTTGACTACGATCAGTTTAATGTGGATTTATTGGTGTTTGAACATAAGGGTGACTTTATGAATTTAATCCCTGATAAGGTGAATCTATTACCTCAAATAAATGCCTATACTGTCTTTAGAAAACCAGTTACTCAATGTTTAAAGGAAGGGTATTATTCATCTTCCATTGTTAGATTAGTTTCAAAGTATGCTGCTATAAAAAAAGCAAAGGCTAAAAAGCTTGAAGAAGGACCAGGTTATATACAAATGCAACTAGTATCAAAATATTCTTCTATATTCATGCCTAAACTCAAGAAAAACTATGATGTTTCGATTAGCTATGCTTGGCCACATGATCTTGTAGCTGATCGAATTCATGCAAAGAAAAAAATTGCATGGATTCACACGGATTACAGCAAATTAGAGATTGATAATCAAATTGACCTAGAGATGTGGATGAAGTTTGATTTTATTGCAGCTGTGTCTGAGGAATGTTGTAAATCATTTTTACTAACTTATCC
>Ga0182742_1004626_pt1 | contig 12314 bp, 17 predicted proteins | sample eDN5th37CBELigMG_FD_128880 | JGI IMG/M metagenome (GOLD analysis project Ga0182742, IMG submission 128880) | Enriched Miracle-Growth compost microbial communities from Emeryville, California, USA - eDNA 5th pass 37_C BE-Lig MG (version 2)... ... | reverse complement strand
TTGTCCTGGCAAAAGCAACAATTGAAGGTGTACCAATATGTGAGGAGTATAAATATCTTGGAACAATCTTGACCCATAAGCTCGAGTGCAATGAGCAGATTTCGTATATAAAGAGGAAAGCTGGGTTTTTGTTGGTAAAACTTTCCCCATATTTAAAGGATGCTTCGTTTGATGCAAGAAAAGACATTTGGCAAACAATGGTGAAACTATGATTTAATGTTGCTTTAGTATTATTGGAGTACAAACCTAGTGAAACTCATAAAAATAACCTTGAAAAAGCCTGGCGATGGACATTTAAACGGTTTATGACGATTGATACTCAGACTTCCAATAGTTTAGTTAATGAAATGATCAACTCTGATCTTCAATTAACGCACCAGTTTTGGTGGAAGGATGCAAATTATAGTGGACAGGAAAAATTACTGGGACCTAAAAATAAAAGGGTCTCAGAAGAAGCTAAATTTATTAAGAGGAGTTCCAAATAAATTAAATGATGCAAAATTATCAACTTTCAATCAAATTGGCGTGTTAAATCTCTGCATAATGAGGATATTTTGAGTAGCTAACATTTAAAAAATAAGCATGGAATAATCGGAAGAAGATTTACGCCCCATAACTCAAACGAAAAGTAAAAACAGCAGAGATAAAGTGTGCATAAAATGCTAGAAACCATTCAGAAATATATGTTGGAAATGGAAACTGCCAAATTAAAACTTTCTTCATGATGAAGTTGAAGAAATAAATGAATAGATTTAAGTGATTATCTAAAATTACATATTAGAGATGAAGCTTATAGCCCTCTTCCTATAAGCAGATCTACTTGAAGGGGGTTTCATGTATGATTTATATAAGGATTTTTATTTCCTTTGGATTTTATATACAATATTTAGATAATTTGTACCATTATGTATGTTCGCTTCGTGCTGGAGGATATGGTTATTCCATTACCCTTTAAAAAAACCCCCTATATTTAATGGGAAAAAACGTAAAAAAGAAAAATAAAATTTCTGATAAAGTCAATACCCAGAATTTTAGAAATAAAAATCAAAGAATAAGTTTATTTCTCAAATTTGTTTTGTTTTTCTCATATCTTTTCAAATATGAAAAATGACAATCAACCACAAGCCAAAAGAACAAGCATTGAAGACGCAATTCGCGCAGCGAACTTAGGTAAAGTTTTGAATCAGATCATGTTCTTGATCTTTTAGAAAATTATTCTTTCAGTAAAAAAGAAAATGAAATTCAAACAAATGCATCAGCGAATAAATCTCAGAAAAATTACTCCCTAAAAGGTATTCACATTCATATTATAAACTGAAAAACTTATCTTTTCAAAGCTGATTCAAACGTCTCTTGGAAAAATTTGAATTCTTTAACTTCAACTCTTGATTTCCTTCCGAAAAATAAAAGCGATGATTCGAAAAAAGTTACAGCAAAAGAAGAACCTTCTGTTTCAGCTTTATTTGCTCTTTTCCAGAAGGAGATAAATGAAATAGAGCATGAAAATGAATCAAGTTCTTCAAAAAACCCGCCTCAAACTCAATCAGAAGAAGTTCTTATTGCAAATCTTGAGTAATATATGATTGTAGAAAATGAATTAACAAAATAAAAGGAAGAAAAAGAAGAAAACAAGGTGGGAAAAACCTATTGCAGTACCTCAAATGACAAATGCGAATATTCTGGGACCGCAGCAACAGCCCTCCTTTCTTTATAATAATCCAAATTCAGAGTTCAATAATGTCACAGCTTACCAAAACATCGCTATAACGCCAAACAACTTCTCTTTCTCTAGCAGTAATCAATTTGGAGGAGTTGGTCCAAATAGATTTTCAAATCAAGTAACAAATTTTAATGCTCAAGGAGCTCAAACGACCTGGGGAGGATATAATTCCAGTCAATATGGAAATATGAATAACCGTTCAAATGTAAATGTTCACAATGAGAAATTAGAACAAAAAAAGAGTCCTGTCGAGAATTATGTAACAAGAGCATTTGAAAAATGTCAAAATGAGAAAGATAGACAATTAACTGAAAAGGCTTTAAAGAAGATTTTGAATAATGCTAAATTAAGAGGTGATTTTGAAACAAGAGATTGGGATAATTTTCCTTTACCTACAATTGGCCCAGAACAAAGATTTGGCGCTGCAGCACATGCATTTAATGTTGATAAGAATATGAATATGGAAGTAGAGACAATTAATAAAGCTAGATCGGAAATAGAGGGTCCAATAAAAGTGGGCACTCTATTGCAAAAAAGAGGGCTTAAGAACTTAAACCCGGAAGAACCAAGAATGGAGATTGGAATAAATGAAAAAGGAAAGAAAATAATAAAAACACTGAACAAGGCTGCTAACAAAGCTAAACTTGTATGAAATAATTATAATAATTATTGTTGAGCATAATTATAGGAAATATCAAAGGAAGAAGAAGAAAGAAGGAAACAAAGACAGGGAAGGTTCCAAGAAGATTTTTCTAAAAAGCTAGAATATAAAGAGGACTTTAAACCTTCTAAATTTATGGTAGATCTTGGTAATAATTTTTATTCGGCTTTTATTAATTTCACAGACACTCTTGAAGAAGCCGAGGCTGATCTTGAAACTTTAGCGGAAAAATGGAAAGTTGTGGTAAAAAACTTTAAAATATGGTGTCTCATAAATTAGGGAACAAGCACAGCTCTTGAAAAACCTTATTTAAGATTAACAAAAGAACCTGACCCTTCAATGATTCGTCCTGAGCCGATTCTCAAGAAATCTCTTAAAATGGTTTTGGATAAATGGAAGAATAAAGAAGTTTCATATCCTTACGTAGCTGAGCAATTTAGATCTATTAGACAAGTATGGTATTTCAATTCTCAGTTTGTTAATTCGAAAAGGACTTGACAGTTCAACATATAAAAAATGACTTTACAATTAAAGTTTATGAAAGCAATGCAAGAATCAGCCTGGAATCTCATGATGTGAAATATTTTAATCAGTGCCAAAGTTGGCTTAAAGATCTTTATGGATCAGGCGTTCCTTCAAAGAACAAACCTGTAAGACCTAATTCTTAAAAATTGCCTCAAAATTTATACAGGAGTTCTTTTCTTATCGTATCCTCCATCTAACTCTTGTTGGAATGAAAAACGATTTAAATCAATTGCTCCAAGAATTAACAAACGAAGAACTTTCTCATGAATACATTAAATTCGCTCTTGAGTATTATTTAAATTTGCTGATTATTTTTATTTTACTTCTAGGTTAAGAAGACATATGGAAAATGGAAACATAAAGGGAGTTTTCAATTTATACAAAAATGGAGTTAATTTAACTTCTTACCTTTTGGATATATTTATACACAGAGTGAGAATCTGGGCATTAGAGATTATTTGCAAGAGGTATTAGGTTTTTTTATCACAACAAGTAATTGAATTAGCTTTGGAGACCAGACACCCTTAGACTATTTAACCGATTTACTTGCCTTCCAATCAGAAGAGGATTTAAAAGAATTTGTTAAGAAAACCGGTTTTATTGAACTATTATTCAATTTGACTTATTTGTTAGATGGTGTCCTTACAGAGAAGGAGGATGCTCTTCAAAATAAAGCTAGCTTTAAAATATATCATGACCATCCTTGGATGAAAATGAAACTCCAAACATTCAAAGCTGCTCATGGTTAAGGACCCTCATTTTATTGAAGTTTTGACCATTTCTACAAGAAAGTTCAAGGATAAAGATTTCCTTTATGTCTCTCATCTCTATTTATTGATTTTTCTTTTTTCCCATGTAATATAATCAAGAATTCAAACTTTCTTAATTCAAAAATGACATGTTGCTCAAGAAGCTAAAATTGCTGAATTTTTTCCCCTAAAATTTTTTAATTCCAATGAATAGAAACCTTTACCTTTAGAAATGTAAATGGTGGAATTTTCAATTTTCATAATTTTTTTTGGATTTTCATAATCATTAATAGAACTTAGTTTTAAAAAAAAATATCTGTTCAATAAATAAACTATCTGAATTCGAGTTAGAACTTTTTTTTTTTTAATTGGATGAAACAATACCAAATGATTCATAATTATCTGAGGACTTGTTGTTCGAATCAAAACTAAATGATTCGTCCAATTTGACATTAAAAAAAATTCTAATTTAAAATATGGAGTTTATATCTTGGTTGTGCTTAAGTAAACAAATTCCTTAATTTATTCTGATCTTAAATTGAAGATTTTTTTTTTTCAGAAATAATTTTAAATGAACGAACTCGAAATAATTCATAAATATTTCAAATATTTTCCCAAACTTTTCTTTTATCATTTTAGAAACAAGGCCCCCGATCTCTTTAAAAGTCATTTTGGTCTCTTAATCAGTGTCATCAATTATACTCTTTTTATTAGAAAGGTAAATAAAGGTCAAAAATATTCATTTGCAAAAAGGTTCGAGAAATAGCGTTTATTTAGAAACTAAAACAATTTGATATTTTCAGCTTCACCTGAGAAAACTTTTTTCATTCTCTTCCTTGCCTAGCTTTCAGAAAGAGAAATCATTGAAGCTTTCTTTCTTTTCTCTACTCCTTTCAATTTTCTAATGATGTGCTTTTCTTGAACCCTCTTTCCTCTAATATTTCTTGTATTTCTTTAAGAGGGGTAGTTCTAAGGCTAATAACAAAGGCATCCTTTCCATTTTGATCCAAAAAAACAAGCCTTGGCTCTCCACCTATCTAAGATAAGACTAAAATTAAAAAAGAATTGCCTGTCCAATCTGTTTCGACTCCATAAGATGAAGCATGACTTAGTACAAAATCTCTTGCAAATGGAGAACTATTGAATCGTCATCCCCTTGCTGATCTGAAAACAACTTTTGAATATACACCTTTTTTATTTTCATTTTCTTTTTTGTCTAGAATAGGAAGGAAACTTTGAGTATAACTGACCCCAAGCAATAGCGAAACTAATAGAAAATATAACAAGGGTCTCTTCATTTCGAAGAAAGATTTTGAGGAACTTTGACTTTGGTCTTTTCCAGAAAACGAATCTAAGTCAAAAAAATTAAAAACGAAGATTATTTAACAAATTTTTGAAATTAAGGCAAGTTAGTTTTTTTTCAGACTCTTATTAATTAGTACACACTTATCATTTATGATAACTCAAACCAACTGTGACCTTCTTATTAAAATATTCCACTTTTTTATAAACTCTAATGTAATAAATCCACTCTTTTGAGATGTTCGATCCAAATCATCTCCTCTTTTTGTTATAATGCCTCATTAATAATTGCTTATGACCTTAAAAAAATGAGAGGTTCGTTCACTGAAAAGAAGTACTTGTTTAGCATAAGAAAGGATATCTGCATTCTCTGGATTGTTTTGGAATTTTTCGAGAACTTTTATCAAATTTTCTGTGAGGGGAGTCTTCACGAAATCAACTGCTTTCTCTTTGAATGTCAGACCAACATCAGCAATAAAAGCGAGAGCGCTTCTCACGTAATCCTTTAAAGAAAATATAATTTATTGATCTTTTGCAACTTACCACAGAAGGGTTATATTCTTGAGTGCATGTGCAACCAAGGAAATTCATAACAATTGGCAAAGTGTTTAAAATATACTCAGGGTTAGAACTTTCAGTCACAGCATGGAAATAACAAACATAAGAGTCAAGTACATTTTCTCTGAGTTGTTCCAAATAGTCAACCATCTCTGCAGTTTCCTATAAAATATAAAATATAAAAAGAAAAAAAAATCAAATTATTACATTAGCAGGTGAATGTGTAGCAGCATTCATAGCCATTTCATACATTCTGTTCAAGCTATTGACATAGTTTAAAATGAAATTCTTTGATCCCAAAGCGATATCGCCAATAGACATAATGATTCTTAACTTCAAGAGTTTGTCATAATTTTTCTCCTATTTCATTTAAACAAAAATATTTTCAAAGTTTTATACATCCAAAAGACCAATCAAAGTCTTGAAAATATCTTCAAGATAATTGGCTGCGTCTTCAGGGCAAGCTCCAGTTATCTCGACAATAGCATTTAAAGTTGCAAGGAACAATTCTGGTTGATCGCTTTGTTTAAATCCTTCAGCAATAAATGGCCAAACTTTGGATGAAATGGCTTTGAATGGTTCTCCCAAAGCTAAAATAATTTACAAAATGACCCCATAAAAAAATTACCTGATGCTAGAGCACTAAGAACATAAATTCCATCAGCAGTGACAGTTCCATAGGCTTGGAACATGTCCATAATCAAGGTAAAGATTTCTTCAGCAAGGGGATCATTAGAGTCAAAATGGTATTTGTGCAAGAGAGTTTGAAGACATGCCAATAAACCAGCTTGGATTAGCTCTTTTTTCTCGCCTTGAATGTGACCAGTCAGTTTGAATTGATCAACAAGTGCTTTGACATATTTTCCTTTTACTTCTTCTTTTCCAGTGCAGAGAAGAAGAGTCATTACCGCAAGTAAACTGTAATCTATAATAATAAAATATTCCCTATCATTTTCATTGAAGGCATTTTCAAGTAATTTGTTGATGATTTCAGTGAAGTCAAAGTCTATTTTAATAATGGATAAAAACTTTATATTGTAAACTATTACTTATTTGTTGTTTTTTATTTTGTTTCTTCATAATTTCTTCTCCAAGATGATGCCAAAGTTTTGTAATATGCATGGAAATCTATTTTTGATAAATTATTATTTGAAATTGTTTAGTACTTTAGGGTGTGATCTAATGGCGTTTGTCAGGCTTGGAACAACCTCGCTAAACAAAGGTTCTTGGAAATAAGCATCAGGAATTAACTCAGCAGTCCTTTCCAAAGCGATAGCAGCTTCTTCTTGAAGAATTCTATTGTTAACTTTGACCAAGATAGTTGTAATTTGTGGTATAGCATGTGTAACCAAAGGAAGCAACTCTTTAAAGCTGGGACCATCCAACATACAAGAATATGTAATAAGACCGGCCCTTAATTCAACAGGAGTTTGGCTTAAGAGATAAACTAAAATTTAAGAATTTTTGTTAAGAAAAAAGTTACTTCCTACAAATTTAACCGCATATTCAAGGAATCTATCTTTTATTGCTTCTGAAATAGACATTAAACAATTTTTTGTTGAATTAGCAACATTAAGGTCACCATCATCATTATCATTGTATTTAGAACCATCAAGAAGATTTTGTAACAATGCTGGAATGAGAACGCCCTCAACTTCGACAATAATGCCCAAATTTTGTTGTTGGAAAGCATTATCTCTTCCCTATAAATAAATTCAATAATGATCTTTATAGTTTATATACACTACTTCCTCCTCCTCTTTCCTTATCTTCATTTGCAATCGTTCCCCAAATTTCAATGGTAAGAATGGCTAATTCTTGGTCATTTCCAACAATATAATTAGAGGTGTATTCCCAAATTGACGAATACATTTCTTTGAGATAATCATAATAAGTTTTCACAAATTCAATTAAACATCTGAAAGCAGCAACCTTGACTTTACGATTATCTGAGGTGGTAGATTGAAGAAGAAGTTTAATGACTTCTTGTCGAACATCCTAAGTACTTTTAGATCTAATCTTTATTTTTTCAAGCTTACAGTGTTTTGGAAGATATCTTTGACAAAGACTAAACTGTCAGTAAGAGCTTTCACAGCGATAAATTTAATATCATCTGTTTCTTCTGCTTGCATCCCATAATAAATACCAGCAAGGACTTGATTAACAAGCTCATTGTTGAGAGAAATTTTTTTGGTTTTCTAAAGAATAAATTAACAAACCTAGGAGGCCATATTCTTACAAACTCATCACAAATTTTTCCCAAAGTAAGAATGGCAGATTTCTTAATTTCTGGATCTTTATTTTTAGAATTTACTGTAAGAGCAGGAATAAGATCCTGCCATTTATTTAATGGAAATTCAATAGCACAGAGAATGGCAATTAACTAATAACTCATTAAAACTCATTTAAAATTGGATAAGTACATCAGCGGCAACGTTTCTAATGGTATCGTTTGGAAAAGCTAAGGCTCCCAAAATGTTTCTCTTAGTTTTCTCTCTTGTGTCCTCATCGAAGCTCATCCACACTTGATCAGGGCCATTCTAGAAATTAAGAAAAAAGAAAATTTCTTATAATTTTACTGGAAGGTTAAGCAAGGTGTATTTAATCAAAATACCAGCCTTTGGTCTAATAACATCGTTCAAATTGTTCCCAGTGAATTCCTGTGAACATGCAAGAATAAAGAGGCCTGGACTCTGATTTCTTGCTTGAAGAAGCTGGTTCTCGGCCTCACTTCTCATGGCGTTGTTAGTTGACTCTGTCGCTTGAATAAGTTGAGCTAGATTCATTGACAATCTTCCTCACAGTAATAAATTTAAATTTTTAATTTTTTGTTTTTTAGCACACTTGCAAAATTTGCATTTAACCTTGAGTGGCAAATTCCTAATCTTTTAATAACATCAAAGCGATAAAAAAACTACTCTTTTTCAATCTTGAATGGCGCAATATCATATTGATTGAAACCGCGAGATATTGATTTTTAAAATTTATATTTAAAGTCATTAAAAAATAACTTCTTTAACCAGAACAAGACACTCTTCTGTTCCTTTCTGGTCTATTCAGTCAAGATATCTAAATAACTGTTCTGCAAACAGACTCTTAATATTTTTCATAAACATAAAATTCTTTATAAATAACCTCTCGAACTTTCTAGCCAAAAGATCGAACCTAAGAAATCTAAATCTATCAACCTAGTCAAACTGAACTTCGTTCCAGAAGCAAAGTAAAGAATAGATAAAATAAAACCATAAAAAAAGAATAAAAGTATAAACATAATTAGTTTATTCCATTGACGAGAAACTTGTATATCTTTCAACACTTTTTCTTCCTAGCCATGGTGGTAAAGTGTGTTTGAACTTTTTATAATAATACAATATTTTAACCTTTCACTTTAGAAAAAGTATACTCAAAATATTTATTCAAAATCATTCTAATTAAAACAAGGTTATCATCGTTAGCTGCATAGACCTTTGAAAATGGGCTAGCTTTTTCTCCAATTGCTAGTTGTTTAGGAATACAATAAAATGATAAATTAGTTAGATGCTGAACTAAATCTTTTATTTTTGACCCAATCTAACCCCGTTAATTTTTCAATTTAATGAAAACAATTTTTACCTCAGCAGGATCAACTTCTGCCAATTTGGGTAGAAATACTAATGAAAAAATAGTCCTTGCATTCGTTATTTCCTTTTCTAACTCGAGTAACGTTAACCTGTCAGACTGTTGCAAAAAAGACTCTCTTAAAGCTTGATCCTCGAAGTTATAAGGGTCCTGAAGAACTCTAAGAGGAGATTCCATTGAAGGATATTCAACAATAGTCTCGAGATTCCGTTCCTTGATTATTTTATAATATTCGTCTCCTTTGGAACAGATTGTTGTCATTAAGTTTATACCAAGCCTAGTTCGTTATAAATGGGAAAAAAAAATATATATACTTGAGAAGCTCCTCCAAATAGTTTTTCTTTTCTTCCTCTTCTTTGCTATTTTTGGCTGGAGATTTTCTTTTGTATAATTTAAATAAAATCAGTATATAGGCTCCCAAAGCTTCTTTTCCTTGTTTCAAAAGCCCAGGTAATTGATCCATTTCTTTCATTAGCCCTAAGATTTAGAGTTGATGTTACATTTTATTGTTACCATTTTTCCAAAGACAAAATCTCAGATATATTTGTTCGTTAAAGTTTTTAGCGAATTGGTAGGAAGAATACAATGTTTCCAAAATAGCTTCTAATTGCTAAAAAGAAATCATCTTAAATCAAGTATAAATATACCTTATTTGATAGATAATGATCGTATGTATCCGCAACATCCTTTATCAAAGCGATCATGAGTAACTGAACGATGCATTGTGTCAAGCATTCTTCAGAAGTGATACTGACGCTCTTTCTTTTTTTGGTCTGATTTTTTTAAAAATATTAATTTAATATATTACAATTGCTCTTTCTCCTCTTGCTGAAGGCTTGTTTCCAACTTGAAATTCCATAAGTTGGTAAGGGGTTGTATTTTTCACAATTTCAGAGAAGGTATTGATCATCATAAACCATTCTTTTTCAGAAAATTTTGTATGACATTGTGAAATAAATTGTTTTAATGAATTAATGCTTATTTTTGCTAAATTTCCTTTTGGGTTTTCAATGCAATTCATGAGAATCTTGAGAAAATCTTCTGTAAAACAGCTCAATTTATCATTGTAAATATAGTAAACATCAATCATGTTTGAAAATATTTCTCTACATGAATCATTGTAGGAAAGTAATTCTTCTTCACTTCTTGACTGAAAATAAAACTGAATTTCATCAAACAAAGGCTTTATCACACCACTCAATATAACCTGCCAGAAATCCATAGAAAATTCTCCTCCATAGTTTTTGAGTATCTCAAAGAGAATTGTAGTTCCTTCTCTTCTAATTTTCTTTTTTGAATCAGAACATAAAGTAAATAAGGAAGTGAGAAGAGTTATCCAATTGCCTAAAAAAAAATAAAATAAATAAGGAATTATTTCTACTTTCTAACATTAAAGGTTGAGAATTTGCTTTCAGTTCAGGCTGAATTTCATGATCTGATTGAGATTCTTCAAGAATTGTATTCTGATCAAAATCAACTGGTTTTGCTCCAGAATCTTGAATAGTTTTAGTAATCATTTTCTTCAGGTAATCAAGTGATTTGACTGCTACTTCTTCACTTTTACATTTTGAAAACTTGATTAGAAGGACAATAAACTCTGAAATCAATTCTTTGAAAGAATCAAAATTCTCTTTCATAATATTCTCAGCAATCTATAAAAGAATAACAATCATTAACAGTTAAAATCTAACTTGGAAAGAAAAACTAATTATATTTCTCTTATCTGACTCTGCACCAAGGCCTAGAATATCAAGAATTGACCTTAAGTTGGTATTAATAACAAAAAAAAGTTTTGTACTTCCAGCCTGATTTGAGTTTATTTCCAACGTGTGATATTATATAGTTGCAACAAGTCAGTATTAGCTCTTTTATATCATTATTCTCAACTCTTAGAAATATTGTTCCAAAAGGTCTTAAAAACTCTTTCTGGAATTCCAAAGAAGCCAATTCTTCTTTCTATAAAAAATAAATTTCATTGCTTATAAACTTACAATTAAGAACTTGAGGGAAAGTTGCTTCAGTGAATCAACAGCAACAAAAGCAATTTGGGGAGTGGAGTTAATTGCAACATTACTAATATATTCTCTGGTTATGTTCCAAATTTGCGACCAAATGAACTTAATCCTATCGAGGTTGAAATGAGCAACTTCCACCAGCTTTTGGAGACTATAAGTGCTTAAATTATTTGGGTTCTTGAGTTCCTCACTAAGGAAATAACATAAAAACAATAGAAAAGTTTACTCTGCTGTTTTGCAGATACAAGTAATAAAATCCATGATTTCGTCTAAATCAAAAGAGCTGGATCTACTAAAGATGCAATTGATTGAGTGGATATCCACTATTTCTTTAATCACTTCACTTTTACTCTGTTCGATCTGGTCAATCATTTCATTTTTGAAATTATCTGTTTCTTTATGAGTTTGCGAATAATTCAGGTAATAATCTATCTTGCTTATACACTCAAGCACAAAAAGCCATGACATTCTGAGTAGATTTCCATATGTTAAGGCTAACTGTAAAATCGCTTCCAGACATTTCGTATTTTTATCTTTAATTTCTCTAAAAATTATACTCAATCCAAAAGGTTTTTCTATTACCTTAAGGATATAAGGTTAGTGAACTTGGCTAAACTTGACACAAAAGTATCTCTCTCAGTGTCCATGTTATGCATTCCAGTTAGAATAATACAGTTACTGAAGCCATCAACGCATAATTGAATAATTTTGAGATCCTCAGATTTTTCAAGTAATACACTAAAGACAGCAAGGACAGGGCTCCATATAATCTCCTTAAACAAAGGTCTAATATAATCAGTATTTTTCACTTTGTAATAAAGGTCATCTTGCTTTTGCCTAATCAACTCCTGTCCTTTAACTAACATCTTTACAGTTTCAAGTTGAAATTGTCTTTCTTTCCGCTTGATACTTTGCCCTTGAATTTCTGACACGATTTTCTTGGTTTCTCCCATTGTGTGAATTCCAAGTGGGGTTTCTAGAATTCTGTTATAAAATCCTATCAATTCTTCTTCAGGAAGATCTTCTCCATCATTTATTCCCTTTGCAAGTTTTATAAAAGAAGGTAATTTCATTCTATCTTTTTCTTTAATGTGAGGATTATGAGCATCTGTTTGTAACATAATTAAAAGATAAGAGAGTGTGTAAGCTGCATTAGCAGAGTTGAA
>Ga0182742_1004623_pt1 | contig 12322 bp, 11 predicted proteins | sample eDN5th37CBELigMG_FD_128880 | JGI IMG/M metagenome (GOLD analysis project Ga0182742, IMG submission 128880) | Enriched Miracle-Growth compost microbial communities from Emeryville, California, USA - eDNA 5th pass 37_C BE-Lig MG (version 2)... ... | reverse complement strand
TAAAGCTAACCGCTTCACAGCTTCAGCAAGCTGAGTATCAATTAAAGTCTATAATCGCATTAACGAATGACCCTATAGCAATGCTCAACTTAAACTATGAATTTTATCATACTAATGCAGCGTTCACTGCTTTATTCGGTTACTCATTCGAGCAAATAAAAGGCAAAAAGCTAACAGAGCTTTATCCAGCTCAAGCGGCTATCATTGAAGAAAAATTAAACGCTATTGTAAAGCATGATTTCACTGAAAACTGTGAGCTAGAGCTATTGACTATCGATGGTGAAGTCAAGCATATTAGTTTATCCTTATCACCCATTCATGATATAAATGAAAAGTGTATCGGTTTAGCTGGTATTATGCATAATATGACGGCTCATCATGAGAAGAAGCAGCTTTTACTGCAAAACGAAAAGCTATCAACCATTAGTCAGCTTTCTGCTTCTATCGCCCATGAGTTTAGAAACCCATTGACTACCTTGCATGGTTTTCTCAAGCTAAGTGAGCAAAGAGGACATTTATCTGCTGACTACATCCCGACTTTACTTCATGAGCTTGAGCATATGGAGCTTATTTTAGGACAATTTTTAACGATGGCTAAGCCTCAAGCTTTTACCATGAATCAAATTGATATTGAGTTATTATTAAAAGATATTACTCAATTATTCCTTTCTTCAGGAAAGCTTGATCATATAGAAGTCATATGGGACGTTGATGAACAGCCACATTTTGTTTTTGGTGACAATAAATATATACGCCAAGCTTTTGTCAATATTATTAAAAACAGTATTGAAGCAATGGAAAACGGTGGTAAGATGACTTTTACTGTTATAAATAATCATGATAATGTCACCATTCAAATAACGGATACAGGTACAGGCATAAGCGAGGAAGATTTAGCTTGTATATTTGATCCATTTTTTACAAATAAAACATTTGGAACTGGATTAGGCTTACTCGTTACACAACAAATTATTGCTTCACACCATGGCGAAATCATATATGAAAGTGAATTAAATAAAGGCACTACCGTATCTGTTATACTCCCTAAAAAAAGCAAGCATAAAAAATTGTAAATGACATTTCATAATTATTCATGTATTATTTAAAAAAACTATTTTATATGTATGCAAAAAGTACAAATAAAATAGAAAGTGTGATTTGTAATTCGCAACACAATCAGGGAGGTAAGTTATGAGTTTAGTACAACAGTTTTTAGACTTTAATAAAAAATTTGTAGAAAACAAAGAGTACGAACAGTATATAACGGACAAATATCCAGAAAAAAAAGTTGTTATTCTAACGTGTATGGATACTCGATTGCTGGAGCTCTTGCCAAAGGCCTTAAACTTGCGTAATGGTGATTGTAAATTTATTAAAAACGCTGGTGCGATTTTAACACAGCCTTTTGGATCCGCCATGCGCAGTATATTGGTTGCAATATATGAACTAAAAGCGTCTGAAGTTTTTGTTATCGGACATCAGGGTTGCGGTATGACCAATTTAGACAGCAAGCAGCTTGTGGAAAAAATGATTACAGAAGGCGGGGTAGATCCGCTTGTTATCGAAACAATAGAACGTTCCGGTATTCGTATGGAGAAATTTTTACGTGGCTTTGAAGCTCCTGAACAAGGTGTTATGCATAGCGTAAAAATGATTCGTAGTAACCCTCTATTCCCAAGTCATGTACCTGTACATGGTTGTGTGATTGATCCTACAACAGGTAAGCTTGACTTACTTGTCGAAGATTATCGAGAATAAATAATAAAAGGTCAATGGCTTACGCTACTAGTATAAGCCATTGACCTTTTTATTTAATATTGCTGCTGAGCATATCTACCAAGCTTTTTTAATAACTCGATAGCAGTAGCCTTTTCATCCTCTGTTAAGCCACTTGTTGCTGCTTTAATAATAGCAGCATGAGAAGGAAATACCTCCTCAATGAATTTACAGCCTGCTTCTGTAACTTCAGCATATATTAAACGTCTATCCTGACTAGATGTACGTCTTCTTACGAGCTGCTTCTTTTCTAATTTATCTACTACATATGTAATATTACCACTGCTCATTAGCACCTTCTGCCCAATCTGCTGTAGCGGCTGTGGACCTAGATGAAACAGCATTTCAAGCACACCAAATTCAGTGCGGTTAAGACCATGCTGTCGTATTTGACGATCTGCATGTGCATTTACCCACTCACTTGCACGAGATAGCGTAATATAAAGCTCTAATGAGCTAGCTTCATCTTTATATCGTTTTACTTCACTCATAAATTAGCACCTCTTTATTGTCTCAATTTTAAGATAACATAGTCATTTTTTACTGTCAATGACATTTGTTATACCGTAAATCAACTTGACTTTGCTTTTTTATGTCGTTATTCTAAACATATATAGAAAAGCTATGAAATGAATAGTAGCCTAAGATGTGATAATTTAGCGAGTCGGTGATGGTGCGAGATCGACATATCAGCTTTGGTGAATGGGTCATTTCGCTGTTATCTTGAACATGCGATGTCATTATTAGGGATAACCGTGTTGCTTACGTTATAAAGCATGCAAGTTAAGCAAAGTGCGACAGTAATGTCGAATTTGGGTGGTACCGCGGAGATTATAGCCTTCGTCCCTTTTTATACTGGGATGAAGGCTTTTTTTATTAAATATTTTTGAGGTGATTTCAATGAAACGTATTTTATCGGGCATTAAGCCAAGTGGTGATTTAAATATCGGTGGATACTCCGGTGCCTTATCACAATTTGTTCGAGATCAATCACAATTTGAATGCTTTTATTTTATTCCTGATTTACATGCCATCACAGTATATCAGGATCCAAAAGAGCTTAATCAACGCTCTAGAGAGCTAGCAGCATTATATGTTGCAGCTGGACTTGACCCTAAAAAGTCAGCCATCTTCTTGCAATCACATGTTGCAGCACACGCTGAATTAGGCTGGCTAATGGAAACTCAGTCGCATTTCGGAGAGCTTAGCCGTATGACACAATTTAAAGATAAGTCAGAAGGTAAGGATATAGTCAGTGCAGCATTATTTACTTATCCATCGTTAATGGCAGCCGATATTTTACTTTATCAAGCGACACATGTACCTGTCGGCGATGATCAAAAGCAGCATCTAGAGCTCACTCGTGACTTAGCTAATCGCTTTAACAATCGATATGGTGAAACATTTACAGTACCTGAGCCTATCATACGCGAAACAGGAGCACGTATAATGGGACTTGATGATCCATCTAGTAAGATGAGTAAATCTAATCCAAATGCGAGTAGCTATATTTTAATGCTTGATGAGCCTGCTGTTATTCGCAAAAAGTTTTCTCGTGCAGTGACTGACTCAGAAATGTCTATCCGATACGATTGGGATACTAAGCCAGCAGTTAGTAATCTTATTGAAATTTACTCCGTATTTACTGGCAAAACAATTGCTGAGACAGAGGCTCACTTTGCAGGACAAGGTTACGGTAACTTTAAGAAGGAAATTGCAGAGGCTGTAATTGCTGTGCTGGAGCCTATTCAACAGCGTTTCCGTGAAATCGTACATTCTGAGGAATTAACGAATATTTTACGCGATGGAGCAGAACGTGCTTCCGCAGTTGCAAATGAAACATTAAGAAAAGCAAAAGAAAATATGGGCTTCTTGATGCCTTAAATAAAAAGCCTTTAATGAGGCTTTGTAACGAGCTATCCGTCACAAAGCTTATCATTAAAGGCTTTCTTTTATGAGCAATTTGATTGTTTATTAAGCTGTTTACTACGTAATTGACCACAAGCAGCGTCAATATCAGTACCATGCTCAAGTCTCACACTAGCACTAATATTGTTTTTCTTTAATATGTCGTAAAACGTACGAATCGCTTCTTGTGTACTTCGTTGATACTGGCTATGCTCATCAACTGGGTTATATGGAATAAGATTAACATTGACCATATCTTTACGAGGCTGCATGAGTTCTGAAAGCTCCTGTGCATGCTCGGGTAAGTCATTGACATCTTTTAATAGTATATACTCGATTGTTGCTCGACGATTTGAGTTTTCTAAATAGTAATCTATGGCTGGCATTAGCTTTTCTAATGGAATCGCCTTGTTAATTTTCATAATTCGTGAACGTAGCTCATTGTTTGGTGCATGTAAACTAATCGCTAAGTTCACACCCAAATCGCTATCGGTAAATTCTTTAAACTTGGCTGCTAGTCCACTTGTTGATACCGTTATATGTCTAGGTCCAATGGCTAAGCCATTATGATCTTTAACAACTCTAATAAAGTTTGACATATGAGTAAAATTATCAAACGGTTCGCCAATACCCATGACTACGATATGGCTAACCTTACCACCTTCACCTTCAGCATCTAAAAAATGCTGTACATTCATAATTTGCTCGACAATTTCACCACTAGTTAGGTCACGGCTTTTTGCAATTAGGCCACTTGCACAAAAGCTGCATCCGATATTACACCCTACTTGTGTTGTGACACAAACAGAAAGTCCAAACTTATGTCGCATTAAAACCGTTTCAATCAAATTTCCATCATATAACTGGAATAAAAACTTTACTGTGCCATCTTGAGATTGCTGTCTAGTATGCTCAGACATCGTTGCTATAGTAAAATGCTCCGCTAATAAAGCTTGGCACTTTTCATTTAACTGCTCCATTTGTGAAAATTCAGTTACACGTTCACGATATAAAGCATGCCAAATATGTTTAGTGCGTGACTTTTTCTCCCCATGCTCCTCTAACCAAGTCCCTAATTGATCAAAGGTTAATCCATAAATTGTGTCCTTCATGCCTATTATTCCTCATTTCATTTATACCGTATCTATATCATCATTCATTTTAAATACAATAACTGTTTATGCTAAAAAGAAATACCCTTATGAGTATATCATAAGGGATTGGTTTTTTATAATATGGTGTGGCATATTATGTTTGCATTGAAAATAGATGTGGCTGTTCTTGCTTGAACTGCTCATATGTTAGATTACCCTTTTGCTGATTACAGCTTAAGCATGCACACACACAATTGACTGGAGTAGTATACCCACCCTTTGCACGTGGCAATAAATGGTCAACAGTATCACCATATTGACCACAATAAAAGCATTTATGATCGTCACGCGTTAAAATATATCGTTTAAATTCTTTATTGCTATATAACATACGAATAGTATATGGGTTAAGCATTACCGCTGCACCTTCACGGACTAAAACCTTTGCCTGTACAACATCAATTTCTTGAATCCAACGTCCACCTGCATCTGATTTACCTCTCATCCGAACAAAGCCTTGCCAATTTGCTCGAAGTTTATCTACAGAAAGCTGACTATATTCATGATGATTATACCGACGTTGAGCGGCAGCTAGCTTACGCTTTCGTCTATTCGAAGCGTTCATACTATTTTGGCGACATTGCTGACATGTATGACGTTGTCTTAAATTGCGCTCTCTTTTCCCAGAAACTTGAGTATGCTGAGCAACTTTTAAACTATGTCCACATATAACACATAATTTAACTTGATGTTCCATGTATGGTAACCCCATCTTTGCGGTAATCTTATATATAAGTATAACATAAAACAAACAACACCTATACTATATCTTAGATTTTAAGCGTGAACTATTATTATTAGAAAATGTTACTAATTTGTGACAAATATCTAATAAAACTGGTTGATATGTGATAAATATCACCTTATTATTAAATTGACTGTAATATAGTGTTAATATAAATTTTAGGAGGGATTTAAGTGCAAAAAAATATTAATATTCCTGAAAATCCAGTATCTAACTTCTTATTTAATAGCTCTGCTGCAAGCTGGCTTTGGTTAGTTATTCGTCTATATGTTGGATATGTGTGGTTCACATCTGGAATTAAAAAATTATCTAACCCTGCTTGGATTGGTGAAAACGCTGGAGCTGCTATAAAAGGCTTTATGCAAGGTGCACTAGCTAAAGCAGAAGAAGGCAAAGATGTATCTCAATGGTATGCCGCTTTTATCGAAAATGTAGTTATTCCAAATGCTAAAGTATTTTCTTATTTTGTAGTATTCGGTGAAATTTTAGTTGGACTTGGATTAATATTAGGATTACTTACTGGTATTGCAGCATTTTTTGGTGGCTTAATGAATGCAAGCTTCTTACTTGCAGGTACAGTAAGCTCTAACCCACTATTATTTATTCTTGCGACTTGGTTAGTATTAGCTTGGAAAAATGCAGGCTGGTATGGTCTAGATCGTTGGGCATTACCGCTACTTGGTACACCTTGGAGTAAACGAAAAAAGGATAAAGAAGAATCCGTTTAACATAAATAAAAAAATGAGGCTGCCTATATAGGCAGCCTCATTTTTTTACTTACTAAATTTTTCTGATCCGTCATACGTACCGATAATACCATACAAATCTGGACGGCGATCACGGAATACACCCCACTCTATACGCATTGTTTCAATTGCATCTAAATCAAACTCTGCTACAAGTACAGTTTCTTCAGCACGACCAGCTTCAGCTACCTTATTTCCTTGCGGTCCAGCGATAAATGAGGAGCCATAAAAAGTAATGGCGCTATCTTCATCAGACTCATACCCAACACGATTAGAAGCTACGACAGGCACTAAGTTAGCACCTGCATGACCTTGCATACAGATTTGCCAGTGATCCTTTGAATCAATACCTTGATCCTGTGGCTCAGAACCGATAGCTGTTGGATAAAATAGAATTTCCGCCCCCATAAGTGCCATTACACGAGCAGCTTCTGGATACCATTGATCCCAGCATATGCCCACACCAATTTTTGCGTAGGCCGTATCGAATACTTTAAACCCCGTGTCGCCAGGGTTAAAATAAAACTTCTCTTCATAGCCAGGACCATCAGGTATATGACTTTTACGATATTTACCCAAAATAGAACCATCAGCATCAATAACAACAATCGAGTTATAGCGTGCATTGTTTTTCTTTTCATAGAAGCTAATAGGTAATACAACCTTTAGTTCTTTAGCTATCTTTTGAAAATGCAAGATGGCTGGATTTTTATGCTCCTCTGTTGCATACACATAATAATCTGCTTTTTCCTTTTGGCAAAAATAATATGTTTCAAACAATTCCTGCAATAAAATGATTTGTGCACCTTGTGCGGCAGCTTGACGGACAAAGCGTTCAGCCTTCTCTATATTTAATTCACGAGTTGGTTCGCAGCTCATTTGAGTAGCAGCAACTTTTACATTACGCATCTATTCCAATTCCTCCTATACCTTTGGCATTTGTTGAGTTGTACAATGTACATTTCCGCCTTCTTTAATAATTCCCATTCCATTAATTGTACGTATTTTACGTTCTGGGTACAAAGCAGCTAATGTCTCAATTGCTTTTTTATCTGTTTCGGCTGCTGTGCCACCAAACACAGGTAAAATAATTCCACCATTTACAAAGTAAAAATTCATGTAGCTTAACGTTAAGCGAGAGCCCTCATAATAAACAGCAGGAGGCTGTTCAATTTCAATAATTTCTAACTTACGTCCCTTAGCATCAACTGTTTGACGTAATATAGCTAGATTTTCTTGTGTAATGGCAAAATTTTCATCTGCTTCATCGTTACAGGTTTGGATAATAACTTTACCTGGTGCTGCAAAGCAAGCAATATTATCTACATGCCCATCAGTTTCATCGCCACTTAATCCGCGATTAAGCCAAATGATTTGATCTATATTTACATACTGCTTCATATAGTCAGTTATTTGCTCTTTTGTTAAATCTGGATTACGGTTTACATTTAACAGACATTCAGCTGTTGTTAAAAGTGTACCCTCTCCATCTGTATGAATAGAACCACCTTCTAATACAAGAGGTGCATCGAATTGCTTTATATTAAAATGCGATAAAATCTTCCCTGCCACTGCATCATCAAGGTCCCATGGCGTATACTTACCACCCCAAGCATTAAATCCCCAATTCACGCCAGCAATTTTACCATCACCAGTCGTTACAAAGGTTGGACCATTATCACGTAGCCATGCGTCGTTATGTTCAACAGCTAAAGTATTAATGGGATGATGAAGTGATGGGTTGAACCTCGCCTTTACAACCTGCTCGTCTGCTTCATTTACGATAATAGTAACGGGTTCAAACTCAGCCATAGCTGTAATTATTTCAGCATAAGCCTCACATACTTGCTCATACTGCTCTGGATATACCATTGAAGATTGAATTGGCCAAGAAATAAAAGTACGTTCATGCTCTACCCATTCTGCAGGCATTGCATAATGTAATTGTCTAGGATACATATAGCCCTCCACTACCACATTTATATTAGTCTATAATTCTCACTTATTATATACTAAAATGTCAAAATTGGAAGATAGATTAATTTCCAAATAGAAGGGTAATCAGAATTAAATAAACAAATTATTTAAAACATAATTTGAAAATACGTATAAAAGTTGTACTATAAATACAGCTTAATGTTATTACTTAGTAGTAACACGTCATATTTTGTGTGATTTCTCAAAATATGAATACTACTTTTGCAACTAAAGGGACTACAAAAATGTAGAAATTTTGGAGGAAATATCAAAATGGTGAAGACTGATCATATTGGATTTATAGGCATTGGTGTTATGGGTAAAAGTATGGCAGGGCATCTAATGAAAAATGGTCTAAATGTCCATATCTATACTCGTACTGAAAGTAAAGCTGCAGAATTACTTGAAAAGGGAGCAACTTGGCATGATTCTATCGCTTCCTTAGCACAAGTCTGCCAGGTTATTTTTACGATAGTTGGCTATCCGCATGATGTGGAGGAAGTTTATTTATCAGATTACGGCATTATTGCTCATGCAAATCCTCACACCTATATTGTGGATATGACTACATCAAGTCCGGAATTAGCTATGAAGATATATGAAGCAGCTAAGGAAAAGCAGATTTATGCACTAGACGCCCCCGTTACTGGAGGAGATATTGGTGCAAGAAATGCGACGCTTTCTATTATGGTTGGAGGAGAAGAGGAGCGTTTTGAGGCGATAAAACCACTATTACTTATGATGGGAAGCAAGGTGATTTATCAAGGTAAAGCAGGAAGTGGACAGCACACTAAATTAACTAACCAAGTCGCGATTGCTGGTACAATGCTTTCAATTGTAGAGGCTCTTAGCTATGCAGAGGCAGCCGGACTAAAAGCTGACCGTGTGCTTGAAAGCATTTCATCTGGTGCAGCAGCAAGCTTCAGTATGACAAATCTAGCTCCACGTATATTAAAAGGTGATTTTGAGCCAGGCTTTTACGTTAAGCATTACTTAAAAGATTTACGTCTAGCCTTAGCATTTTCCAGACAGTCTCATATAAAACTGCCTGGAACAGAATTAATTGAAAAGCTATACACTAAGCTGGAGCAACTGCAATATACTGAGTCAGGTACTCAAGTGCTTTATGAACTATATAGACGAAAATTAATTTAATAATTACTCGTCCTTTTCACCATTAGCTTCCCATCGTGTAATTTCCTCTTTAACGATGGGGGCTACTTTTGTTCCAAACAATTCTATTGATTTTAATACTTGATCATGTGGCATTGTGCCTAGTGGTGTATGAAGCATAAATCTAGTTATGCCTACATGCTTCCGTAGTAAAATTATTTTTTTCGCTACATATTCAACATCACCAACATATAAAGCTCCTTCTAGACCTCTTGCGTAATCAAATACCTGTTTCGTATACGGACTCCATCCTCTTTCCTTGCCTAACTGGTTCATAACAGCCTGTGCAGGTGGGAAAAATTGTTCTGCTGCCAACTCAGTTGTATCTGCTACAAAGCCATGTGAATGTGAAGCAATCGGTAGCTTTGCTACATCATGACCAGCCTTCTCAGCTACACGTTTATAAAGCGACACAAGAGGTGCAAATTGAAATGGACTGCCTCCAATAATTGCTAATACAAGAGGTAACCCTAACATAGCTGCTCTAACAACTGATTGCTGATTACCTCCACTACCTATCCAAATTGGCAATGGCTTCTGTACTGCTCGTGGATAAATGGTTGCGTTTTTTAAGCTTGGTCTGTGATGACCTTGCCAGCTAACATTTTCCTCATTTGCTATTTTAATGAGTAAATCTAGCTTCTCGTCAAAAAGCTCATTGTAATCATCCAAGCTATATCCAAACAATGGAAAGGATTCAATAAACGACCCTCTACCTGCCATAATCTCAGCACGTCCATTTGATATCGCATCGATAGTTGAAAATTGCTGATAAACACGAACAGGATCATCAGACGATAATACCGTCACTGCACTAGTCAAACGAATATTTTTAGTTTTAGCTGCCCCAGCAGCTAATATAATAGCGGGTGCAGAAGCGGCATAATCTGCACGATGATGCTCTCCAACCCCGTATACATCTAATCCCACTTGATCTGCTAATACAATTTCATCAACGACCTGACGAATGCGCTCAGCATGACTAATCAGATGACCTGTTTGTATATCAGGGTTTGTCTCTACAAATGTTGAAATACCTAATTCCAAATTAACCTACCTCCATTCACTTCAATTTTCTATATTTTTTATATTTACTTTATTTTTTATAGTATATCACACATTTCCATTTAAATCGACTTCCGCATGTTTTGATATTTCTTCAATAAAATGACGCAGTGTATTAGTAATAAATGAATCCTTTCGCCAAATAAATAGTGTCGTAATTTCGTTATACGGCTCTGGCATCGAATGCACCTGAACTATTTTTTTCTGCTGCAAATCATCTACCACTGACTCAGGTACCACTGTTACTCCAATTCCTGCAGCAACACTCCCAATTATTGTGCCAAATACGGCAAATTCCATTATTTTTTTTGGAATTATACCTTCAACCTTCATCCAGCTTTCTAATCGTCCTCTATATCCGCATCCTTTTTGATAAAGGAGAAAAGGAGTTGTTGTAAGCTTATCCATCGTAAATGTGTCGGGCTTTGCTACTAGCACTAATTTTTCATTTACAATAGGAAGCTGTTCCACACCAGGATGTCTTAATGGTCCAGTCACGAAGGCACCATCAATTTTCATATCTATAACATCCTGCACTAATGCATCTGTAACCCCTGCCATAAGTGAAAGCTCCACGTTAGGGTATCGATCATTAAAAGCAGATAATATACGAGGTAATGCTACAACTGTTTCAACGATCCCAATTTTTAAAATACCTGATGCATTAGCCAGATCATGGAAGTCACGTTTCATTTCTTCTATTTTAGATGTAATGTCCTTGGCATACTCCAAAAGCTTTTTTCCCTCAGAATTTAAAATCATCCCTTTTTTGTGACGGCTAAATAGTTCAGTTTTTAGTTCCTTTTCCAGCAGCTTTATACGTGCAGAAACATTTGATTGCACATAGCTTAATGATTGAGCAGCTTTACTAATACTGCCAAGCTCGGCTACTTTTTGAAAAATAATTAAATCATTTAGTTCCATTCCATCACCTCTATCTATCATTTTAAATGATACATATATTGATTTTCAATCACTTTACTTGCTATTACCACTCTATTATCATAAATGACATAGGTAATATTTGTATAGATAGATATATTAAGGGATGGAAGTGTAAAATCAGATGAGTAAGTCGGGACTTCTTGGTGGAATTTACTGTTTAATTGCCTGTGTTGCATGGGGTGCAATGTTTCCTGTTGCACATGAAGCTTTAAAGTTTATTGACCCCTTTTATTTCTCTTTTATTCGTTATGCTGTAGTTGCAATCATTCTTGCTGTTATTTTATATGCAAAAGAAGGAAAACAAGCATTTAAGCTAGAGGGTAAAGGTGTTTTACTTACGACGCTAGGAATAATGGCCTTTGTTGTATATAACTTTTTAATTTTTTTAGGTCAATCGCAATTAAATGAGAAAGGCACGATTATTGCTTCTATGATGGAAGTACTAATGCCTTCCATTACAATTATTTTTTTATGGATTATTAGTCGTAAAAGTCCGGCTAAGCAAACAATATTTAATGTCATTGTCGCCTTTTTTGGTGCTACACTTGTTATTACTCGTGGTGATTTTTCTTTCTTTAGTATGAATAAAAGCGAAATTTTGCCTCTATTATATATTTTTATTGGTGTTGTTGGATGGGTTATCTATTCTCTTGGTGGTAAAAAGTTTACGGGGTGGTCAATACTAAGATATTCTACCATTACATGTATTTTAGGTGTCATTGCGGCGGGTATCGTTGTGAGTATAGCAACATTAACAGGTATGCTTGAAGCTCCAACTGTATCCACATTAAACTCAATTAAGTGGCATATGGCTTTTATGAGCTTAATTCCTG
>Ga0182742_1004621_pt1 | contig 12324 bp, 4 predicted proteins | sample eDN5th37CBELigMG_FD_128880 | JGI IMG/M metagenome (GOLD analysis project Ga0182742, IMG submission 128880) | Enriched Miracle-Growth compost microbial communities from Emeryville, California, USA - eDNA 5th pass 37_C BE-Lig MG (version 2)... ... | reverse complement strand
GCGGGGATGATGGGCGCCAACCCCGTCGGCTACGCGGTCGGCGCCGACAACGCGGTTTTGCTGGTCTGGCCGGCTGGTTTTCCGGACCCCGAGATTCGTCCCGGCGCATGGATCGCCGACGTGACCTACGAGCGGATTCAGGCCGAGGGGATCAACCTGTTTCAGTTCGCGCCGACCGGCAAGGCGGGACCGCCGCCGGCCCAGCGTTGCCACTGGTATCAGGTGCGCCGGGCCTCGCCGCCGGCCGATTCGACGGATTTCCCCGGCATGCGGTACACGCTGATCCAGACGACTCAGAAGCTCCAGGCCAAGACGGTTTTGGACGACGCCGGGGTTCCCATCCACACCAACGTGGCCTTGGTGTCGCCGTACGTCATCGGGGTCGTTCCCAAGACGTTCTCGATTCCCTGACCCGGTTCACTTGGCCCGCGTGGCGGCCGTCGAAGACGCCTGAAACGAATCGAAGCGTTTCCCGTGCTCAAGGGTAAAGTCGTGAAGCAGACCATCGCCGACCATCGCCGATTTCTTCCGAGCCGACGGGGCGTGACCCTCGTCGAGATGCTCGTGACGGTCGCGATGCTGGTCCTGATGATGACGGTCCTCGTCCAGATCTTCCAGGCCGCGACGGGCGCCCTCTCCTCGGCCCAGAACTATCAAGACCTGGACAACTCCCTGCGCCGGCTCGAAGCCACGATCCGATCCGACCTCAACGGCGTGACCGCCCGGCTGACCCCCCCCTTGAACCCCAAGGACGGCCTCGGCTACTTCGAGTACGGCGAGAACGCCTTCGCCGACCTCCAAGGCGAAGACTCCGACGACTACATCCGGTTCACCGCCAAGGCCCCCGAGGGGCAGCCCTTCAAGGGCCGGGCGCTCATGCGGCCCCCCGCCGGCACGTTGTCGGCGGCTCAGTTGCTCCAGTACCAGAACACCCAGCCGATCACAATTACCAGCGACTACGCCGAGATCATCTACTTCCTCCGCAACGGCAACCTCTACCGTCGCGTTCTGTTGATCGCCCCCGAGCGGCAGGAGTCGATCGTTCAAATGGTGGGCAACGCCCCGGCGTTCGCGCCCGGGGCGCTCGGCGGCGTGGTGTCGTCGAGCTGGCAGGGAGTCAATGACCTCTCGGCCCGACCGGCGAAGTCCGGTTCCTCGCGGATCGTCCTCAACTCGCTGGGGGACTTGACCAACCGCGAGAACCGCTTCGCCTCCCCCCGGTTCAGCAATGACTATGTCCTCAACGTGGACGGCACCGCGGGGGCCGACGACTTCGCCGACGACACGAACGAGGACGGCGTTCCCGACTTCTATCCGACGCTGTACACCGACGCGGACGGGGCCTTCACCCTCGCCCTCCAGAATCTGATTTACGCGCCGGGGTACTTGATGCCGACCGGCGGCAACTTCTCGTCGATGCCCTTTCCGTACATCTTCCCCGGCGCCTACACGCAGCCGGAGACCGACTTGGCGCAGCTCGGCTGGATCCACTCGCCGACGCCGGACCAGACGACGGCGCCGTTCTCGACCGACCCGCTGACCTACCTCCACCGGCTCAACCACAACCCGCTGGACTTGGGAGACAACCTCTACCGGCCCGACGCCGGCGACCTGACGACGCAAACCTGGTGGGGCTTCCCGACCTCGCGCGAGACGCTCTCGGTCAACTGGGCCGATCCCACGTGGCAGCCCAACCAACACGGCGGCCTTCAGGCCTCGGGGCTCAACCCGCGCGACCCGGCCAACGCCGTGGGAGGCGTGCTGAAGGTCAACGATGATGCCGAGCTTCTCCCCGCCATGTCGGCCGCGGCTCGAAGCAATCCCCAGCCGTTCAACGACGAATGGGGGACCGCCAGCGACGTCTACGCCGGCATCAGCGCGATCTGGGACGACCTCTGGGAGGACGACCTGATCATGACCGGGGTGCGGAGCTTCGACGTGAAGGCGTACGACGACCTTTACGGCGGCTACGTGGATCTTGGCTGGGCGAACGACGCCCGGATCAGCGGAAGCACCGATTTTCTGCTCGAAACGCCGGCGACCGCGACCTCGCCGCTGGCGGGCGGGCCGACGATGCCCTCGCTGGCCACCTTCGCCCACGAGGGACGGATGCCTCCCTTGACGACGGACAATCGCTACGACGCCCAATTCGGCGCGGCGACGTATCTTTTGCCCACCGGCAACACGTACACGGGCAACATCGGCGACGACAGCACGCGGATCAACCGACTGCGGCGGGTCTTCGACACTTGGTCGACCGACTACACGATGGCCCCGGCCCACGCGGTCAATCCGATGGACGGCACGCCCATCGGGCCGCCGCATTATCCGCCGGTTTATCCGTCGTATCCGCCGCCGTACCCCGCGCCCTTGAAGGGCATCCAGATTCAGATCCGGGTCGTGGATCCGGCGAATCAGCATGTGAAGCAGATGACCATTCGGCACGATTTCACCGACAAGCTTTAAAGAAACACCGGCCGGGGCGAGCCCCGGAGATCAAATCAAGTCTAGTGAACCGGCCGGTCGGCCGCGCCGCGGTCTTTCGAGAGGATGAATCCGCATGTTGACCACAAGACGAAGCAGGCTCCGGAAGCGCCGAGGGGTCGCCCTGATCCTGATTCTTGGCATGCTCGGATTGCTCGCCCTCATCGGCGTGACGTTCGCGACGTTCACCGGCCAGGCCCGCGTGAGCGCCCGCAACTACGCCCAGTCGGTGCTTCGGCCCCAGCCCAACGAGTTGATGGACTACGCCCTCTCGCAGCTCATCGGCGACACCAACGACGTCCGCTCGGCCATCCGCGGCCACAGCCTCGCCCGCGACATGTACGGCAACGACGCGGCGAATAACGGGTATGTGGATTACAACCCGGCCAACACGGTCAACGGTCAGCTTCAGATTCTCTCCGCGGCGCTGGTCACGGACACCGGCGACCCGATGTTCGGCATGATCAAGGCCGAGACCAACATCCCGGTCGGCCTCCCCGCCTTCTACGGCTACGACTTCACGCGCTGGGTGGTTAAGTTCGAGTCGACGCCCGCGATCACCGGCGGGACCGAGTATCTGCTCGTCGGCCAGACGTTCGAGGTTTTGGTTGACGACGTCAGCGGGGCCAACCGGGTCTTTTACCTGACGCCTCCCGCGACGACGTCGCCCATGGGCGTCCGATCCGGCTACGCCAGCCCCGATATTGTGTATGGCGCCCCGGCGGTCACCGAAAGCCAGTTGATCGGCGAGCACGCGGGCGGCGTCCCCCCGGGGATCGGCTTCGTCCTCGACGGCCGCTTCCTGCGGGCCTTCAACGGCCCCGGTTTGGGTTACACCTCCGCCACGCAAGCCCCCGGCCCTGGGAACATGGCCCACCTCGCCAACATGCGGTACAACGGCGGGCTCTGGGCGGGCGACGCCAGCATCGTCGCGGCCGGCGACCCGAACGCCCTGCCCGGCATGGACGAGGACTACGACGCCGCCGACGTGGAGAACTGGTTTCTCGCCATCCAGAGCGCCGACGGCAAGGTGATCATCCCGTCGTTCCACCGGCCCGGGATTTTGGGGTACTATGGCCCTCCCCCCGGCCCCGGCCTCCCAGAAGACACCGACTGGACCCGGATGACCGCCGAATCGCGGTCGAAGATCCTCCGTCCCAGACGGATCGACGGCCACAGCCGCTCGTCGTTCCCCGACCTTCGGCCGAACCCCACCGACGGGCGGATTGAGTACGACGTCGACAACGACGGCGACGGTCTGACCGATTCGGTCTGGGTCGACCTGGGCTATCCGGCGATCAAGGATTCTCGGGGGATGCTGTACAAGCCTCTCTTCGCCTTCATGGTCATTGGCCTCAACGGCCGGATCCCGCTCAACACGGCGGGGAACCTCCAGTCGCGGGGCTCCGGCGGCAGCGTCCAGCGGCACATGCACACCGCGCGGCTGGGCGTCTCGCCAAGTGAAGTTGACCCGACCTTCGGACTTCAAAACGCGCCGCCGATCGTCACCGGGGTTGACCCGATGACCGGCCTCCCCATCTATGGCGACGTCTACCCGCAGTTTGACGACGCGGTCAACGGAGATGGACAACTCGCCCCGGTCGGCGTCAACGTGACGCAGTTGCGGAACATTCTGGCCGGAGCGCGTCCCGACCCGCATGGGGATTACGGGGATGTGAACGTCCTGACCACGGTCCACCCCGATGGATCGACTTCGGGGTATTTCCTCCCCAACAACCTGCCCGACGACGGCGGCGAGAACTACGCGTCGGCGCTCGCTCCCCGGGCGGTGCCGGGGCGTTGGGGCGAGGCGGGCTCGATTCCCTCGATCTTCAACGTGGCCGATCCCGCCGATCTCATGTCGTACCAGAACCCGGTGCGCGCCGGGGTCTCCACTCCGACGCTGCCGTCGGACGCCGCGGACGGTCGGGACGGCAACCACACGGCCTTCGACTACTGGCCCACGCCGAACACCGGCGAGGACGCCGACTATTACGACGCGGCGGGCGACTTCGCCTTGCCCGTCGAGCGGATCAGGCGGTTCGTGACCCCCTTCGACCTCTTTGGCGACGGGCGGGTTGGGAAATTCGACGCGGCCGGGACCGCCGGCTCCGACGAATTCGGCCGGGTCGCCTTCGATCGGTATTTCCGTCCCCCGGGCGTTCCCGTGGCGACGGCCGCCGACATCCCGGTGCCGACGACGCCTCCGTCCGCCACGGTGGTCGGAGTTCCATCGCCGATCGACGTGACCAACAATCCGCTCCGCGGCTTCGAGTCGCACCGCAACCCCCTTGCCGGCGGCAACGCCAACAACAACGCCCGCGACGCGCTGCGCTTTGGGGCGACCCCCACGAACCTCGACCAGAACGGCGATCCCGTTGAGGATGTCGACGGCAACTTGATCGTCACCAGCGGCGGCCAAACGATCCCCACCTACAACAGCGTGATCAACTCCATGAGGATGGGGCGGGGGATCAGCGAGGCCGACGAGATGAACCTCTACAAGCCGGGCTCCGCCGACGATCCCTTTGGTCATCAAGACCTGGAGTGGCTCTACCGGGCGCACGATCGCGAGGGCCCCTCGCTGTTCAGCCGGTTGGCCGAACTGGCGCCGGTGAGCTTCCGCGACTCGGTCGACGCCCAGCGCCGGCGTCGGCTGTACTCGATCGACGCTTGGGAAACCAACGCCATCGTTTGGGCCAACGACAATCCTCATGGTCGGTTCTCCGACAACAGCCGGTTCACCAACATCGAGAACGCGAGCCTCAAGACCCTCGCGGAGAACCACAACGTCCCCTTCGTCGGCGCCGCGGGGTCCAGCGTCGGCCAGTCGAGCGCGCCGAGCTTGGCCCACCGCGATCGCAAGATCAACCTGAATTATCCGCTGCCGGTCTCCAACGATCCGGACGAGCCGACCCGGCGGAAGTGGATCACCGAGAGCTATCAGCTTCTCAAGACCATGTTGCCGCCGCTGAGCCTCGACACGCCCGATGAGCTGGCGATGCTCAGCCAGTTCCTGGTCAACATCATCGACTTCCGCGACCCCGACGCCACGATGACCCGGTTCGTCAACCCCGACGTCTTCATCCGTCCGGGAACCGCCACCGCCCCGCCGACTTTGATCTGGGCGACGGACGCCGACACCGCCGGAACCCCGCCTGATATGCCTCTTGTCCAGTACGGCATGGAGTACAACCCGGTCGCCATCAACGAGGTGCTGGCCTACTCCTTCCAGTCGAGTCTGGCCGGGGGCGGGACGCAGCAGCCGGTTGGCCGGTTCTTCATCGAACTGGTCAACACGCTGACCGAGGCCCGGGGCAGCACCGCGAGCACCTTGAACCTGGGAGGGTTCGCCTTCACGGCGGGCAACCCCTACGCGGGCGGCTGTTGGGACCTGATCTTCGCCGACGATGAGCCCCACACCCGCCCCGACCCCTTCACCGGGCAGCTTCTTCCGGTGGTCGGCGGGCTCGGCCACTACGCGCCGACTCCGTTGAACCGAGAATCGTTTGTGGCGGGAACCGCCGACGTGAATTTGATTCCGCTGGACAAGGCCGGAGTTCCCCCCGCGCCCGCTACTCAGCCCACGCCTCCGGTCAACTACTTCCACACCATTGGCAACTCCCTGGCGGTGCCCGCCAGCGAGAGGAATACCCCGGCCACCAATTACCCCGACGCGAACAACCCGAGCCTGATTCAGACCCTGAAGCCCGAATTCGACCCGCTCGCCCAGGCGACTCCGGCCGCCCCGCCCACCATCACGCTTCCCGAGGGCGTTCTGCCGATGGTCGATGGCGCGCCGGCGACCACCTACCCGGCGCAGCGGATCGCCGCGCCCGCGCTTGGGACGGCCGAGTACAAGTGGGTCTGCTTGCGGCGTCCGGTCAATCCCTTCGCCCCCGTCAGCGCCGACAACCCGATGGTGGTGGTCGACTCGATGCGGTTCCATTTCATCGAGGGGACCGGGAAGGATACGATTGACACGGATGATGGTCCCGTCCCGAACCCGGATACCGCCAACCGGATCTATTCGACCCAGCGATACCAACCGTATCGCGGCGGGCACGCCGTTCGGGTGGACCCAACGACGGATAAGGTGGACCCCCGGTACGGCTACACCGAGCAATTGAACGCCACCGCCACGAACCCCGGCGCCGCCGGCACCCAAACCCAGGGCGTGTATGCTGAAAATTCGCAGGACGCCAATTTGCCGCATTTCGCGACCAGCGAGATCTTCCACTCGCTCGGCAGGATCGGCAACGACAATGGCGAACGCGACACGTCGTGGGATTACTTCGTGTTCAACGACCGCGACTTCGTGAGCCCCGCCGAACTGATGCTCGTGCCGGGCTGCCCGCCGGGCCTGTTCACGAAGCAGTTCGTGGAGTTCGCCCCCTACAGCGCCCACGCGGCCAAGTTCCCGACGACCGTGCCGACCGAGCCGGCCCCGTTGGTCAACGCGAGCCCGAATCTTGGCGACAAGATGTCGAATGAACCGCGATCCCACCCCTATCTGGTGGACCGGCTCTTCTACACGTCGGCCTCGCCGGCGCTCAACGGCGCCACGACCTGGGATCCGGTGCGCGGGCCCAGCGCCGGCGGCTGGTACAAGATGTTTGAGGTGTTCGAGGTCCCCAGCCGGGCCGGAGGAGCGGTCGCCTCGGCGGCCCACGGATATAATTACGACTGGCTTCGCCAGGACGTTCGGCCCGGACAACTCAACCTCAACCTCATCATCGACGAAGAGGTCTTCCTGGGCCTGATGGGTAACGCCGGCAAGCGAACCGACTCGCCGCCGACGAACGACGACGGAATGGGCGGACAAATCCCGGTCCAGCAGGTCCGGAGCGTCCCCTCGGCGCTCAACGGAGACGCCCTGCCCATCGAAACGCCCGCTGTCCTTGGGCCCAACGCCGGGAACCCCATCCCCTCCGCCGACCCTTCGGGATTCAACGCCGGGCGGAACTTCACCCCGCTGGTGGTGACCGAGTGGGATCCCGCGGACGACACGTCGATCTTTGGGGAGGTTGGGTCGCCCACCGCGCTGTCGACCCTCCAACGGGCCGCCTACCCGCCGTCGAACGTCGGGTTCTTCCATCACGACGAGACGGGCGCCGGCATGAGCACCCTGAAGGCCGCCTTCAGCGACTTCTTGAAGATCCGCCACGGCGGGTCGGGCTACATGTTCGGCCCCTTGCCCGAGGCGCCCTTCCGCTCGCTGACGTATCCCGACATCAACTACACGATCATGCGGCCGGCCTTCTCCACGCTCAACGTTGGCAAGCCCGACCCCGACGACAACACCCTGATCAACTACTACGTTCCGAAGGAGCACGGCCTGGTTAAGCAGGACGCGGGCGTCAAGAATCCGGACCTCCTTGATCCTAGCCCCACCGCCGTGGTCTATCCCCCGGCCATCCCCCCGCGCCGGCTCTTCCAGCTTACGGACGAGGACGTCAACAGCAACGCGGGCCGCCAGGGCGAGCCGATGCAGCTTGGCTACACGGTTCCCGCCAACGTCAACCTGCAGCGAGGGGGGGGCAACCTGACCAACACCGGCGACGCCGGCCTGCTCAAGCAGGGAACCGGGACCGACCCCGGCGCCCAGCATCCCTACTGGCGATCGGAGTGGATGCAAAAGATGATGAACCTGAGCACCGTTCGGACGCATCAATACGCCGTTTGGGTGACGGTCGGGTTCTTCGAGGTGATTACGCAGGGCGATCCGGCCGCGGCCGGATCGGCCAATCCCGACGCCGCCTATGACGTGATCGGCCGCGAGGTCGGCGTGATCGGCGGCAAGAACGTCCGCCACCGCGGGTTCTTCATCGTCGACCGCCTGCAACTGGGCGGGTTCGACCCGACGAGCCCCGGGAAATTCCGCGAGGCCGTGCTCTATCGACGTATAATCCAGTGATGACTGTTTCCAACAACCAATGGACAATCGGCCGCTCGTCACGGCCCTTCCCCCTTGAACGTATTGTCCGAAGGGGCAATACATAGATAAGATCCCAAGAGTCTCGTTCTCCCATCCAAGAAAGGATCGCTCATGAACTCCCGTCGTCGTCGCCGTCACGGCTTCACGCTGATCGAGTTGCTGGTGGTCATCAGCATCATCGGCGTCCTGGTCGGGCTGCTCTTGCCCGCCATCCAGTCGGCCCGCGCCGCGGCCCGCCGCGTGCAGTGCCAAAACAACATGAAGAACATCGCGTTGGCCCTGAACGCCTACGCGATCCGCAAGGGGGCTTATCCCGCCGCGGGGACGTTCACGGAATACGACCCGACCCCAACCGAGGGGTCCGCGCCCGGGAACTCGGTCCTGAACGACGCCCAGGGATCGGGGGTGGACGGCGTCCCCGCCAAGGTCGCCGCCCAGGCCATGCGGAGTTGGGTCGTCGACATCCTCGCGGACCTCGACCAGGCGGACCTGGCCAACAACTGGACAAACGAAGGAACTTATTGGACGACGGCCGCGTCCGATGACCTGTCGAAGACCCCCAACGGCATCATCTCCAAGACCGCGCTGGCCATCTTGCGATGCCCCGACGACGCCAACTTTCAGACCAACGAGGGGAATCTCAGCTACGTCGCCAACGGCGGCTTCGCGCGATTCGCCTACAATCCGTTGACTTGGCAGGGCCTCCAGTACGACGGCGACTCCGCCGGCGGAACACAGGGCGCCATGAGTTGGGGCGCCGGCATCCCACCGCAGGGGATCAACCAGAAGCTTGGCGTCATGTTCCTGAACGCGGCGTACGCCGACAAAACCGTCCCACCCTGGGGCGGCTTGAAGACCACCGCCGCCGCGATCGTCGACGGCTCGGGCTCGACCATCCTGATCGGCGAGAGCACCTTGGTCGGCTACTCCAGCGGCGTGCCCTACTCGGGTTCGGCCGAGACCAACTGGGCGGCTCCGTTCCCAAATTTCTGCATGTTCATCGCCTCCGACAACATCTGCGGATCCGGTGATTGCACCGCCTCGCCTCCCGCTGGGTTTGGGACCGCGGCCACTTACACCGCCGGCGTGGACGGCGCCGCCTGGGCCAAAGCCAACCAGTTTGGCACATTCGAGAACCTCGGTTTCGGCCAGGCGCTGACGATCAAGGGGACGTTCCCGTTCATCACCAGCGGCCACGCCAACGGGTCGAACTACGCCTTCTGCGACGGCTCGGTGCGGTTCATCAACAACTCGATCGACGGCACCGTCTTCGCCAAGATCGTCACCCCCGCCGGCAGCAAGCTGCCCATCCCCTACAAGCAGCTGCCCGTCAGCCAGGACGCCTTTATCCAGTAAGCCGAACTGGATGGAGCAAGGGGCTCGTCCCCTCCCGACCTGAACGAACGAGACGATGGGAAACGCAAAGCCCCTCCACCGGCCCGCCCCGGGCCCGACGGAGGGGCTTTTTCGTTTTTCGGCCCTCCGGCTCCGGACCGTCGCGCGGGTCTTTGGGAAATTCCTCAAGGGGAGGACGACAAATCGCCGACAACTGATCTGGTACTCCTGATCCACCTCTAGTACAAGGGGCTCACCGCGGTGAACGCGATCCCCTCCGATCTTCGTGTGCCTCGAACAGGACGTTCGGGGAATCCGATACTCAGGGAGGACGCGGACGCTTCGGGACCGCCAGGGCGTCGCTTCGGCGTCGCGGCTTCGGCTTCCGAATATGGGGAAGGCGATTCCGTGGACGACCGGCTTGACGCAACCGGCGGGACGCGGCCGGCCATGACGGCTGGACGCGGGGCCCATTTCGCGAGGCCCGCCGCCCTAGGAAGGCCCGGGGGAAACCCCCGGCCCGTCGCTCTCCACCTCGATTTTCATCCCCTTCCTTCGGTTCCGACGCTCCATGCATCGAGCGTCGATCGTCCGCGCCACGCCCCCACCGCGCAGGTGGAGAGGCGCCAAGGCGGGACGCGGCGGAAAATCTCCTCGCGGTTGCCGGCCCGGCCGCTCTCGTCGTCCTCGATCTCGGTCGGGGCGCGGGGCGTCAAGCTGGTCCCGAGCGCGGAACGCCTCTCGGCGAGCCGGGCTCGGGGACGAACCCGAGGGAAAGGAGTCCTTGCGGCATGAGATTCGCCCCCCTGCTGCTCCTGATCATCAGCGCGTCGCAAGCCGCCGCCGGGACGGCCCAGCCCGTCCTGCTCGACTTCAACGCCGACTGGTGCGGCCCCTGCCGCCAGATGCGCCCCGCGCTCGCGCAACTGGCCGAGAAGGGCTACCCGATCAAGTCCATCGATATCGACCAGGCCTCCGACCTGGCCGAAAAATATGACGTCGGCGCCGTGCCGACCTTCATCGTCGTCGACGCCGACGGTCGCGAGATCGACCGAACCTCCGGCGCTCAGCCCGCCGCCCAACTCGCCCGCTTCTATCTCAAGGCGCGCGACAAGGCCCGGGCCTCCGCCGACCCGGACGACCACGAGGCCGACAAAGAACCCAACGCCGAAGCCGAGGCCGATGACGACTTGCTGACCGAGCGCGAACTTGAAGCCCGCGCCCGCAAGCGCCCGGTCAATCCAAAGCCCTGGGAGACGGTGGTCCGGATCAAGGTTCACGGCAGCGGCTCGATCGGCTTTGGTTCCGGGACGATCATCGACAGCTCGCCCGAGGAGTCCTTGATCCTGACCTGCGCCCACATTTTCAAAATGGAGGGGCAGCGCCAGGTTCCCCCGAGCCGGTTCCCACGGAAGATCACCATCGACATCTTCGACGGCAAGCTGAAGGGCCAGCAGGTCCATCCCGTCGAGAAGGGGATTCCCGGCGAGGTGGTTGACTACGACTTCGCGCTCGACGTCGGCCTGATCCGCTTCCGTCCCGGTCGACGCCTTCCCGCCTCTCGGGTCGTTCCGGCCCACTGGCAACCCAAGGCGTCGATGGGCATGACGACCGTGGGCTGCTCCGAGGGACAGGACGCGACCGCCTGGAGCACCCGAATCCTCAACCCAAAGATGCGCGGGCTCTCGGGCAACCCGCACTACCAGGCGATCGAATGCACCAACGCGCCGTTGCAGGGGCGTTCCGGGGGAGGGCTGTACACCAGCGACGGCTACGTCGCCGGGGTTTGCAACTTCGCCGAGCCCCGGGGAAACCGAGGGCTCTACGCCACTCCCGAATCAATCTACAGCATCCTCGATCGCAACCGCCTCTCGGACCTCTACGCGCCGGTCTCGTTCGGCTCGGAGGGGACGCTCATGGCGGATCGGGGAGCGAGGGGCGCCGGAGCGCCGATCACCATCGCGCGCGGTCAGTCGCCCGACCCCGAGGAGGAGCCCGTTCGCGCGGCGACGCGACGGGGAGACGTGACGATCCCCGATCCCGAGATCCTGGGCATCGCCTCGCCGCTTGAGTCTCCCCCCTCCAACCGAGTTCAGGCCGCCAGCGCGTCCGGGCAACGCCACATGGCCTGGCGCTCGACCCCGCCGTCGGACCCCGCGCCGAAGCTCGCCTCCATCGGCGAAGTCGTGCCCCTGGACCAGACCGATCTGGACCTCGACCCCGACGTCGCCGGCGACCACTTCCCGCCCCCCGACGCCGATTTCGATGACGGTTTCGACGATAATTTCGACGAGCCCGCCGTCAGGATCAACGTCGAAGACGTCCGGGCCGAGGCGCGCAAGCCGAACACCGGCAAGCCATCATCCTGGCGCCCCTCCAAGATCGCCGCCGAGAGCCTGGGCGGTTCCGGCGGCTGAGTCAAAAGGCGAGCGGGGGGCGTTGGCCCCCCGCCTTTTCTGAGAACCGCGCGTTCGGCTCGGCGATCGGCCGCTGGACCGCGTCGTCAGGCCGTCTCGCCGACCTTGACCGCGTCGGCTTCGGAGGTTTGTCCGCTCCGGGCGAGGATC
>Ga0182742_1004620_pt1 | contig 12327 bp, 9 predicted proteins | sample eDN5th37CBELigMG_FD_128880 | JGI IMG/M metagenome (GOLD analysis project Ga0182742, IMG submission 128880) | Enriched Miracle-Growth compost microbial communities from Emeryville, California, USA - eDNA 5th pass 37_C BE-Lig MG (version 2)... ... | reverse complement strand
TTGTTCCAATAACAAATAGCCTTCCTTGGTTTTTCCTTTTGAAGCCAAGCCAGTTGAAGAAGGTAATGTGAAAAACTTTTTCAAAAGATGTTTGAAACTCTTGTTTTTTGGTGAACTTGTTTGGTCTTGAGGGTTGTTTTCCTTTTCGATTTGTTTAAGAATCTCCCTTCTCTAAAGAATTTACTCAAGAAAATGATTACAATTATTAATTACCTTTACTTCTTCTATGTAAGCCTTCAGCAAACACAAATTAGTATTCAATCTCAATAAAACGTTTTCATTGAACCTTTTGCGAGATTTAATTCTCACTCTTAAGCCTTTTCTCAGCTGAGGTATTGATCTGTCTTCATCCAATGGAATAACAAATCTATTATAATTAAACTCTGCAATATTAAAAGTTTTACTCAAGAAGCTCATTGATCGCCATTTTTTCAGTGCCGCTTGTCCAGAAAAAAAAAGGGTTAATTTTTTTGGAATCAACCTGAGATAGTAAAGCGTAGTGATATCGCCTAAAGATATCATTACATGCAATTGCATATTTTATCTTAAAAAAGTTATTTGCCTTTTCAGAAGAAATTTTACGTTAAATTTGTAGCCATGGTCGACAAACCTTCGAACTTTTCTTTCGAAATCCTCTTGCTCTTTGCTTTTTTCTGGGTTCATATTTGTTAAGATGGTTCGATTTTTTTTTGCTTTTAATGATTATAAATTTGAGAACTTTCAAGAATTTAAAGTCATTAAGAAAAAGTTATTGCAATTATTTATTCATTCTATCATTGAATTTTGGATCCAACAAGAGTGTTCTAGTCTTAAAGATTAGTTTCAGGTGAGCATATGCAATTTTCATGCGACCAAGCATGACAATCATCTGATATCAGATAAAAAAATGAAGTTTTCGAAATATTGACGACATAATAATTCCCTCGAATGCTATATTTACTTTAAATTTAAAAAGTAGATTTAGTTGAATTCATAAAATCCCAAGAGAACTAAATTTGGAACGAGGAACATTGATTCATATCTAACCTCTCGATGTATTTTTTTTTTTTTGCAATCTGAAGATTCAAGAGTTTGGTCGAAGGCCTTTCATTCAATTAGATCTTTAGGTATATCACACTTTTTTGAGAAGGAAAAACAATCATTTCCGAGAAAGATTTTAATGTACATAGTTAACTTGGTTCCAACTCTATATAATAGTAATCCTTTAAGTGGATTTTTCTTTGGGAACAACTATTGTTCTCAACATTATGTTGGATGAGGAATAGTACTTTATTTTCTGAGAAATAGAATCCAAATAAGCTATTTGTAAGATAATTTGACTTGGTATGAAGAGCATCGTTATTTTTTCTTTAAGAAACTGAATAATATTAGGAAATAAGCGAAATAACTCTACCTAAACCTTAAAACCCTAATATTTCCTCATCTTATAGTCTTTTTATTACAATTGGTAGGAATTCATTAACTATTCTAATTTATCTTATTAGATAATCAAAAAGAGCCAATCAATCGTTCCTAGAGGATATCAAACAAAAATTTACAGATGAGTTCCCTTTTGAAAAGAGGAAAAAAGCTATCACATTCAATATGAATGAAAAGTTCATACTATCTAATTGTTCTTACCTGTTTTGTACTTTGCATTGCGGGAATATTACATATCTGGAGGGTTTTGTAGAGATAACTCCGAGATAAAATTAACTTTTGTTTGTGACAGAAAATTTATTCTTTCTAGTTATCAGAGTAAATCTTTCCTATTCAGAAAATCTCTATTAACATATATATAAAGTGAGTTTAATGTACTAATACATGTGAGACCGTGTATATAGTAAAGCTAATTAAGATGGGTCTGTTTTAAGGAATATTTGAAAGTGTCTAAGGATATCTAAGTATTCTGAGATACTTTGAAGATGAGCATGCAAAATCTTATTTTACTCTTTGACCAAAATCTTTGCATTAAAAGTCCTGAATTTTGTTTCGTTTCTTGGTCATTTGAAACTAAAGATTTTTTAAAAACCTCTTTTGAAATGATTAAAGTTTTACTTTTTTTTTTAGAGTCTTTGGAAAAGACTATGTTTTCTTGTAAGATTTTCAACCCTCTTCGATGACAAAAGTTTTTCAATAATGTTAAAATATTCGTACATAATATAAGTATCCCTGAAAATCTAGAACTTCTAGACAAAATTGAATTAGAAACAAAAGCACTTCAATCGAGAAAGATGCACAAAACAGAGATTTTAAAGGAACTTGGGAACGTGTTAAAGCCTTATATAGATAGCATTTAAAACGTATTGAGTAATTATGATATTTGTGATAATTAGTAAATGTATAAAGGTGTGTTTATATTTAGAAGTCTATACATATTAGGTATCATAATGTGTATACACAGGTAAGGCCTGTGATTTAAAAAAATAAAATAAAAAATGTTAAAATATTTTTTTAATAATTGAAAAGAAACTTGTTGTTTAAAATCAAAGCACGTATACTCCTTGATTATGGGATTCATACTCTATCCTACTCTTTCCAAAGATGGGCAAAGTTCTTTAAGATCCGTAATATGGAGGTTGAAGGCTACCAAAACGGGTCCTGAAAACATTGAGCTCCGCAAGGTTATCCAAGAAGATCTTTATTGTACTTATGAGGATATTGAAGCAGAAACACTCCTCTCTCACAATATTATGAACAAAATCACAAAAAAAAAAATCGTTCTCATTGTATTCCTCAAGCGGACCCCTGAACAAAAGGAACTTAGAGTCCAATGTATAAAGAGAATTTGGAGAAGCTTCAGAGCAGAGAGTGGCGTCTCTGCAATATTGGATATATTGTGACAGGGGACGAGATCTGGATATATCATGGATCTCTCAGAGACATATTGATAGGAAGATGTCGAATGCCTGTTGGCTGGATGAAGATGAAAGTCCAGGGTGGTAAGAAGAAGATAATGAACATAAAGTATTATTCGAACGAGGCATTGCTAATGTATGGCCCGAAAAAAGGAGAAAAAGTAGATCATTTTTATTACATTGATCATTGTTTCAAGCCTGTGGTTCTGGATCTTGAGAAGTAAAGATCAAATACTGGCACTCATAGCATAAAATTCCTTCTCAACAACTCAAAAGCTCATGATGTTTTGAAGGTTGAATGGTTTTTAACGGAACAGGGAACTAGACTAATGCCCCTCCTTCCTTGCTCTCCTGATCTCTCTCCGTGTGGCTATTGATTAAACGATTACATTAAAAGGAATTTAACTGAACAAAAAGTATAAGTTCTTTATAGAACGCTGTATCCAATATAATATTTAGCATTCCTGATAAAGAAGATAAGAAGACTTAATTGAGAGGATGAAACTCTGTATAAAGAATAATGGAGATTATTTTGAACATTTGATAGAACAATAATATGATTAATCCCCTTGTATATGATTTATAAGGAAAAACTAAACTTATGACTCTAAGTAATTGAGCATTAGGAAAATTTCCAAGAAAGGAAATTTCTTCTTTATAAAATTCAACGAAAATAGTTTTTTTTTATCAGTATCATTAACAGAATTTATCTTTTACGTTTCAAAACTATTAGATACTTTAGGCAAAGGATTGACATTTATTAAGCTTCATAAATTTCTTGTTTTGGTGAGAGTGTGAAGTTGAAGCCTTTCTTTCGTTCTTACTTTCTGTGAAATACTTTTTCCTTTTAGATTGCCTCCTTTTTGAGGTTTTTCCAAAGGATTTTACTTCATTAAAAAAATAATCTTAAGTAGTCTCAGATAATTACCATATTGAGAAAACAAATTATTTTCCCTTTCACTGTCGTTCTTCTCAATTTCAACACCCAATTCTTCTTGTTCAATCTGAAAATTCGCATCTTCTGATTAAGCTACAGATTCATTCTCGGAACAATTTTGTGAACTGAATCCATTTTCTTGTTCTATTTATTTAATATAAGAGACAATTGATACCTCATATGAGTCATATCTGAATTCGTAATTTCTCCAATTCTTTCTTCTAAATATTCTATAAGTTTTTCATCATTAAAATTGTCTGTTTTAATTGACCATCTATTCTTCAAAGGAAATAATTAGAGGCCCGGAAAATCTGCTGAGCAGAATTTCGCAGAAAAAGCAGAATTTAAAATTACAAAAAAAATAATAACTTTAAGCAAATTTTCCTTTTCCAGACAAAAATTACAAAAATAGAAAACTGAAACTGGAGAGTTTTCCTGGATTAAATTTTTTTTTCGTAGATTTGAGGAATAAAAATTTTGAAGTCCAAAAATAAATCCCCATAAAGGGTTTCAGATTTTCAAGGATTTTTTTTTTAGAGTAGAATCAAGGGCTGCGAAGAGCAGATTTTCTGGATCTCTAGTAATAATTGAAGAGAATTATCTGGAGAAAAATTCGCCACAACAGAGATATTGAAACAAGGAATTCCCCACTGCTTATTAAACTGACACGAACATGTTAACTATTTTCCTCGATAATCACCAATTTTTTTTCGATTTCTTTTTTGTTTGAAGAATTTAAACCTCTGAGCTATTACGAAACGTGTTAAGCATTTCTGAGATATAAAACCTTTACATTGGTTTTTCAATTGAATTAACAAAGTAATTTTTTGAAATAATCTGCGTAACTTCGTTGTTAAGTTCTCCTCAACCTCTTGTTCTGAGCTTTTACGATGAGAAAATTCGATCAATCTGTAAAATAATTCCATCGGACTACATTTTGATCTAATCAGCTTTTTTATGAGATTGTGTAGAGATTCTATTCTTGATGTTGTTTAAATCCCAGGAATATACTCTTCTTTGCGATATGCAAGGGCCCATTTCTCCTTTAATGTATCAAGTGATTTCACATACTCTTTATTTTCTTGAGATATATTTGAATCTAACACAGCTTTCAGGATATTTGATATTTTTCTCGAAAAAAATTAAAAGACAAACCATTGAAACCAATAATGTCATTAAAAAGTTTAAGAGGTAACCCTAATAAAATAAATATTTGTGAATAAAAAAAATACAATACTTTTGTTCTTCAAGCTTTTTTCAATCCAGAAAAATGCATTTTTAAATTAGTTGGATCTGCCATGCCCGTAAAAAGTGTTTTTGTCGGAAATATTTCGTAAATTGCTTTTGGAAAAGCTGAACATCCATCAGATATTAAAGCTTCAGGAATATCATTAATATCATTAGTTATTGCTAGAAATGATTGAAAAGCCCATTTTTTAACATCATAAATTTCATCTTTTAAAAATGCAAATCCAAATACAACTGTTTTTCCATTATTTTTCACTCCTGTCATTGTAAATAGAGGCATATTAAATCGATTAAGGCTGAATGTAATGTCAAGCGTTACAATATTATTGTAATTTTTATAAAGATTAATCATTCTAGTTGACGCAAAGGCAGTTCTTATTGTGAGGATCAAATTTTACATCAAAATCAATAAATTCTGATTTTTTCAATCCTTCAAGTAATTGAATTAAGCCATGCAAACTTGGAGCTTTTCTTATATTTAATTCGGAGTATGACTTCTCAAAATTAATAAATCTTCTATAACTTGTAAAGCCTCTTCATTTAATACTACTTTTGGAGTTAAAGTGTGGCTACGTTGGAAACAAGATCTCATTGAAAACAAATTTTACAACTTCTTTTTCATAAACGAATTTGATGTTTAAAGGACATTTTCAACTTATAAATTAAAAAAATCATAAAAATTTTTACTTCTTTTTTATCATTATTTTTTTTTAGTTTCCTTACTCTTGTGTTTTTGAATCTTCTTAACTTCGTAAGAACAGGAGAAATACGCACATTTTAGAACTGTACCGTATAATAAGAATAAACCTCTTAAAATAACTTGAATTTTATACAAATTTTTCTCCTCTTAAACCGATTGGAATGTTTGATTTTTAATTTTAAAAATGAATCAATATCCTAGGAATAGTACAGTTCAAAAAGAACAAACACTTAAACCTTAAACTAGTTTATTATGCAAATTTTTAACTAATTTTCCTTTAAAAAATATTTTTTCACTACCTCGAAATCTTTAAATTACCTCGAAAGGATTCAACAGGCCTCACAAAATTCAAAATATTCGGCAAAGTTACCATTTCGAGGTAGTATAGCAAAAGCTGTATATTTCGAGGTTATACGGTATTTTTTAAAAGAGGAAACCCCTTTCCTTCTGCAATTTTTTTTACAGCAGCTTTTAATTCTGTAAATTCTTTTGCATTTCTACCTTCAAATATTTTTTTTCTTCAGGCTTGGTTTGATGTATTGGGCGTAGTTTTATTGTTACTTTCTTTTCCTCTTCTTCAATGTGAGGAGGGACTCCAATTTGATTCAAATTAGGTTCAGCATTAGAATTATTAATTTAAAATCTCATTTCCTGCAAAGATTCTTGGAAGTTTTTTTTTTCTGGGAGATTTTTAGACCTAATAAATAGAGGGATTGCGTAATCTATTCATGTTCGTGGTTGTGAATTTAGTGTTTAATACAAATTATTGAAAATATATTTCTCAATCATTTGCTTAAGATTTCGAAGTTTTGAATATTTTGCCAATTTTGGTCATTCATATTTTGAAAGTTGTTTCCAATGCTTTGTTGGTAGGAAAAAGCAAGCCAAAGGAGATGATTCAAAATCCATTTTGTTTGAATTATGCATCATGTTTAGTTGAAGAAGGTTTATTAAAAGTTGTCTCTTAAGAATTTACTGGGTTTTGGCTAAAAATCATATTTTGAAACACTGGGTGAAGTGAGTTACCGTAAGTGTTGAATTAGTTTGAGATCACATTTTACCAATTTGAAAAAGAAAGTTTACTTTCTTTTATTTTGGTTTACTTAAAATCAAGAATGTAAAAGGAAATTTTCCTTAAGAAACAATCTTTTCCTTTAGAAAATTCCTTAAAATAATTTAATCCAAAAAATTATAAGAGAAAATAGATTATGTTTACAAAAATCGATGATGAGGAGTACTTTGATCATAAAGACAGAGAATGATAAACCGAACAAGATGCATAATATTCTACTTATTTAGTATCAACATTGATTTGAGATATAAGCTAATCAAAGACTTATGCCCCATGAGGAGACAAAATGCTGCAAATAGATCCTGCCTGTAGATATTTCTTTTTTTAATCCTCTAACAAAAATTCCAGATTGTCTGATAAATTCCAGGAGGATCTTGCTTATTCTCAGCCTGTAAGTTAAGCAGAAATAAACAACATTCATGAGGTTGATTTATTGAATTTTATATAATTCTTATATCTAAGTTTTTTTTTATCGTATTCTATTTAAATTCTTTTTGTTGTTCCAAGTTCAAGCTAATTTTTTGCTTGGAATTTTTATACTTTGTAAAATCAAACTTAATTGACAAAAAAAAAAAAACTTTAAAAATGGGCTTCTTTTCATCCACACTTTTTTTAAGAAAACGAAAATTTCCTAAAAGAAAACAATTTGTTAAGAAACCACTTTAAAAAAGTTATTTGGGATTGAGGATTAACATTAGTTATAAACTTATAAACAGAAACTCTAAATTAGTTTAGTAATTTCAAATATACACAGTCATGGATACTGCAAGGAATATATATATACAAATATAACAATAAAACAACAATATTCAAGGTTATTTGTTCCTTTTTATTTTTAGAAGTCTTTTTGATCTCCTTGTTCCAATAACAAATAGCCTACCTTGGTTTTTCCTTTTGAAGCCAAGGCAGTTGAAGAAGGTAATGTGAAAAACTTTTTCAAAAGATGTTTGAAACTCTTGTTTTTTGGTGAACTTGTTTGGTCTTGAGGGTTGTTTTCCTTTTCGATTTGTTTAAGAACCTCCCTTCTCTAAAGAATTTACTCATGAAAATGATTACAATTATTACCTTTACTTCTTCTATGTAAGCTTTCATCATGCACAAATCATTATTCAAATTCCATAAATCGTCTTCATCGAATCTTTTACGAGATTTAATTCTCACTTTTAAGCCTTTTCTCAGCTGGGGTATTGATTTATCTTCATCAAATGGAATAACAAATCTATTATAATTAAACTTCGTAATATTAAAAGTTTTACTCCATAAGCTCATTGATCGCCATTTTTCGCGTGCCGCTTGTCCATGAAAAAGTCTTAAATTGTTTGTAATCGACTTGAGATTGTAAAGCACTGAGATATTTTTTAAAGATGTCATTGCATATAATGACATATTTTATCTTAAAATAGTTATTTGATTTTCAGAAGGAATTTTACGTCAAATTTGTGGCCACGTTCGACATACCATCGAACTTCTCTTTCGAAATTCTCTTGCTCTTTACTTTTTTCTGGGTTCATATTTGTTAAGATGGCTCGAATTTTTTTGTTTTTAATGATTATAAAATTTGAGAACTTTCAAGAATTTAAAGTCATTAAGAAAAATTTATTGCCATTATTTATTTATTCTATCATTGAAGTCTGGATCCAAAAGGAGTGTTCTAGTCTTAAAGATTAGTTTAAGATGAGTACAAGCAATTTTCATGCGACTGAGCAATATCAGATAAAAAAAAGAGAAGTTTTCGAAATATTGACGACATAAAAATTCCTTCGAATACTGTATTCGCCAAATTATTTAAATTTAAAAAGTAGATTTAGTTGAATTCATAAAATCCAAGAGAAAAAAATTCCAATACAGAATTAAATTTGGAACGAGGAACCCTGATTTATATATCAACCTCTCTATGTAGATTTTTTTTTTTTTTTAAATCTTTAAGATTTAAGAGTTTGGTCGAAGGCTTTTCATTCAATTAGATCACACTTTTTTTAAAGATAAAGGAGAATCAATCATAAAGAGAAAGATTTTAATGTACAGACAACTTGGTTCCAACTCTTTATGGTAATAGCCCTTTAAGTGGATTTTTCTTTGCGAACAACTATTGTTCTCAACATTAAGTTGGATGAGGAATAAGACTTTGTTTTCTGAGAAATAGAATCCAAATAAGCTATTTATAAGATAATTTGCCTTGGTATAAAGAGCATTGTCATTTTTACTTTAAGAAACTGAATAATATTAGGAAATAAGCTACCTAAACCTTATAAAACCAATATTTCCTCATTTTATAGACTTTTTATTACAAACAACAGGAATTCATTAACTATTCTAATTCCAATTTCTAGGTTAAACTGAATAATTTTATAAATAAAAAAAGTTTAAATGTTTATCATTTAGGCTTTGATTTCTACCGAAGACACTTAAGATGGATATGGAGAGGAAAATATCCACATTCTTGTTGAAACAAGCCCAAAAGCCTCAGGAAGCTTCTCACAAGAAACTAGAGAAATTTTTCTTGAATAAGTAGTAAGAAACCAGAAAGGAATCTATAATTATAAAGATAAATACGTTTACCACACCATAATGAAGATAAGTTCACTTATCTTATTAAATAATCAAAAAGAGTCGCTCAATCGTTCCTAAGGATATCAAACAGAAATTTGCGAATGAGCTCCCTTTTGAAAAGAGGAAAAAAGCTATCACATTCAATATGAAAAGTTGATACAAAAAAAATTGTTATTACCTGTTGGTGCTTTGTATTGTGGGAACGTTACTTATCTGGAGGGTTTTGTAGAGATAATTCTGAGATAACTTTGTTTATGATGGAAAATTTATTCCTTCTAATTATCGAGTAAATGTTTTGTACTCAGAAAATCTTTATTAACACATACCCGGTACATAAAGAGCTTTTAATGTACTAATAAATGTGAGTCAGTGTATATAGCAAAGGTAACCAAGATGGATCTGCTTTATGGTATATTTGAAAATATATAAGAATATCTAATAAGTATTCTGGATTCCTTTGAAGACAAGTATGTAAATTGTAAAATATTATTTTGTTAGTTGAAACCAATTACCTATGCATTAAAAGTTCTTAATTTTGTTTTGTTTCTTGGTCATTCGAAACTAAAGATTTTTTCAAAACCCCTTTCAAGATAATTAAAGTTTTATATTTTTTTACAGTCTTTGGAAAAGACTATGTTTCCTTGTAAGATTTTCTACCCTGTTCGAAGACAAAAGTTTTTCAATAATGAGATTGTTAATATAATGTTATCTCCTTCCCAAGTGTTATTTACGATACTAAAAAAAATTCTCCTTCCAAGTTTGTTTTATTTAACATTGAAATATAAAAAATTGAGGGAAAATTTTAATTCTTTAATTGTGTTTAATTAATATATGTTTTGTAGTGTTTAACGTTAAAATCTTAATTTGCACACAAAATACCAAGTCGAAGGTCATGAACCAAGAAAAAGCTTCAGAAATCAAAAAGACGAACCAAAATGAAGGCCGTTCGACAGAAAAGACCCTTCAAGAAAGCCCATCAGGTAAATTTTATTTCGACTTCCTATAATTATCAAGGACCCCTTGATGAAGATGGACGCAATGAAGAAATCCAACTTGGAGATGGGAACAAGCAAAAAACCAATGAAACTCAAGGGAAGACTTCGAATGCGGCGGATCAAGAAGGTAATATATGAGGACCCCATACCTATGCTTGTACTGATTTTGTACTGTACTGAAATTGTACTGACAAAACCTGTAGCAGTACAGTACCAGTACAAAATTAAAAAAAACTTTTTCCAATTTTAAAGCAGAAAAAGCGATAAAACTCACTTTTTGTCTTGCTTAAAATGTTCTCCAGATAATTTCCCTTATTTTGGAAAAATTTATTAAGTTAGCGAATTATAAAACTTATTTGCAAGTAGTTAAAAGAAGGAGATAACGTTATTTTTTTTCTAGAAAACTTTAAAAGTAATGAAATTCTTTTCATTTGGAGAACCTTTGGTAATTTTTTAGAGTTTATTCCACTTTTTCTTTCTCAATTTATTCATAAATACAGCCTTTACACCATTTCCATATCGATAAGCCAAACTATTCTAAACCTCAGGAACAAGAGTTGATGCATTGGTAATAACAAAAGAGACAGAGGGAAATGACCCCGATCCAGAGTTACAGTCCTTCTAGATTTTTCTTTAACCTCCGAAGAACAGAGTATCAGATTAAGACAAAAATTATAAAATTATTCAGAAATTCCATACTTTAAATTTAAAATTATATATTTAGCTGTTCATTTTCTCCTCCGAACTTCGGCATTGAGATCAAAATTATCCTCGATAGGTAGTCAGTATATTTTTAATAAACAATCTTTATTCATTATGCTTTGCCAGCAACCGTTTTTTTTTTCGTTTTTTTGGGCTTAACATGTTTGAAACAGATTTCTCCTGGTCGCTATTATCTTTAAATTTTTTTTACTACAATGGGAAGCAGCAGCATAGAAGAAGGCATCGAAATCCTTTTTGACTTTGTTATTTGATAGCAATGTATACCGTTACTCTAATCAAGAGTGGCTGCAAACTTTTTTGTCAAATTTGGAGAAATAACACGAGAATGGATGGAACATTTGTTTGCCACCTCTGCTTAGATCTTGAATCTCTGAAAATGTTAATAGAACAGATCTTAGTTTTGATGGACCCTCTATTCCTTCATGTCTTTAATGATCATAGAATTATCGTTTCAAAAATGTATTGAATTTCACTTTTCAAAAGTATAACTTCTAAAACCTAATCCTGGCCATCTTTTCTGATTCTTTTCTTGTCGTCATTTTGTTTGAAACGTTTTTAATAACTCTCATTTTTAGGGATTGTATTAAAAGGGATTATCTCTCACAGCTTAGGCGTCCTCTGTAATACTCTGGTTTTCAGTTAGGTTTGATCTTCCATTAGTTCTAAGCAAGATCTCCTGAATGAATTCGTTTATAATTAAAAAGAACTTTATGATGATTTAGAAAATACTTCCTTTTTCTAAATTTCACATATGTTATCAATTCAAATTCTCTTAGAACTATCAATCTCTCTGTAAAAACATAAGGATAACTAACCTTCTTGAACAAAGATTTGACAAGAAATAACTGATCTTTTTTAGCTTCTACTTGATTATTATTTGAAATTTAAATTTGATTAAATTTTGAATATTTTCAAATTTAATTAAAAAATGGATGATCAATTTAGAATTTAATTCCATTTAATTTTTTAATACTGTAATTATTCTAATTTTGGCCCTTCCAATTAAATCACATTTGATCTAATTAAGTCATAATTCAGCTAAATATAAATTTTTGCGACTTAAATCGAAAGGTTCTAATTAAGTCCGTTGGCCATAAGGCCATAAAGAATCAATTTTGATTTTCTCGTGAAGAAACTCGAACCCTGACCTTATTTTTGGTTCCTAATTAAGGTTTTATAAATAAAGAACAATAAACCTTATTTTATTTTATTTTTTCTTCATCTTTAGTTTTTTCAAGAAAAAAAAAAAAAATTTTGAATATTTT
>Ga0182742_1004619_pt1 | contig 12328 bp, 13 predicted proteins | sample eDN5th37CBELigMG_FD_128880 | JGI IMG/M metagenome (GOLD analysis project Ga0182742, IMG submission 128880) | Enriched Miracle-Growth compost microbial communities from Emeryville, California, USA - eDNA 5th pass 37_C BE-Lig MG (version 2)... ... | reverse complement strand
TTGATGTCGTGGCGCCCGCGGCGCTCGGCCATGAACTGGTCGAACTCGGCCTTGTCCTTGGCCTCCCGCAGCCGCACCAGGAATTCCTGGAACTCGCGCTGCTCGTCTTCGAGCCGGCGCAGGGTCTCGGCGCGATATTCATCGAAAGCGCGGTTGCCGGAGGACGGAGGCGCCCAGAACCCGCCCCCATCGCCCTGCATACGCGTGCGCATGCGGTCCATTTTCTCCTGCATGCGGGCCATTTTGCTCTGCCAGCGTTCCAAGCCGTAGCGAGTGCAAGCCATCCGACCGCTCCATACCGTAAAGGCCAGGAGGGCGAGACCGATAGGCCACCACACGATGAAGCCGAGGACCGTGAGCGCGATCCATCCCGGCCGGCCGTAGTCGTCGATCTTGTCCGTGAGTGTCATCGCGTTCATTCGCTTCCCTCATGGCTCAGATGTGAATGTTAATAACATTTACATAGCGGCGCCCTGTTCTCCCGTCAAGGCCGTGTCTTCACGAATCCGTCATCAGGACGGATCCTATCTGCGTGCCGCTCAACGTCCGTGCAGACCAAGACCGCTCAGATAGACAAGGACAGCCGCTTCCAACAGGTCCTCGGCCGACATTGGCAGCACCCGCTGCGACCCGTCGCCGCGCGCGAAGAGCGAGGCGATGCCGTGCGACAGCGCCCAGATATGCAGCGCCATCATCAGCGCCGGCGGCCGCTTTCCCTGCGGCAAGAGCGCCGACAGCGCCTCGCAGGCGCCCCGCACGATGGCGAAGGCGCGGTCGCCGGCAGCACGCAATTCCGGACTGGAATCGGGCGGAATTCCCGCCTCAAACATGGCCGAATAAAAGGCGGGTTCCGAGCGGGCGAAGGCGAGATAGGCCTTGCCCAGCCGCTCGAAGGCCTTCTGCGGATCGGGCTTGCCGTCGTCCCATGCTTTCGAGAGTTGGGCTGCGAATTCTTCGAAGCCGCGGCGTGCAACATCCGACAGCAATTCGTCGCGGTCGCGATAATGCCGGTAGGGCGCAGCAGGACTGACACCCGCCCAGCGCGCCGCATCGGCGAAGGTGAAGCCCGCCGGCCCCTTTTGCGCGATCAGGTCGAGCGCCGCCCGCACCAGGGCTTCCTTCAGGTTGCCATGATGATAGCCACGCTCGCTGCCGCGTTTCCAGCTCATGTGAAGGGCATTAACATGCGACGGCGCCGCACGTCGATGGTCCAGGCGACGAACTGCTGCGTCGGCGGGCCGGCCGGTGGCTCGGCGGCCTACTCCGCCGCTTCGCGATGAGCGCGCGCCAGCCGGATCAGGGAATCGTCCTCCACCGTCTCGATCGGCGCGAAGTCCCGGTGCGCGATGTATTCCGGCCGCGTCGGTGTGCGGATGTAGTTCGAGACCGCGTTGAGGGTCAGATAGACGATCTTGCGCGGATAGGGGGTGATGTTGCCGGCGGAGCCGTGCACCAGATTGCCATGGAACATCAGCATGCTTCCGGGCTTGCCCGTCGGCGCCACGATGCCGCCCGCATTGACCAGCCGCGTCACGGTGTCCTCGTCGAGCGTCCATAACGGATAGGATGTGGTTTCCCGATCATGCGAGGCCTGCAGATCGCCGGCGGTCTGGCTGCGCGGCACCAGCATCAACGGGCCGTTGATCGGCATCACCTCGTCCAGGAACACTGCGATATTCATCGCGCGCGGCTCCGGCATGCCGTCATCGCGCTTCCAGGTGCCGTAATCCTGGTGCCATTGCCAGACTTCGCCGGTGAAGGCCGATTTGGCGTTGATCTTGTACTGGTGCATGTAGACCTTCTCGCCGAAGATCTGCTCCACCGGTCCGATCATGCGCGGATGCGCGCCAAGCAGCCGGAACGCTTCGTTGTAGAGGTGCGCGGCAAAGGCGGTGCGCGGTGCACCGCTCTTCTCGAACCAGACCTCGGGACGCCGCTCGTCGTAGATCGCGATCGCTTCGCGGCGAAGCAGATCGACCTCTTCCGCGTTGAAAAGCTCCGGCAGCAGCAGCCAGCCTTCGGTGTGGAATTGGTCGAGTTGCGCTTGCGTCAGTCTCACCGCTTCCTCCTGTCGCTTTTCAGCAATTCAAGGCGCGGCAGGACAGGATGTCAAACCGACGCTTCCGCCGCGTCCTGATCGGCCTTCATCGCGATCCGCAAGGGCTTCGGGATCGGCCTCGCCCGCCCGCCGGAAATGAACGCGACCCGCACATCCGCCTGCACCAGCAATTCGTCGCCTCTCATCACGCGCTGGCGGATAGTGACGGAGGCGCCCTTCACCTCATTCGGTTCACTGACGACGGTGAGAATGTCATCCATGCGCGCGGGCTTACGGAAATCGATGGTCATCGAACGCACCACGAAGGCGAAGCCCGGCGCCTCTTCTTCGGTCTGCTCAAACAGCGCGCGATGGTCGGCGCCGATCAGGCGCAGATAGTTGGTTCGGCCGCGCTCCATGTAGCGCAGATAGTTCGCATGATAGACGATGCCGGTGAAGTCGGTGTCCTCGTAATAGACGCGCACGATGAAGGTGTGGCGGCCGTCACGCAGTTCGCCGTCGAGAGGTACTAACGTCATGGAGAAGTGGATCGGACTTGCTCGTTCTCATCGGGTGCGCCGCCCTTGCCCGGCCTGCTCGACCACTGGATCGAGCCGGTACAGCGCCCCTTCGGCGGCGTCGGTGATGACATAGACTAGCCCGTCCGGTCCAATCCGTACATCGCGGATGCGTCCGAGTTCCTCATGAAGAATCCGGGTCTCGCGCCAGCCTTCGCCGTCCGGATCGAGTCGCACCACGGCCTGTCCGGCCAGCGTTCCGACCCACAGGATCGGCTTCGCCCCGGCGCTGTCAACCGCAAGACCTGATGGCGCCTGTGCGGGCGGCTCGGCAAACACATGCGCGGGCTGCTCCATGCCGGCCTTGGCCTTGCCTTCGCCGATCGGCTTGCCGTCATAGCCGATGCCATGGGTGATGACCGGCCAGCCGTAATTGCCGCCCCGCTCGATCCGGTTCAACTCGTCCCCGCCCATCGGCCCATGCTCGACGGCATAGAGATCGCCGCGCTCCTCATCGAAGGCGAGCCCCTGCGAGACGCGGTGGCCATAACTCCAGATTTCCGGCTTCGCATCGTCGCGGCCATAGAACGGATTGTCCTGCGGCACGCGGCCGTCGGTGCGAATGCGGATCACCGTTCCCAGATGCGTGTCGAGGCGCTGCGCGCTGTCCTGCTCCCAGCGGTCGCCGACTGTGAGGAACAGGTAGCCATCCCGCGTGATCGCAAGGCGCCCGCCATATTGCTCGTCCCGCGCGGCGGCGCTGCTCTCGAAAATCACCGTCCTTGCAACGAGGCGCGAATGGTCCCGGCTCAGTCTTGCGCTCATCACGCGCAGGGCCGAGCGCTTTTCACTGCCGTGGGCATAAGCAAAATAGATCAGCCGGTTTTTCGCAAAGTCCGGATCGACCGCGACATCGAAGAGGCCTGCAAGGCCGGACGTGAATATCGGCGGCAGGCCCGTGATTTCACGCGTGGTTCCGTCGGGAAGGATGCGCTGCAGCCGTCCGACCCGCTCGGTGAGCAGCATCGACCGGTCCGGCAGGAAAGCGATGGACCACGGGAACTCGAACGTGCCGCCGATCCGGACCGCCTCGTATGCGACCTCTACATGTTCGATGACTTCGTCTTCGGCCGCGTCGGGTTCCGGAGCGGTATGCGCGACGACCTGCGGCATGACCGACACGAACACGGCGAACGCCGCCACGATCGCCGCCAGCCGCTTCAGGTAGCGGTGCGAATCCAGAGTTCCAATTGCTTTCATGCACCCTCCCGTTGCTCAGCGCGGGAGATAAGTGTGTCACTGGCGATTTCTTGCGAGCATCGGACGCATGCGACAATTCGCTGCGCGAGGAAACGTTGCCGCGGCGCGGCTTACCAGTGCTTGCCTTCGATGATCCGGTCGAGCCGGGCGGTCAGCGAAACTGAATCACTCGCCCTCCCCGCCGAACAGCCCGAACTGCGCCGGATCGCGCGCTGGCTCGGCGAGGCCGAGATGGCGGAAGGCATGTCCGGTCAGCAGGCGGCCGCGCGGGGTGCGCTGCACGAAGCCCTTCTGGATCAGGAACGGCTCGATGATGTCCTCGATCGCATCGCGCGGCTCCGACAAAGCCGCGGCGATGGTTTCCACGCCCACCGGTCCGCCGCCGTAATTCATCGCAATGGTCGTGAGGTAGCGCCGGTCCATCGCATCGAGCCCGGCGCCGTCCACTTCCAGCGCGCCGAGCGCCTTGTCGGCGACCGCGCGGTCGATAGCGGCATTGCCCTGCACGTCGGCGAAATCGCGCAGCCGCCGCAGCAGACGACCGGCGATGCGGGGCGTGCCACGGGCGCGCCGTGCGATTTCGTTCGCGCCGTCCTTGGTAATGCCGACGCCGAGCACGCGGGCGCCGCGCGTCACGATCAGCTCCAGTTCGGCTTCCGTGTAGAAATCGAGCCGCACCGGAATGCCGAAGCGGTCGCGCAGCGGATTGGTGAGCAGGCCCGCCCGCGTGGTTGCGCCGACCAGGGTGAATTTCGACAATTCGATCTTCACCGAGCGCGCCGCCGGTCCCTCGCCGATGATGAGGTCGAGCTGGAAATCCTCCATCGCGGGATAGAGGATTTCCTCGACCTGCGGATTGAGCCTGTGGATTTCGTCGATGAAGAGTACGTCGCGCTCTTCGAGATTGGTAAGCAGCGCCGCGAGGTCGCCGGCCTTGGAGATCACCGGTCCCGAGGTGGCGCGGAAATTCACGCCGAGTTCGCGCGCGACGATCTGCGCGAGCGTGGTCTTGCCTAAGCCCGGCGGGCCGACGAACAGCACGTGGTCGAGGGCTTCATTGCGGGCGCGCGCCGCCTTGATGAAGACTTCGAGATTGGCGCGCGCTTTTTCCTGGCCGATGAACTCGCCGAGCTTCTGCGGACGCAGTGACGCGTCCGCAAGATCGTCGTCGCGGCGTTCGGCGGAGACGAGGCGTGTCGTGCTCACTTCTTGCCCCGCCAGTATTTGTTCGGCAGCAATTCCGAGATCGACATCACCGACGGCTCCGGGCCGTTCGGCACGATCACCCGCGCCTTTGGATCGTAGTCATGGATCAGCTCGCGGCAGGAGCCGCAGGGCGACACCACCTTGATCTCCTGGTCTTCCTCGTGTGGGCGCGGATGGCGCACCGCGACGATGGTCTCGATCCCCTTGTCGCCGCCTTCGGTGATCGAGCGGCCGATCGCGATCGCTTCGGCGCAGACCGCCATGCGGCCGAGATAAGCGTCGATATTGACCCCGGTGATGACGCGGCCATCGCGCGTGCGCATGGCCGCCCCGACCTCCTGCCAGTCGTTGCGATAGCGCTGTCTGATCGCCTCGCTCGCGGCGGCGATCAGTTCCTTGTCCTTTTCGGTCAGGCTCGACACGCTTGCACCCTACGCCTTACTTCGCCAGTTCCTTTAGCCCGAAGCGGATCAGCTTCGCGGTATCGGCGCCTTCGCCGGCTTCGCGCGCCGCCGCGGCGATCGCCGCCGCCGCCTGCGGCTGACCATAGCCGAGATTGACCAGCGCGGAGACCGCATCGCGCACCGGCTGCGGCGCGCGGTGGTCGTCCACCGCCTCCGCCAGCCGCACCACCGCCGGGTCGATGTCGCTGAAGGCCGGCGTCTTGTCCTTCAATTCGGTGACGATGCGCTCGGCGACTTTCGCGCCGACTCCCGGCGTGCGGGCGAGCGCGGCCTTGTCGCGCAACGCAATCGCGTTCGCAAGCTCGGTCGGCCTCAGCGTGCCGAGTACCGCGAGCGCCATTTTTGCGCCCACCCCCTGCACGGTCTGCAACAGCCGGAACCATCCGCGTTCGACATCGCTCGCAAAGCCGAACAGCCGGATCTGGTCCTCGCGCACATGGGTCTCGATCGACAGCGTGGCCGGTTCGCCCTGGGCGGGCAACGCCTGCAGCGTGCGCGCCGAGCAATGCACCTGATAGCCGACGCCCTGGACGTCGACGATCACGTAATCTTCACCGTATGAATCGATAACGCCTTTGAGCTTGCCAATCATCGCCGGATCGGTGCGAATCGCGCCCTCCCATTAGAGCACGAGTTGCCGCGCCGCCTCAGGATCGCTTCATGACGGATTTTGCCGCGCTTTTCAAAGAACCCTGGTCGAAACTCGACCCGCAAACCGCCGCCATTCTCAACCGCATCTACACGACAGCCGCCAACGAGGCGCCGATCTTCACGCGTACGCCGGCCGGCGCCCGCGCCCTCATCGATCGGTTCCTGCCTTTCTATGTCTCCGCCGGCGCGCCCGCGATCCCGCATATCGAGGAGCGGCGCATCGCGGCGGCGAGCGGCAACATCCGCATCCGCCTCTACGATCCGGGAGCCCCGGCGCCGGGGCCGGCGATCGTGTTCCTGCACGGCGGCGGCTTCGTGACCTGCGACATCGACGTCTATGACGGCGTGGCGCGGCAACTGGCTAAGCGGTCGGGCCTGCGCCTCGTCAGTTTGGATTACGGCCTTGCGCCCGAGCATCCGTTTCCGGTTCCGCTGGACGATTGCATCGCTGCGATCCGCTTTGTCGCGACGCATGGCCCTGACTGGGGAATCGATCCTGCGCGCATCGCCGTCGCGGGAGACTCGGCCGGCGCCAATCTGGCACTCGCCGCGACGATCGCATTGCGCGATGCCGCCGATTCTCCGGTGCGCGGCGCCGCACTGATCTACGGCTGCTATGCGCCGGACCTGAACACGGTATCCGAACAGGCCTATGGCGGCGGGCCTTACCTGATCTCGAGTCAGGAAATGGCCTGGTACTGGAATCATTATCTGTCGAAGGCCGCAGACCGCAAAAATCCGCTGGCCGCGCCGCTTCACGCCGATCTGCGGGGATTGCCGCCACTCTTTGTCACGGCCAGCGAATTCGATCCGCTGCGCAACGATTCCGAAATGCTGGCCGACAGGCTCAAATCAGCCGGCGCCGCTCATGAATTCCGCCTCTGGCTCGGCACGATCCATGCGTCAGTCAACCTGATGGGCTGGATCGAGGCGATGGGGCCGCGCGTCGACGAGCTGTGCGCATTCCTCAAGCGCGTCACGGACCGGACCTGAAGGCCCAAGGCGCGGCGTCACCCCGCCGCGATCTTCAATCGCGCTCTCTGGCGGTGATGCGCGTGCGTGACCGCGATCGCCAGCGCATCGGCGGCGTCGTCGGTACGCGGATCGGCCTTCGGCAGCAGAACGCCGATCATCATGCGGATCTGCGCCTTCTCGGCATGGCCGGCGCCGACGATGGTCTTCTTCACGAGGTTCGGCGCATATTCGGCGACCGAGAGCCCGGCGCGCGCCGGGATCAGCATGGCGATGCCGCGCGCCTGTCCGAGCTTCAGCGTCGACGCGCCGTCGCGATTGACGAACGTCGCCTCGACCGCCGCTTCATCCGGCGCGAAGTCTTCCACCACGCGCATCAGTCCGTCATGGATCGCGACCAGACGCACCGAAAGCGCGGCGCGCTCCTGCGTCTCGACCGAACCGCAGGCCACGAAGACCAGCCGGTTGCCCTCGCACGCAATCACCCCCCAGCCGGTGCGGCGGAGACCCGGATCGATGCCAAGGATGCGAATCGGTTGCGGCATGCCGCATCCTTGATAGCACGGCAGATGCATGGAAGGGCCGCGCGGCGATCCATCGCACGGGACGCGGCCGGCTGGTAAGGATGCGCGCCAGCCGGGACACCACGTGACAGACTTTTCAGCAACAGCCGCCAGCCTCATCGCCGAACCGCGATTCGCCGCCGCCATCGCCGTCGCCCTGACCGCAGGGCTGGTGCGCGGCTTTTCCGGATTCGGCTCGGCGCTGATCTATGTGCCGCTGGTCGCGGCGATCTACGAACCGCGGATCGCCGCGCTGACCCTGCTGATCGTCGACTTCGTCGCGAGTGCCCCGTTCACCGTGCCTCTGACGCGGCGCTGCAACTGGCGCGAGGTTGCGCCGGTATCGGTCGCGGCGATCTGCACCATCCCGCTCGGCGTCGCGGCGCTGGAATATCTCGATCCCACCCTCCTGCGCTGGTTCATTGCGTTTCTGGTCACGGCGCTGCTCGTGGTGCTGGCATCCGGCTGGCGCTATCGCGCGCCGCCGACGCTGCCGGCCTCGATCGGCGTCGGGCTGGTGGCGGGCATCGGCTCGGGCGCGGCTCAGATCGCCGGCCCCGCGGCGATCATCTACTGGCTCGGCGGCCCGAACAGCGCGCAGGTGATCCGCGCCAACCTGATGGTGTATTTCGCCATTCTGGCGATCGTGTCGGCGACGGTCTATTACATCCGCGGCCTGTTCACCGCGGATGTATTGCTGCTTTCGCTGCTGCTTGGACCGGTCTTCATCCTCGCGATGGCGCTCGGCGCCTATCTGTTCCGCGGCGCGTCGGATCACACCTACCGGCGCGTGGCCTATGCGATCATCGCGCTGTCAGCAGCCGTCAGCCTGCCGCTGTTCGACGAGCTGTTCCGCTAGCCGGTCAGGTCGCCGGCTTTTCGTGCTGGAAGTCGGCGCGCTCCAGCAGATGCGAGGCGGCGATCCCGAAGACAAGGCCCCAGAACGGCGCGCCGATGCGCAAGATCGGCACGTCGGCGACCGTCACGACAAAACAGATCAGCGCACCGAAGCTGAACTTGTCCCGAAACGAAATCTGGAACGAGGTCTGCAGCACCCGCAGCATGGCGAGTCCGGCGAGCGTTGCAATGAAGGCGGGCGGCGTCGCCAGCAGGAGCCGGGTGAAGAACGGCGCGGTCAGACCGAAGCCGAGCGCCAGAATGCCCAGAAAGATCGCGGCGGTATAGTGCCGCTCCTTCTCGCCCGAACTTGCCAGGATCGCATTGGACGGGCCGGTGAGACAGGTCGAGACCGCGCCGAAAAAAGCGGTTATCAGCGAGCCGACGCCGCAGGCGAAGGTGATGGCGTTGGTCGGCGGCTTGTGGCCGCTCGCCGTCAGGATCGCGATCCCCTGTCCGTTCTGCACGACCAGCACGGTGATCGCCAGCGGAATGACCAGTTCGACCATCGCCGGCCATGAAAATTGCGGCGCGTAGAAGTTCGGCTTTGCGAATTCGAACAGCGTGCCGGCCGGCGGGTTGAAGCTTCCCTGCAGCCACACGGTCGCCGCGCCCACAATCAGCGCAACGATCAGGGGCGGCGCGAGGCGCGCGAGCCGCGGCACCGCCGACAGCGCGAAGAACGGCACCGCCATCGACAACGCGATCCAGAAGCCGTCGCGGAACGCATGAACGAGATCGATGCCGAACCGCAGGAACACGCCGGCGACCATCGCCATCACGATCGGCATCGGAATCGCGTCCATCACCCGGCGCACCAGCCCGGTCAGGCCGAGCACCAGCATCAACAGGCCGGTCGCAAGAAACGCGCCGATCACTTCGGGAAAGCTCAGATGCGTCAGCGCCGGACCGACCAGCACCGTGCCAGGGATGGTCCAGAAGAAAGCGAGCGGCTGCCGATACAGCATCGAATAGGCGATGGTGATCAGGCCGTTCAGGAAGAAGACCGCAAAGATCCAGGATGCGAGATCGGCTTCGGAGAGACCGCCGCGCGCGCCGACTGCAAGGATGATGGCCACCGGCCCCGAGGTCGAGAACAGGAAGGCCACAAACGCATTGCCGGCATAGACCGAGCCGAAATCCGACCAGGGCTGACGCGGCAGCGGAAAAGCCGGCTTTTCAAGGGGCATGTGAGTCACGCGGTGCTGGGATTGCCTTCACCAGAACGATCCATTGCCGCGAACGAGGCAATGGCGCCACGGATGGTTCCGGGCCTGGTCACGCACTCATCTTCGACACGAGTTGATCGGAGACTTCGAAATTGGCGTAGACGTTCTGGACGTCATCGCTTTCTTCCAGCGCCTCGATCATGCGCAGCAGCTTCTCGCCCTGCTCGTCACTGACCGAGATGGTGTTCTGCGGCTTCCAGATCAGCGCCGATTTGCGCGGCTCGCCATATTTCGCCTCCAGCGCCTTGGAGACTTCGGCGAGCGTATCCTGCGCCGTATAGATTTCGTGGCCGGTCTCGGAGGACGTCACGTCTTCGGCGCCGGCTTCGATCGCAGCTTCGAGCATCGCATCCGCGCTCGCAACCTCTGCGTCGAACTCGACCAGGCCAACGCGGTCGAACATGAAGGACACCGCACCGGTCTCGGCCATGTTGCCGCCATTCTTGGTGAAGGCGGCGCGGACATCGCCCGCCGTGCGGTTGCGATTGTCGGTCAGCACTTCGACGATCACCGCGACGCCGCCCGGCCCGTAGCCTTCGTAGCGCACCTCGTCGTAATTCTCCGAATCGCCGCCCTGGCTCTTCTTGATGGCGCGCTCGATATTGTCCTTCGGCATGTTTTCGGCGCGGGCGGCAAGGATCGCGGCACGCAACCGCGGATTAAAGTTGGGGTCGGGCAGTCCCATCTTGGCGGCGACGGTGATTTCGCGCGCCAGCTTGGAGAATATCTTGGAGCGGGCCTTATCCTGCCGCCCCTTGCGGTGCATGATGTTCTTGAACTGGGAATGACCTGCCATGGACCCCGGCCCGCACAAATCGGAACGCGAGGCCTTATAGGACGGGGGCCGCCGCAGGCTCAACCCTTTTGCCGAAACGCTTCAGGCATTCATGTCCGGCGCGAGGCAACGGCGAGCGAGCCCGACTGCCAGAGCCGCAAGCGCTTGAATCCGCCGCCCCGGGATATTCCGGACGCGTCCGGAAGGCCATCAGGTCCTACAGCACCGTCTGCATCGGCGCCGGAACGTAGCGGTAGGCGTCGGCCTGCTTGGCCACATAGCCGAGACCCGGCCAGGGGAAGTGATACGAGACGAACGGGATGCGATCGGTCGCCAGCATGTCCAGCACCCTGAGCCGGCTGGCGACGCCCTGCGCGCCATCGGTGTCGAAGACGAAAGCCGCGCGCGGCCTCTGCATCGAAACCACGTGGTGATGCGCGATGTCGCCGCTATTGAGCAGCGTCTTGCCACCCGACGCAATGACAAACACCATGTGGCCGACGGTATGTCCCGGCGCAGACATGGCGCGGATCCCCGGCGTCACCTCCTGCCCATCCGTAATGAAAGTCATGCGGTCCTTGTTCGGCAGCAATTGCCGCCGGGCGCCGCCGATCAGCGCCTTCATCATGTCGCCCTGCGCCTTGCTTTCGTCGGTCCAGAAGTCGAAATCGGCCTGCGACAGCGCGATCTGCGCGTTCGGGAAATGCGGCGTGCCGTCGGCCGCCATTAGCCCCCAGCAATGGTCGGGATGCGCATGGGTGAGCGCGATCAGGTCGATGTCCTTCGGGTCGATGCCGGCGGCCTTCAGGTTGGCGAGCATGCGGCCGCTTTTCGGACCGAACATGTTCGAGCCGCCATCGCCGGTATCGATCAGAACGAGGCGATTGCCGGTATTCACGACCAGCACGTTCTGATCCATCTCGACCGCATCGGACGGCAGGAAATTGTCGTCCAGAATCTTCGTGAAATCGGCTTTCGAGACGCCGGTGAAGATGCCGTCATTGGCCGCACCCAATGCCAGCGGCCCATCCGACACCGCGGTCACTTCGAATGCGCCGAGCTTGAAGCGGTAGAAGGCCGGCGCCTGCGTGTTGAGCGGCGGCGCCTTCGCAAGCGCCGTGCCGGACATAAGCCCGGCCGCCGCGATCCCCGACAGGCCTGCGAGGGCGGAACGCCGGGTGACAATGGGCATGGTCATGGCTGCAGCCTCAAGCATGTTGCCTATGAAAATTGAGCGCGCCGGCGCGTCAATTCTGTGGCGGGTGAATTTCGCTACTTCGGAGATGAAATGACCGCAGCTATGGCTGGTCGCGTCCGTCCGCCCCGCCGAGCCAGGTGTCGTTTTCCATGACCACGCGGCACGGTTCGGCCGCCTTGTAGCGATCCTGGCACGACTTGAGGGCGGCATTGCGCGCGCGGTCCAGGGTAGTCGCGCCGTATTGCGTGAAATGGTGCTTGCCATCCGGCGTTCTGACCATGACCTTGTAGGTCGGCGCGGCGAGATAGCGGTCAACGAACCCGCGCTGCCGCTGATCCAGCTGCAGCAGTTTCATCAATTCGGCGACATTGTCGCGGCGCGCGGCCGGCAGCCCGTGGAAGCGCAGGAACGCATCCATTTCCATCAGCCATTGCAGCTTTCCGGCCGCGGCCGTGAACAAGCTATGCCCGTCATTGCCGAACTTCTCATACATGACGAGCTTCACGTCGCCGCCGCCATCGAGAAAGGACGACTGCAGCCGTTCAACCAGCCCCGGC
>Ga0182742_1004618_pt1 | contig 12337 bp, 12 predicted proteins | sample eDN5th37CBELigMG_FD_128880 | JGI IMG/M metagenome (GOLD analysis project Ga0182742, IMG submission 128880) | Enriched Miracle-Growth compost microbial communities from Emeryville, California, USA - eDNA 5th pass 37_C BE-Lig MG (version 2)... ... | reverse complement strand
TGGATTTGGACGGGTTACCACCTGACTTATCCATTATAAAGGACTTTTTCTTTGCACAATATAATAAAGTTGAACATTTTGAGTATTTTTAATAGTGAAATTAAATTAATGCAACACTAGTGATGTTCGACCTAATTCTATTTCTGTAGCCATTTCTGCAATTTTAAATTGTGTATTTTGAAATTTGCTTATGGTTTGACCAAAGGCTTGCCTAGTCTTCACATAATCGATCGTAATTCGAAGCATCTCTTCTGCCTCAACCTGACATTGAATCGCTACAACGAGACGTTCCTGCTGAAGATTTTCCATTAAGTAATAAAATCCTTTTCCTTCCTCACCTAACAGGTTTTCAACTGGGACCTTTGCATCCTCAAAAATAAGCTCACCAGTCTCACCACTATGCATACCGATTTTATTTAGCTTTTTTCCTTTCTTAAATCCTTCTGTACCTTTCTCGACTAAGATCAGACTAATTCCTTTATGTACAGGTGTGATTTGGGTATCTGTTTTGCAAACAACGATAACAAGGTCCGATGAAATAGAATTTGTAATAAATGTCTTTTCACCATTTAAAATATAATAATCTCCTTCACGTCTCGCCGTTGTTTTAATATTAACTAAATCTGATCCCGCTCCAGGCTCTGTCATTGCAATGGCCGTAATTACCTCTCCGCTTAAACACTTTGGCAGCCATTTTTGTTTTTGTTCTTCTGTGCCTATTTTCTGAATGTAAGGGCTTGCAATTTCAGAATGCAAACAAACACCACTTGATAAACCTTGCCCTACTCTTTCAAGTTCCTCATTCAATATAACAGAATACATGAAATCTAATCCGAGTCCACCATACCCTTCATCTATCCATGGACAAAGAAACCCATTATCTCCCATTTTCAACCAGAACTCTCTTGGAATTTCACGATTCTTTTCCCATTCCTCAAAAAACGGGTATGCTTCCCGCTCCAGCATTTTACGTAACGATCTCCGAAACAGCTCATGCTCTTCAGTTAAGAATGATTCCAATGGGTTCCCTCCTATTTCAGATAATTTATAATAGTCTGAAATTTATTTACTTAAATCTATTATAATCACTGCCCACATATAGTCAATCACTTTTTAAACAAGGTTCAAATTTTAAATAAAAAAAATTTTGTTTGAATGAATGACTCGTAGTTACTACAATACCAAGAAAGAGAAGCAGGTTTAATTTTTGAAAGTATATGCATAATTTATTTTTTACATACCAACTAATGATTCAAATTTACCTCTTTAAAGAAGAGTCCAACTTAACCAAAGCTACAACTAATCTAACTTTACAAAACCAAATTAGATTGATTTCCCTAGTAGCTTCCATCGTTCAAATAAAAGAAAAGGCAAATAGAGCAATATACATAACACGAGTGCAACTACCTCAAGCGAAATAATATACCAAGGCCATGGACCAAGAAAATCAAGCAAAGAAACAGTGTCAGGTTTTCTGGCTAGAAACATGTAATTTGCTCCTGTTATTGCGTTTACCGGGATCACAACCACCATTAGGATATTTAACCAAAGTATCGTCCTTCCAACTGATCTCCAAGTCGGTCTAAAACCTTCTACAGCAGTCATAAAAATAGCCGTTAACACAATTCCCCCGTGTCCGACAAAAAAGTAAAAATACCAAAAATGAGGAAAAGCAACTTCAAGCACAGGAGTTAATAACGCTTGCAGTGCACCAAGTGTACCTGCAAAAAAAACGAACTCATACAAGTAGAAATTTGGATAAAGTAGCAGCAAAATCGATAAAAGCAGGGTTAATGTACATAGATGAAACGGGAGGGATTGCTCCGGTGTCCAATTACCGGTATTGATGTACCATAAATGTAAACCTATATGTAATAAAAGCATTAGCAAGGCTAATCCGTAACGGAAAATACGACTCCACCCGGGTTTGCGAAAATGTACTCTGAACCAAATGACTGTCCCTACGACCAATATAATAAACATTAGTGCTATTACATGCTGAAGCGAATACATTTCGAATGAATTGCCATAATGACCAAAGAATGATTTCATTCCATTAGCCCCCCTCCTATTATGTTGTATCGGTAATTTTATGATTTGTAATCGGCTCCTAGAGATTTATTCATTTGGTTCAAACATCTTTAAATGGTAAATAATAAATTCAATTATTGAACGTGTTTTAAGGAGCCAGACATGGAGAGAAACTATTCGATTGACTTGATTAAATTTTTTGCCATATTGTCTGTTTTAGTGATCCATGTATTTCCAAGGGATAACCAAATTGGATTATTTATTCTCGATAACGTTTCAAGGTTCGCGGTTCCATTCTTTTTTACTGCTTCTGGTTATTTTTTCGGTAAAAAGATGAAAAACAATAGAGATTCTAAAAGGGCCTTTACAAGGTATATAATAAAACTTTTAAAACTGTATTTATGCTGGCTATTCTTTTATATAGTGATAGATATACTTATGACTTCTATAGGAACTGGTAATCAAAGAAGGGAATTGAAGGATTATATTAATCATTTTTCGTTTCCTGACCTCGTCTATTACGGCAAAGGTACGAGCGGATACCAGTTATGGTTTTTAACCGCATTAATTTGGAGTTTTGTCATCCTTTTTGTTTTTTATAAGTTAAAAAAAATCAACCATCTACTACTTATTAGCTTACTATTAAACATAATAGGTCTTTTCGGACAATCGTATTCAGTGTTTTATGCTTTTCCTATAAGTACACGTGATTCTTTATTTATTGGCCTATTTTATACAACACTAGGTTTCTTTTTTGCGTTTAATGAAAGATTAAAAAGGACCATTGGAAAAAGTGTAAAAATTCAATTAATAATCATTTTTTGTCTTCTTACAATTCAAGTGACAGAGGGGTACTTATTAGAAAAAGTACTTTCAGCCACACACGGGGAATATTTCCTATCTACAATCATCTTAACTTTCGTTCTTTTTTGTTTTGCATTAAATAATAATAATTTAGGAAAGAATTTATTCATTACTGAAATAGGCGGAAGATCCTTGGGTATATATGTAGTTCATGTTTTTTATATTGAAATATATGATCTAAGTTTATCTTATTTAAACATGACTAATCTTGCAGATAGCTTATTAATTAAGCTATTCAAGTTACTTATTATATTTTCTATATCGTATCTAACCTATGATTTCTTACAGTTCTTAAAAAGGCGTTTAGGTAAAAAGAAGTAATTCATCTCTTATGGGGTCCATTTCAAATTCTTAAATGAGGTAGCTGTCATGAAAAAGATAGGACTTGGACATCCTCTAAATGGGAGGTGTCTAGATGATCGTTTATCACGGTTCTATACGGAAATTTCATCATTTCGAAAATGAAACAGTTGTTGAGAAAAAGTTACCCAACGATATTGATACGATTGGCACTTGGTTTACTTCTGATATCCATTCTTCGAAACCTTTTGCCATCGGAACGGAGACAGTTATTGAAAAATCGGATACAGAGTTTTGGGAAGATGGTGAACCGAAAGTCGTTCAATATGACAAGCCTGTCCAAGGATATGTCTATAAAGTATATGTAGGTGAACCACATATAAAGGATTTTGAATCGTATAATTTGTTTATGGAAGAACGTGATAAGTATTGCGATTATCTAGGAAAAAAAAGAAACATTACCTGGCTAGATAAGGCCATTCTTTTAAATAAAGAGGAAGCAAATAAAGCTCTCCGTCAAAAACTTATTAACCATCATTACGATGGTTTTGTTATTCGAAACATGAACCTGGATAGTATAACGACAGACTTATACTGCTTTTTTGGAGAGGATATTCTTCAAATTGCTGATGTTATACCACTTGACTCAATTGATTAACACGGATGCTTGTACTATTTGATAAGAAAACCCCGAAACCTTTTCATTAATAGGCTCAGGGGGCAAGTGCGATATGTGCACGAGAAACTTCATGTTTCGCCGCCAGCTCTGCTACTCTTTCCTCATTTCCAAATTATTATTTAAGGGTTAAGACCAATTGCGGGTGCTACATCCCATTTTAGACAGCTGCATCAAGATCCCTATTTTTCTGTACCAACCGATCCACATAAAATCTAAAGACTACTAAGGCGCACCCTACAGACACTGCACTAACAATGAAAAGTACTGAATAACTTGTATACTGCATGATCCAGCCCAACATAATTGATCCAAGTCCAATACCTAGATCGGTAGCAGTAAGTAAAGAAGCATTAGCAATCCCTTTACGATCTGGACGAGCAAGACGTACAGTGGCTGCTTGTAAAGCAGGCGATGCAGAACCGAAACCAATCCCGTATAAAACAGCAGAAACGAATATTCCCATCAATCCTTCTGCAAGACTCAAGGAAATGAGCGCTATAATTGTAATAACAAGAGCTGGTATAATCACAAACTTCTCTCCATGTCGGTCTGAAAGTTTTCCTGCAATCGGGCGACTAAGCACAAGAGTTGCAGCATACACCAGAAAAAAGGCTCCCGAATTAACAGCAAGAGAATTCGTAAATAACGGAACAAAAGCTGTAATTCCCCCATAGGCAATATGTAAAAAGAAAACGGATATGGTGATAGGTAGGACCGATTTTTCAAAAAGCTCTATTTTTTGCGTCCCCGTTTTCTTCGGTTGGAAAGGTATCTTTACAACAAACATCAACAATAGCGCAACTACAGAAAGGCCGACTGCAATGAAAAACAAAGCTTGATACGATAAGTTTTCTGTTATCCATATTCCGCACATGGGCCCGATCGCCATGGCGAGTGTCATCGCTGTGCTGAACCATCCCATTCCTTCACCTCTTCGGGTAGACGGTATAATATCTGTAATAGCGGTAAAAATGGCAGTGGTTGAAACCGCCCAACTCAGTCCTTGTAAAATCCGTAGCCCAAGTAAAACAAAAACTCCGCCAACCCAGCTATAGAAATACATAGCGACTGTAAAAATAAGAAGTCCCCATAAAAAAAATGGCCGTCTACCGTAACGATCTAATAGTCCCCCGATGATTGGTCTAAGAATGACAGCAGATAGCATAAACGCCCCCACTACCAGTCCAACCTGGCTTTCACTTCCACCAATGTGTTTTATAAATAATGGAAGTGTTGGTAAAAGCATATAAAATCCAGTAAACAGAAAAAGCATCGCTACGGTGATTAAAATAAAAGGCTTCGTCCATAAGCGTTCCAATTAATTATCCCCCCCTAGAGAAATTGCCAAACTTATACAAGTTTATTATGCAATATATAAAAATACTACAGGTAACATAATCGTATCAGATGTTTGCCTAATCCTATCATAATACAGGCTTCTAAAACTGATTAGGCAGCCTCTGTTTTTTTGTGCTACCATAAGGTAAATACCTAATATTGGAGTGAATCAATGAACATGTATAAATTGCTTGCTATTGATATTGATGGAACCTTAATTAATGATCGTAAAGAGGTAACAAGAGAAGTAAATGAGGCAATCCAAGAAGCTAAACGAAGAGGAGTTAAAGTGGTCATTTGTACAGGAAGACCGATCGGAGGGGTTCATGAGTTCATTGAAGAGTTAGACCTACATGACCAATATGTGGTTACGTTTAATGGAGCATTAGTCCAACATTCAGAAACAAAAGAAGTCGCGTCAGAAATTTCTTTAACACATGAAGACTTAATGACTCTCTATGGAGTCAGCCAACAACTCCAGACATCCATGCATTTCTTTGATTCACAAAGAATTTATACTCCCAATAAGGACATTAGTCCATATACCGTTGTCGAATCATTTGTAAATGGTGTGCCTTTGCATTATAGAGAAATTGATGAAATACCCTCAGAGATCTTAATACCGAAAGTAATGTTTGTTGGAGAACCTGAACGCTTAGAGAAAACGATAGCTGCAATTCCAGCAACTCTTAAGGAACAATATACGATGGTGCGCAGCGCTCCCTTTTTTTATGAAATTTTACATCCAAGTGTAAGTAAAGGTAATGCTGTAAAACTGCTTGCTGAAAAATTAGGCATAGCTCGTGAAGAAGTCATCTGTATTGGAGATGGCGAGAATGATTTAACCATGATTGAGTATGCAGGTTGTGGCGTAGCTATGGGTAATGCCGAGGAAAGTGTCAAAGAAATCGCTCAATTTCATACACGTTCCAATAATGAACATGGAGTCGCATATGCGATTGAACAATTAATATTAAATACATAGCTAATAAAGGCGCTATCCTTCTATTGAAATATAGCTCACAATGAAAACCCGCTTCACGAATAAGCGGGTTTTCATTGTTTTATAAACTCAGTCCGTAGACGTAAGAGTCGCCTGGACATCTGGAGAGATTGTCGGATAAGGATAGTTAATCTCTTCATCAAATTCTACCCAGTCAAGATTTGCCATCATCAGGAGGTAGCGTTTGCCACTTGTAGGATCACTAATGATGATATGATCACGACCAGCTGTTTCTACTCGCCCGTGATAAACCATCGCGTTCCATTTGCTGTTACCTTGGTAAGTAAAGTAAAAAGTTCCGATTTTACCTTTGTTAAAGCGCAGGATATTTTCAATAAATGATTCTTCCACCGCTCCTGCTAAAAGTTGCTGTCCAGTCCCTATCGGAACTACCGGGACAGAATACGTAGGTCCAGAATGCATGCCTGGTGGGAAACCAGAAGGCATAGCCGCTGGAGCGCCAGCAGGTTGGGTGCCACTTTCCCTAGGCATAGAAGATGGATAAAAACTAGAATAGTAGTTCATGGGATAATAATTAAAGTCTTGACAAGACATAAAAATCAACTCCTAAAAATTTTATCTATAAAACTCTGTGCAGTAGCCCGGTACAGCGACATAGAAGCAATGATTTTTGAACGCAAAATCGAACTTCGTCATAGGTGACCTAGGCATAGTAGCGCCACAAGGTGCTCGAAACTTTTTCCCTGGACTTGGGTTATAAAACCACAGATTCATTTTGGCACGAGGTTCCCTATGACCATGTAACAAATTCCTAGCTCTTTGGAGGTCTTCATCACTGGGACGTTGTGTATACAATGACCCATTTAAGACGGGTTCGAAATGAGGGACCCCAGTTCCAGGTATCGTTTGGTAAATGGCATGCCTAATATTGCGTAGGTTTTTGAAATCAGGAGCACAGTTAGCCTCTACACGATTGGCTACAACCGTTCCCACTTTGTTCATCCCTTGAACTCCTTCTCCTATCGCTTCAGCCAGCATGAGCCTTGCTAACTCCTCCACGTCACGTGCATTATGTTTTATTCGTCTGCCCATTTTCTCACCCCTTCGGCTTATACAGATAATTTATTAACCGAAGCTGAGTTTGGTAGCTTGCCTATATGCCTATATTTTAAAAATTAAACTTATCGATATAATCACTAACAAAATGGCCAAAAAAAAACCTTAAAATTAAGGTTTCTTTACGTACTTTGTCACTAGTTTTAAAGACTAACACAAAATGGAAGTTGTATGTCTGATTCATTCATATCCTAGTTAATCTGAGGTAAAAGAATAATAACTTCAGTACCCTTATCTTTTTCACTATTCACTTTTATTTTCCCTTTGAAAGAATGGATAATTTGAAAACTTACCATCATTCCTAATCCTGTTCCTTTTTCCTTTAAAGAATAAAACGGAGAGCCAAGTCTGTCTATTTGTTTTTTGGTCATGCCAATTCCTTGGTCCTTAATGATAATTTTTATGAATCCATCATCTGTTGCAGTACAACTAACCCAAACCCTTCCTCCAGTCGGCATAGACTCTACAGCATTTTTCAAAATATTAATTAACGACTGGTTCAATTTTTGGGGGTTAGCAAATATCCAACAGTTATCCTGAATATCCGTTCTAATCTCAACATTTTGATTGAGGCTGTAACTTCGTATGATATTTACTACACGTTCTATCTGATAACCTACTTCGATTTTTGCGATGTTATTAATGGACGGTTTTCCAAAGGATAAAAAATCTTCAATAATTTCATTTGCACGATCCAGTTCATCAATTGATATTTTTATATATTCTTTTTTTACTTTTGGCAAATCGGGTTCATTTAGAAGTTGTAAAAAACCACGTGTAACTTGCATTGGATTTCTGATTTCATGAGCGAAAACACTTGTTAACTCACCTATCACTCGTAATTTCTCCGTATTTTGAACCTCTAAACGAAGCTGGTGAATCTCCCTGATTTTTTCAATCAGAATGGTAAATAACCAAGTAACAACTACTGCTAAGAAAAGATGAACCATCTGTATTTTGAAAAAATCATAGGAAAAACCTCTCAAAATACAGAAAATAGTAAGGCCACTTAGACAGTAAAACAAGGAAAGACCCACCGCAATTTTTACCCTTTTATCTTTTTTCGAAAGTGAAAACGATCTTTGAAAAAACAATATAAAAGGTAGTGATGTTAATAAGACAAGAACCGTATTATAAAATCCTATACTAATTCCAAAGGATAGGCGAAAAAGGATGATTATTACAGACAAGAAGATCCCTGGCCAAAATCCACCATATAACGTGCCTAATAATAGAGGAATAATTCTTAACTCCAAACGGGAATTATCACCAAAATTCACTGGAAAGGACATGCAAAATATGATTGATATTCCCCATAAAATGGTCATAATGATGTTTTTATTTTTCTGGCTTTTTACCTTTTCTGTAATAAATGTATAGTAAATAAATATAGGGATAACGACTAGCGTTAGTTGAAACAAAAAATCTTTAATTATACTCATCTGTGTACCTTTCGTATGTATAAGCATTTTGAATTTGAGATATTTATATTATCTTTATCGACCTAATTTCACTAAAATATAGTACTTCTGTAAAATTATTTATTAAGTGAAGCAGTTACGTAAAATTCTTATACAAAAACTAAAAAGGACATTAATCTAATGATTAATGCCATTGATTGCTCAAGATTATATATCAGACTCTAACCGTTGCATAAACTCCTCCGCTGCACTGTAACCTTGCTGCTTCAGAAGCCAGTTATTTGCCGCTGCTTCAATTAAACCCGCCACATCGCGACCCGGTTGAAGCTGAATTTCTATATGGGGGATTTGTACTCCCATATATTCGGTATATTTGGCTTCGTGATCCAACTCATTATTGAGTGAATTTTTCTGCCATTTTGTCAATTCAATATCTAGCGCAATCCTCGTCTCATCCTGAAAAGCTTTTCGCCCATATAAGCGGACTACATTCAGTAGACCAATACTACGTAAGGCTAGAAACTCTTTTGTTTTCCCATCATGGGTTCCAAGAATGGTTCGAGGACTGAGTTTTTTCAATACAACTATATCATCAGCCACAAGCCTGTGACCCCTACCAATCATCGTGTGAGCTGTTTCACTTTTACCGACACCTGAATTTCCCCGAAGTAAAATGCCCATTCCATATACATTGATACAAACCCCGTGTACAGCGATAGCAGGAGCTAATGTTTTTAGCATATAATCATCAAGATTTGTGATAAATTCAGATGTAGGTTGAGGCTCGTTTGTACACAACAATGGAATTCCCTCTTCTAGGCAATACTGAGTTAAATAGGTTAGCCCCTCCTGTCCGGCAGTAACGATAAAGCAAGGTGGATGGTATTTTACAATATTTCCTATACGCATCTGGCGTTCCTCAATACTCAATTTGTGCAAATATGTAATTTCTTTTCTCCCCAGAATTTGAACACGTTCCGTTGGAAAAAAGTCAAAGTGACCAACAAATTCCAAGCCTGGACGATGAGATCTTGATTGTTTTATTTGTTGCTTTAACTTATTTTCCCCAGTTAGTACTTTTAATGAAAATTTCCGAACCAAATCTTCAACCGTTAAAATTTTCACATCTATCTCCCTCTCATTTCTAATTACGTTCTATGAAAGAATATATAATATTATATCAATGGATAAATGCAAAGACTATCTAAAACAAAGTGACACTAATAGTTGTATAAAAAAACCGTAGAATTAAATCTACGGACGTACCTACACTTTCAATAATAATATCGTTTATTTACAACCAATATTTTGGGTATTGTCTCTTAGGAAATAGATTATTATATAACATGGAAACAAACACTAGCAAAAAGATGCCTAACAAAACGGGAATAAGATAACCCCATCCTGTTTCAAAATTGATCGCAACTAGAGCACTAGCTGCAGCGGGTGGGTGAATGGTTTTTGTAAGAGCCATTAAAATTAGCACAATTACTAGGGTAATTATAATAATAAATAGACTCTTCCCAAATATACTCCATATGAGAATTCCTGTAACAGTAGAAAGTATGTACCCCCCAATCACTTGCCTCGGTTGAGATAAAGGACCGTTATGCGCCGCGAATACTAAAATACTGCTTGCCCCTAAAGGGCCTATTACCATAGAATAATTTGAGGAAAAAGCTAAAATACAAATGATAGTAACAGCGAGAAAGACTCCTACAACACTTATTATAGAATCTAAATAATCAAACTTAGACTCTTTTCTCGCTTCACCTTTCATTTTATTAAAGTATACATTTAATCGTTCTAACGATGGATTTTTTATATTGTCATTTGACTTTTGTAAAGTATTCATTGAATTCCCCTATACAATCTAAAATTATCAAATAAGGTTTCTAAGATTATCATGCTATATATCTTATAGGAATACTATGAATTTTTAAATACTTTTTTTAAAATTAAATAAACTTGATATTATACTCTGTCTGGAATGTTTCACTAGGTTTAAGTCTATTCACGCCAAATTTCTCTTTAAAATCTCCTACCGTATCATAAGTATCAGCCACCCCGTACCATGGCTCAATGCATACAAACGGCGCAATACTCCCATCTTCCTCTAAATATTTCGACCATATTCCAACAAACGGGAAATTTTTAAACATAACTTCTACTCCATAACTGGATTTATTTGAAACCAATGTAATCTTATCGATATTGCTGTAAACGAGAGCATCATTCGCAAAAAGTGAATGTGTTAGTGGAAGCGTTCCAATGTCATTAACTTTCCCTTTCTCGTGGAGCAAAGAGTTCTGAAGCTCGTACTCCATTACACTCATATCTTCTGCAGGAGTAAAGTGTATATGGTAATCCTCAATGGTTTCACTTTCTAAAAGTGGAATCTTAAAAGCAGGATGAGCACCAATAGAAAAATGCATCTCCTTCTCATTTTCATTCACAATTTCCCAATGTACAATCAGTGTGTCTTCTTGAAGCATATACCGGATAATTGCTTTAAATTCATAAGGATACACATCACTAAAACGTCCAGCAGAGTCAAAAACAAAAGCAGCATTTGTTGCTGTCTGCTCTAGTACTTTGAATTCAACATCACGCAAAAAACCATGTTGTGACATCTGATACGTTTTACCATCGATTTGATATTGATCATCTTTTAATCGTCCTACTATCGGAAACAATACTGGAGACACTCTTCCCCAATATTTGTTGTCCCCTGACCACATATAATTCAAGCCATTTTTCTTATGCTTTACTTTACGCAATTCTGCTCCATGACTTTCTATATTTACTTTCAACCATTCATTTTCGACTGTAATCATTTTCATTCCCTCTTCTTTCTTGTCTGATATGTATAAATTCTATACTAAAAGACTCACTCACAAAAAGAAAGGCTTAGTATTTTGATACCAATAATCATTTTTCTTCTAAACAGAACAGATGTTTTGTAGTAGAATAAACAAAGTGTTTTGATTTACTACATAATAGATTTATAGAGGTGGAAAATAAGTGAATGGTACATCACATGCAGCAGTAGGTGCAGCAACAGGATTTGTCGTTGCAAATTCATTACAAACATCACCAACAACAACACTTTTGTTAGTCGGTTTGGGAGGAATCTCAGGTTTAATCCCAGACCTAGATATTGACGGAAAGCTTCGTGGAAAAATTACCCTTTCACATAAAGTAATTCGACTATCTGCTCTAATCATTGGAATAATGATGGTGATCTATAGTTTCTTTGAAAAATCAGAGATTGAAAGATGGCTAGGAGTAGGAATCGGTTTATTAATTATGTTACTCGCATCATTAATAAAGCAAAAGCATATGTTAACTATTACGGGAGTAGCTGTTATAGTAGGTGGATTTTCTTTAGAGGAACTCTGGGTCATTCTATTGGGGATTTATATTATGATAGCATCTGTATCCTCGCATCGAAGCTATACCCATTCATTAGTAGGAGTGGGGTTCTTTGGCTATATTGCTTTCCTTTTTGATTCATCACTTGGAATGGATGGTGTGTTCTATGCTTGTCTAGGCGGATATATTAGTCATTTGATTGGAGACCTAAGAATACTTCCATTCAATAAACGAGGAGTGAAGATGTTT
>Ga0182742_1004616_pt1 | contig 12339 bp, 16 predicted proteins | sample eDN5th37CBELigMG_FD_128880 | JGI IMG/M metagenome (GOLD analysis project Ga0182742, IMG submission 128880) | Enriched Miracle-Growth compost microbial communities from Emeryville, California, USA - eDNA 5th pass 37_C BE-Lig MG (version 2)... ... | reverse complement strand
TTGCTAGTAAAGTGCATGCTACACTTAAGTACAAGTAAATGCGGATATCTTTGTTTCTTAGCATACGACATCACCTAGCCTGTAGCCTAAGCCTCTTACCGTTACAATTAAAGTCGGTGCTGACACATCATCCTCAAGCTTCTCCCTCAATCTTTTGATATAAACCGTAAGCGTATTATCATTAACAAACTCGCCCGCCTCATCCCAAATTTTTGCAAGCAGCTGCTGTCTCGTTAAGACTTGGTTTGGATTTTGCAAAAATATGAGTAATAAACGGTACTCAAGTGATGTCAAAAGAATCTCCTGTCCACCTTTGTATACTTTAGCCTCTTGTGTGTTAACAGATAAATTTCCAATTTGAGTGATGTGATGTGTAGTTACACTAGGCTGCTGCTGATATCGACGTAAAATAGACTTAATACGTGACATAAGCTCACGCACACGGAAAGGCTTTGTGATATAGTCATCTGCACCTAAATCTAACCCCATCACAATATTAACCTCTTCATCCACAGCGGATAAAAACAGCACTGGCTTATCCTTCTTTTGCTTTACAACTGTGCATAGGTCATATCCTGTGCCATCAGGTAAATTTAAATCAAATATAAACAAGTGGATATCATCAATATGCTGATCTATATATCGTTTAGCTTCTTCATATGTATAAGCAATCATAACTTCATACTTTTCCTGCTCTAAAGAATACTGTAAGCCAGAGGCAATAATGCGGTCATCCTCAACTAACATTATTTTCATTGTATGCACCTCCATTTTCTCCATATGGAACATCTTAACATAAAAAAACAGCTTAAGTGGAACTGTTATTTATAAGCCTTAACCTTCACTTATAAATAACAACAATTCCATTAAGCTGTATACTTTGTTTTACATATGAGCGTTAATTTGTTCAGTTACCTTGTGCTCTATTTTACTTTCACGTTTTATCGTAAGCTTTAATAACGGCGGAGTAACAAGCGTCGTTAAAATAACAACTAAAATAACCGGTGTAAAGTACTCCTGTAAAAGTAAACCGCTAGAAAGACCCGTTGTCGCTATAATTAAAGCAACCTCCCCACGGGATATCATACCGGAACCAATAATAGCAGAAGAATTTAAATTAAAACCTGTTAGCTTAGCACCTAAGCCTCCACCGATAAGCTTAGACAGTATAGCTACGACAGTTAGTATTACGATAAACCAAATATGATTGCCTAACCCTTCAAAGCTAATATTTAAACCTATACTTACAAAGAACACAGGAACAAATAGTGTATACGCAAGTGGCTCTACCTTATGCTCTACCTCATCCTTGTAAGGCGTTTGTCCAATAGCAAGACCAGCAGCAAAAGCACCTATAATGCCCGCTACGCCTAACCATTCAGCAAAGTAAGAAAATCCAAACGCAATAATAATCGCCATACTCAATACGACTTCAGTTACTTTGAATCTAGCAAACCATTTCATCAGTAATGGTACAAGCCATATACAAGCTGCAATAATAACGACGAAGAAAATCACCTTTTTACCTACTATTAATGGTAAAGAGACATCTCCGCCGGCACCTAAAAAGCTCATAACAAAGGCAAGCAATATTACTACGACAACATCATCTACTACTGCAGCACCTAAAATTGTCGTGCCTTCACTTGAGTTGAGCTTATTAAGCTCTTTTAATGTTTGTACAGATATACTTACTGATGTTGCACAGAAAAGTAAACCTAGGAAGATCGCTTGTCCCTGTGTAAAGTTAAAAGCAAGCCCTAAGCCGTATCCACCAATTAACGGTAAAATTACCCCGCCTATGGCTACAGCAAATGCCGCCTTCCAATTTTCCTTCATTTGCTGTAAATCTGTTTCTACCCCAGCAATAAACATTAATAAAATAACACCTATTTGTGCTATCGTTTCAATAAATGAAGATGGTTGAACCCAGTTTAATAATGCAGGTCCTAAAATAATTCCAGCAAGCAACTTACCTAATACTGAAGGTTGACCTAAGCGTACACAAATATGTCCGGCTAATTTAGTCATGAAGATGATTAAAACGAATGTTAAAAAAACTTGCATATGACTCATTTCCCCTTCCTAAGTACTATTTATCGTTTACTTGTACATAAGAAAATAAACAAAAAGGAGCCTTGTTGACAGGCTCCTCCGGTTTTGCAATATATGACAACTATTCAGTTGTGTATGGTAACAATGCGATTTGACGAGAACGTTTGATTGCAATTGTTAACGCACGTTGATATTTTGCACTTGTACCAGTTACACGACGAGGTAAAATTTTACCACGCTCACTGATAAACTTTTTAAGTAACTCAATATCTTTATAATCAATATGAGTAATTTTGTTTACTGTAAAGTAACAAACTTTACGACGTTTGTTGCGGCCACCTTTACGAGCGAATTTGCGCTCGCCACGATCTTCACCGCTATCTTTTTTATTGAAGCTCATTGATATCCATCCTTTCGTTTAAAAATTTAATTGGCTTAACTTCGGTTGGCATACGCCACAGTACTAAAACGGTAAGTCGTCTTCTGAAATATCAATCGGACGGCCATCATCCTTGAAAGGATCGTTATTGATACTGCGTGTTGGTTGAGTTGGTCGACTATCGTATCCACCAGCTGCTTGACCACCTTGGCTGTAATCTTCACGAGCTGCATTATCACGATTAGACTCTAAGAAACGAACATTGTCCGCAATAACTTCAGTTACGTATACACGTTTACCTTCGTTATTTTCATAATTTCTAACCTGAATACGTCCTTCAACTGCTGCTAAACGACCTTTACGAAGATAATTAGCACAATTTTCAGCTAACTGGCGCCACGTTACAATCGGAATAAAATCCGCTTCACGCTCACCATTATTAGATGAAAATGGACGATCACAAGCAATAGTGAATTGAGTTACAGCTACACCTGCAGGGGTATAACGAAGCTCTGGATCTTTAGTTAGCCTGCCAATCAGAATCACACGGTTCAACATGTTTATGTCCTCCTAATGAAACCTAAGACTACTAAGCTACATCACGTACGATCAACGCACGGATAACTTCATCCGCAATTTTCATGACACGGTCAAGTTCGTTAACAACTTCAGCTGGAGCTGTAAAGTTAACTAGAACGTAATGACCTTCACGAATCTTGTTGATTTCATACGCAAGGCGTTTTTTACCGATAACATCAGTTTTAGTAACCTCACCGCCGTTTGAAATGACGCCATTAAATTTTTCAACAAGAGCTTGTAAAGCTTCTTGCTCAACTTCTGGACGTACAATATACATCACTTCGTATTTGCGCATTCTGATTCACCTCCTCTTGGACTAACGGCCCCATTTAGAATGGAGCAAGGAACGAGTTTTACTCGCATTTTTACATTATATCAAAGCTGATAGGCAAATACAATGTCATTTACATTTAAAATTAGTTTACAAATATTACCTTTTAAATAAAGTGTATAAATTGTTTTATTTTCGCTCAAAATAGTGTTGACGGTAAAGAGAGGTGTGGTTCCGTTGGACATCACAAGTTTTACTTTTCATTGTTATTTAAGTTAAAACACTTAGAAAGACATTTAAACTGTAAAGAGGTTTAAAAGCATAATTATTATTAGCTTACGCTAATCGGATATGCCTTGGTCTTTTAACATGAAGTAGAAGTAACCAATTCACCGTCAAAGAGCCACTATGTTAATGAAAGTTAACATAGTGGCTTCTTTTGTTAACTTACAGTTTACTTTTCTTCATTTAATAAACTACAAGTAGATTGTTAGTTGACTTTGTTTCCTTTATAGTAACAGTAAGAGGTGATTCATATGGAACAATTATTAATAGCAAAAAACATACTACAGCATAGGCAGCAAGCAGAGGTTACACAAGAACAGCTTGCACACATATTAGGCGTCACTAAAGCTGCTGTTTCAAAATGGGAAACCGGTCAATCACTACCCGATATTTTAATTTTACCTAAGCTTGCTACATATTTTAATGTAACAATTGATGATTTACTAGGGTATTCAAGACAGCTTAATCACCAGCAAATCCAAAATGTCTATAAAGCTTTAGCAGAACAATTTGCTACAGGTGAAATCGATGAGGCTCTTAACAAAAGTAGTCACTATGTAAAAGAGTATTATCATTGTTATCCGTTAATAGTCAAAATATGTGGCCTATATCTAAACCACTTAGAGCTTATTGTTGATGTTGACGTTAAGCAAAAGGTCTTAAAGGATATTATTCACCTTTGCAATCATGTCACTAAGCATTGCGACAAACTATCCCTTCTACAAGAAGCTAAATTGCTACTTAGTCTTACATACCTTTTTAATCAACAGCCTCAGCTTGCCTTAGAGCATATTGGAGAAGAACAAACCTTGATCATTCCTGAAACTTCACTTCGAGCTCAATGCTATGCCACCCTTGGTAAGGAAGCTCAAGCACAAAAAACATTACAGGTCGGTCTTTATCAAACGACTCTAAATTTAATGCAAATGTTAATTGATTATTTATCTCTTCAATTTAACAACAAAGAACAATTTGAAGAAACGTATAAACGTGCTTGTGCCGTATCTGATGCTTTTAATTTAGCAAAGCTACATCCTACTACACACGTTCGTTTACATTATGTTGGTGCTCTAGGCTACGCTCAGTTTCAACAACATGATATAGCTTTAAGCTTACTAAAACGTTATGTAAAAGATATTAAAGAAAATCTTTTCCCGCTACAACTAAAAGGAGATGCTTACTTTACACAAATTACAAGCTGGTTTGAAGAGGTGAATATTTCTTTAGACCCACCGCGAGATCCGTCAGTTGTTAAGCAGTCACTGATTCAATCGCTCTTACACCCTGCATTTCAAGCTTTGCATAGTTATGCTGATTTTACACAATTGCAGCATGATTTAAATAAATTGTCTATAGTTTAAGGAGGAAGTTATTATGGATTTATTATTAAATGTTAGATTTGATTTAGCTAGACTTATCCCTTTTTTAATCCCGTTAGCGATTTTACAGCTAAGCCTATTAGTCTGGGCCCTTATCGATATTTTTAAACGCAAAAATTACCGTTTTGGTAATCAAATCATGTGGGTTCTAATTGTAATTTTCGTTAATATGATTGGTCCAATTTTGTACTTAGTGCTTGGACGAGGTGAAAAGGATGAGTAATGCTGTACTAAAGGTAGATAATCTATCTATTCATTTTGGAGCACATAAGCTAATTAATAACCTAAGCTTCTCTATTCAGTCACAATCCATTTATGGATTTTTAGGTAAAAATGGAGCTGGAAAAACAACAACGATGAAGGCCATTCTTGGCTTAGTATCACCTAATAATGGCTCAATATATGTATGTGGTGAAAAGGTTGTTTATGGACAAACACCAACGAATCGTTATATCGGGTATTTACCTGATGTACCTCATTATTTTGATTATATGAACCCGATGGAATACTTAAAGCTATGTGGCGAAATTGCAGGTGTTCAAAAGGATGAGATTAAAGCTAGAAGTCAAGCTCTTTTAGAGCGAGTTGGGATTGATAATAGAAAAAAGAGCATAGGCACCTATTCAAGAGGCATGAAGCAGCGTTTGGGGATTGCACAGGCTTTGCTACATCAGCCTAAGCTGCTTATATGTGATGAGCCCACCTCTGCACTTGATCCTATTGGAAGAAAGGAAATATTAGATTTATTAGGCAGCTTAAAGCATGAAACAACGGTCATGTTCTCCACTCATATTTTATCTGATATTGAACGTATTTGTGATCATATCGCTATTTTGCATAAGGGTGAAATTAAAATTGAAGGGGCGATATCAGATGTACAAACTAGAGCACCTAAGCAAGAGGGGATTCAACTAACGTTTCATTATGAAGCAGAGGCATTACAATTTATAAATCACCTTGAGGCTGCCTCACTTCCATTTACTAAGCAGCATGCCATGCAATCAGTCATCATATATGGTCCTCCTGCTTTAATCTATGAGCAGCTGCTTCCTTTTCTTTTACAAACTAAACTGTATCCTGTAAGTATTGAAAATCTTTCTTCATCACTAGAAGCTATATTTATGGAGGTAATCGAACAATGAATGGTTTTGTTGCCTTTTTTAAAAAAGAATGGCTTGAGGCTATTCGAACTAAACGTCTATTTATTCTACTTATTGTCTTTTCTATCTTAGGCATATTGAGTCCATTAACCGCTTTGCTAACGCCTCTTATTATAGAAAAATCTTTTCCAGAGGGTGTATTTTTGCAACTTCCTGATCCTACAGCAATTGACTCCTGGGCATCCTTCTTCAATAACATTAGTCAAATGGGAACAATTGTTTTACTCTTACTATTTGGTGGTATACTAGCAAACGATGTAAAGAAGCACGCTCTTATCCCTCTACTTACTAAAGGCTTATCGCGTAAGCATGTCATTTTAGCCAAGCTAGCTATGAGCTATATTTTGTGGACAATAGCATACTTCATTTCCTTTGTTATTGCCTTTAGCTACACCTTATACTATTGGGATATGTCTTTAGTTAGTAATCTTACTCTCGCCATTGTCGGTGTATGGCTATGCGGCATATTTCTAATTACGTTACTAATGCTATTCTCTACACTCTTTTTATCTTTTACAGGGGCATTATTAGGTACTGCAGCGACCATTGGGGTATTACTTATTCTTCCGATAGTTGAAGCTACGAATCGCTTTAACCCGCTTCAGTTATTTGGAAAGGCAACAATATTATTAACTTCAGCAACAGTCACTAATACTTACTGGCAAATTGGATCAACTGTTATGATGACATTATTGTTCATCATAGTATCAATTTTTATATTCAATAAAAAGCAACTATAACTAAAGGCTGATGGCTATTTTCTTCTGTAGCTATCGGCTTTTTATATTGCACTTTAATTTACATAATATGGTATTATTGTTTTATTACTATTACCGGAGGTTAATAAGTGAAAAAATATAATATTATATTTATGATAGTTCTCCTTTTTTTTACTTCTGCTTGAATTACAAAACAATTAAGCGATGCAAAAATATCACAGACTACAAGCTATCCCTCTACGCTCAACCAATACATTGATTTAGATAACCCTATTCAGCTCTTCAATAAAAATGATCAAACCTACTATCTGCTGTACTGCTCTAATTATGTCATTGAAGCATCGTTATCTACAGATGAACAAACAAAAACCCTTTCCATTCTTTTTAATCAGACTGACAAGCCTGCTACAGGCTATGATGCATATGGGTCATATGTGTTTAAGCTAAGCACGCCTATGAATCCTGAAAGTATTGAAGTGTTAGTTGATGGTGAGCCTGCTCCCTTTACTTATAACGTCAATGCTCTTCAATAAACACTCATACAATAATGTCCAGCTTCTCCAAGAAAATTGTGCCTTGTTAAGTTTTTCTCTCCTAGAAGAAGTCGATAATGCGTAATTGTACCATCGTGTGAAATAATATAAATTTTTCTGTTTTTTGTTTTTATCCAATTAATCAATTGTTTAGCGTAGTCTTCAAATTGTCGCTCATTAATCGTATTAATTCCTGTTTCCCAGCAGTTAAAATTAAAGTCTACAATATCAAACCCTGAATATGTGCTACTTAGCTCAGACTTTAAGTAAATTTGATCGCATGTAAATACAGGTAGCTCTTTACATTGCGGAAACATTCGTGGTCCAACTAATGGCGAGATAATAAATTTTGTATTTCCTTTTAGGATTTTTGCAGTCTCTATTGTTCGTTTAGTTGGACTAACAATAACTAAATCTTCATCGTTAATTTCTAATTTCTTGCTTAACTCTATCACCTGCTGCTCACCACATGCTGTAAGTCCAGGATGTACAGTATTCAAGCAATGAGGGTAATCATTTAAATGCTCGCCGTGTCCATGACGAATAAAGATAATTTCCACCAGTTATCCCTCCTCATAACATGCAATTGTTCAAGCAAATAAAAAAGCGATGTTGCAATGTAGTCAAATACTATACTGCAAGATCGCTTTTTATTTAGTCAAAAGATAAATAGTCTATTTTTTGGTCAGGCTCTTTATGTCCAACCACTTTTCTCATATTTTTATCAAATTTAGTTCTAGGAATTAATATGCTATGATTGCAGCCTACACATTTTATTCTAATATCCATTCCTAGTCTAATAATCTCCATTTCGTTAGAGCCACAAGGATGTGTTTTTTTCATCAGTACAATATCACCAAGCTCATATTGCTTCTTCTCCATCTGTGTAACCCCCTTATCCATTATCTCTTACTTGTTTAAATGATGCTATATAATTATGAATTACATCCTTAAGCTCTTCTCTATCTGTATAATTACAATGTCCATACAGCTTTAACTCATATTGTAAGCCTGTAATAGTTTTGTTTATAACGACATGTAATTTACCATCAAGCATAGCATGTTTAAGCTTCATTAGCGAATCCTTTAGGTGATGCAGCTGAGCTTCATCCCATTCACCTGCATCTAAACTAATAAGCATGTCTAACTTCGCTTTATTAATCGAATAATTCGTAACCTGATTTATTGCACTATTAGGTATAATATGTACTTCTCCATTATCACTGACTAAACGAGTTGTTCTCAAACCAATAACTTCTACAACGCCTTTATAAGCTCCTGTTTGAATTGTATCACCAACTGCAAATTGATCCTCAATAACAATAAAGAATCCTGTTATAACGTCTTTTACTATGCTTTGAGCACCGAAGCCAATTGCTACTCCCGCAATACCTGCACCAGCCAGTAGCGGTCCTAGTGAAACACCTAGCTCTGCTAATATTAGTAATGCCATTATAAAGTAAATAATATAAGAAACAGTGTTTTTTAATAGCTTACCAACCGTATTAAAACGTCTTTCTTGATTGGGATGACGACTTTTCATTTGCTGTAAGATGACTTTATTTATTGACTTATGAACAATTGTAACCGCAATTTTTGCTAATACTATTATTAATATTATTAAAAAAATAGATGTACCAAAGTCAATCCATAGTGATTCATCTATCACTTTTTCCTTAATGCTTTCATATAATTTATTAATAGACATGCTCTCCACCTTACTTCTTTAGACAAGCTGTATAAACGACTCACCTTGTGGTTTAAAAATTCCTCTTACAATAACATTTTCTGATTCAATAATCTGTTCCACTTGATCTAACTCCTCACTAGGAAATTGTATCGAGAGTGCACAGCCAGCTGTAATTTGTTTTGGCGTAGGACATATATCTATGTCTATATCTGCATATTCTAGTAACATCTCTGCTCTTAACGCTTGCTGAGTTGAGTCAAATGCAATTAAAAACATTACATTATTCATGCTTCACCCCTATTAGGTTATCTATTTTAAGTATAAATTAACCAATTCTTTCACATACTATGTGTATCTGTATCTAAAATGTTTCTAGAAAGGATTCAACGTGAACCGATGAAACAGGAAAATTTATTTAAGATTAATTATACTTCCCCTATCGTTAGAACTCTATTACAACAAAGGTTGATAGAATTATTAAGCTTAGCTAAGCGAAATCAACCTATAATTATAGTATGCATTGGTACTGATCGTTCTACGGGAGACTCACTAGGTCCATTAGTTGGTACTTACCTATATAAATTTCGCTCAGACCTTTTTCATGTTTATGGCACAATAGCACAGCCTGTACATGCTTTGAATTTAGTTGATACGATAAATCATATCAAGGCTAATTATGATGATCCATTTATTATTGCTATCGATGCATGTTTAGGTCAATCATCTAGCGTTGGCTATATTCAAAGCAATGTTGGTCCAGTAAGACCTGGGGCCGGTGTAAATAAACAGCTACCCGAGGTAGGCGATGTTCACATTACTGCTGTTGTTAACGTTGGCGGGTTTATGGAGTACTTTGTGCTGCAAAATACACGTTTACACCTTGTGATGTCCATGTCTGATATTATTTCACATTCACTTTATGCTGCTATTGTGAAACATTTCAAACTAAACTCTAACACAACTCATGTAAAATAAATTTTTACTTTGCTTCCTCAATAGCTTTTAATTCTTCTGGGGTCAACGAATATTTCGATTGACCTTTTTCTACTGGCTTACCATATACATATCCGCCTTCACGACTATGAATGCCCGAGATAACTACTCCATCTTTTTGTGCATCTACAATAGCAATTGAAAAGCTTAGGTCGCTACCTGTTTCTGAAAATGCATTATAGCGCTTAATCGCAATTTTACTTTTATGAAGAGGCTGTTGTTTTTCTAATGTATCAATTTTTTGTTTATGCGTATTTAGCTCTTGTTGATGGTTATCCACTTGTTGATGAAGCGAGCTTAATACATGCTCTAAATTATCTACACCTTGAGAGTTAATCATTGCATTATATTTTTTTGTTAGTTTTCTTACTTTAGCTTGAGTAGCTAAAATCAGTATAAACTGTATAACAGCAATAAGTATTAACACGGCAATTGCTATTAACCCGTACTCTTCTAAGAACTCCATTTATTAATCCCTTACCTTTCATATTCTTGCAATATTTCTTTCATGCTATTAAGAAAACATATAACCTCTTCCTCAGTTGAGCTATACCCAACACTTACTCGGACAGCTCCCTGTTCAGCTGACCCTGCCAGCCTATGGGCATCTGGAGTGCAATGAAAACCAGAACGTATAGCTATATTGTAATGTTGATCGAGTATAAATGCTAGCTCTGAAGGATCAATAAAATCATGGAAAAACGACACTATTCCTGTACGGGGTTGACCTAGTTTAGGACCTAAACAATGAATGCCATTTAAAGCTTGTAAACCTTCCAAAAGCTTCTGAGTTAATTTATATTCATGCTCATATATGTTTTGTAATCCCACTTCTTTTATAAATTTAACCCCTTCAGCTAGTCCTGCTATACCAGCAGTATTTTGTGTTCCAGACTCGTATTTATCCGGACGTACGTCAGGCTGTATATCCGATTCTGACTGACTACCTGTTCCACCCTCATACAATGTATCCAATTCAACTTCGGGGCTAATATAAAGCCCTCCGGTGCCTTGTGGGCCAAGTAAGCCTTTATGACCTGGGAAGGCTAATAAATCTATTCCCATTTCCTTTACATCTATCGGTAATATACCTGCACTTTGTGCCGCATCTACTAATACGATAACATTATGCTTATGTGCAATTTCACTTAATGCCTTAACAGGATTAATTGAGCCTAACAAATTCGAGCTATGATTAATACAAAGCAATTTAGTGTTTTCTTTTATAAGTTGCTCCAGCATATCTACCTTTGCTACTCCATCTTTTCCTGCAGGTAAATAGCTTATTTCAATGTTTTTGTTTTTTTTCACACTAGCTAAGGGACGTCTTACGGAATTGTGCTCTACATGCGTAGAAATGACATGGTCACCATCATTTAATATACCTTTAATCGCCATATTTAAAGACATTGTTGTATTATACGTAAATACAATATCATTTGGATTCTTTATATTAAAAAGCTTTGCCAATTCCTTTCTTGTATTAAACAATATCCGACTCGCTTGAACTGCCATTTTGTGACTTCCGCGACCTGGATTCGCACTAGTATGAAGCATTGCCTCGGTAACCGCTTCAACAACCTGTTTTGGCTTTGGCCATGAAGTAGCAGCATGATCAAAATAAATATAGGGTGATTTTTCCACATTTAGCCTCCTTAAAATAATTAAGAAAAGAAGAGCACACTACGCCAAGTCAATGGCGTAGTGTGCTATATTATGCTTGTAGCAAATCTAAAATACGTTCTAAATCCTGTTTGCTATAATACTCAAGCTCTATTTTTCCTTTATTTTTACTTGCTTTGATTTTTACTGGAGTTTTGAATTTTTCTCTCAACTCTGTTTCAACACTTTCGATAAATGGATCTCTTTTCTTTTGCTGTGCTTTCTTCACTTGTTTTGTTTTAGGTTCATTTAGTGCTGAAACCTTATCCTCAAGCTCACGAACACTCCAGCTAAATTCTGTAGCCTGGTTTGCTAAATCAATTTGCACTTCCTTTTCCTTAATACCAGCAAGTGCTCTTGCATGTCCCATAGATAATGTTCCACGTGAAACATAATCCTTTATCGTATCAGGCAATGATAACAATCTTACAAAATTTGCGATATGCGATCTTGATTTTCCAACTTTTACAGACAATTCTTCTTGAGTTAAATTGAACTTTTCTATAAGTGCTTCATACGCTAATGCAGTTTCTATAGCATTTAAATCTTCACGTTGAACGTTTTCAATAAGTGCAATTTCCATAACTTGAGTATCAGAAAGCTCACGTACAACTGCTGGTATTGTTTCATTTCC
>Ga0182742_1004614_pt1 | contig 12344 bp, 14 predicted proteins | sample eDN5th37CBELigMG_FD_128880 | JGI IMG/M metagenome (GOLD analysis project Ga0182742, IMG submission 128880) | Enriched Miracle-Growth compost microbial communities from Emeryville, California, USA - eDNA 5th pass 37_C BE-Lig MG (version 2)... ... | reverse complement strand
CGCCTTCTTTGTCGGATTTGGCTTTAACCGATTTCTAAATAAACTCAATGAGATCTCATCAGGCATGTTTGATATGAGAAAACAAGATCAAAGAAAGGGCTGATTTATTCAGTCCTTATAAGACAAAAAGTGACCCGGAATCGGGCCACTTTTTTAGATTAGATTGGCAAATACATATAAAATTACGATACTCACCAAGATTGTGATATTAGTAACCGTTGCAATTAACCGAATGCTTTCATTACTGTACTTGAATTCAACCGCAAATGGGATGACTGATGAAGCAACCGGAAGCAGCAAACCAATTAATACGGTGTATCGAAACATATCCTCGTATGGAAGCAGAAAGAACAAGGTGACTCCAATCAGCAAGCCCACTCCATACCGGAACGTTAAAAATTTCAACATCGGCTTCAAAAATTGCTTTTCAAATTTAAAATTTAAATAAAGCCCCAAAAGTAATAAGCACAATGGCATATTAGCTTGTGAAATGGTACTTGCCACATTAATGACGATTTCCGGTAATTTAATATGACTTAAATTTAAAGTACTTGCAATTAAATACGTCATCAATGGGATTGATTTCGTAAGTTTTTTTAGAATCGAAATCGGTTTGAGACTTAAACCTTCTTCAGAAAAATAGCTACCTAAAATATAGCTAATGCCAAAGACAATTAAGGATGTTCCCACATCAAATATACTAAAATACGTCAATCCGTCGATTCCCCAAATTGCAAAAACAAGTGGAAACGCAAATAAACCAACATTAAATCCGGAAGACATCATCAAAAACGAACCCTTAAGCTCTTTTTTCTCTTTTTTAAAAATAACTATGCCCAGTAAAGATATGATAATTCCATAAACAAGAACAATAATTGGAATTAAAATAAGCTTCAATTCAATTTCAACCGTATCAAACGTCACAAGCACTAACGCAGGAAGCGTGATTTTAAAAATAAGCTTGGAGATCGTCTCTCCATCCTTCTCCTGCAAAATACCAATGCGCTTCAACACATACCCCAGCGCAATAATCAAAACAATATACAAAAACTCCTCATTCATAAAACACTACTCCTCTGTCAGACAAAAGTTGCTTCCTGGGTCAGAGGGACAGGTCCCTTGTCCCACCAATATTTCCCATCTGTATATCAATCTATCTTTCAATTCTAATCAAAAGTTCAACAGAATGATAGATGCAAAAATTATAAATAAAAAATCGAGAGTCTGCAAAATTAGTTGCAAAACTCTCGATACTTTTTTATTTCGACTCATCTGGGGAAGAGACCTGTCCCATATTAATTGGAAGATGAATAGTTAGAATAAACCAATTTGAATTGAGTTCTGCTTCCATTTTCCCATTCATCCTTTCAACTAGCTTCTTAGATAGATAAAGCCCCAATCCGCTTGCCTCGGTATTTGTGCGACTCGTAACCTCTGTATAGAATCGGGTAAATACTTTTTCTATAGCGACTTTACTATCTGATTTGATATCATTTTTCACACTAAAAATAAGAAAGTTTCTCTCGATCTGATAGCTGATCATCGCTTTACTTTTGGCATAACGAAGGATATTTTGAACAATATTTTGGATAACACGAACGAGCATTAATTTGTCAGCAATAATTTGCCTATCATTTATCTGTTCTGGAAATTGGAGCTCGATATTCTTTTCCTCAAGTTGTTCATAGAAGGACAAAAAGATTTCTTCAACCAGGTTAGAAAGAATAATCGATGATAACTCTATTTCTCGTTGGTTTGTTTCAATTCGAGCCAGATTATAAAATTGATCGGTCATATCTATCAGACGTTTAACAGATTGATCGATAATTTTTAAATACTGCGCCCTTTTTGTTTCATCCGTGGTTGTATGTAAGAGTTCAACATAACCCTTGATTGACGTAAGTGGTGTTCGTATATCATGAGATAACCCAGCAATAGATAACTTAACATTTTCTTCCATCTGCTTTGCCTGACGATTTTTATCTTCAAACGTATCAATCATTTGGTTCAACTCATCAACTACATCCATCAATGCCTTCTCACGAAAATCAAGTGAAAGCCTACCTCCAAATCCAGAACGGTTTGGAAGGTCCTTAATCTCTTGTTTTAATTTACGTAGTTCTCGTTTTAAGAAATAAAGATAAAGAAGAAGCGCCAATGCAAGTGTGACAAATATCCATCCCCACATTCCATCCACGCTCCTTTCAATCAAATACGCATAAAAGTATTTGCCACACAACTTTTCGAGTTTGCAAGAAATTTTCCCTTGGAAAAATCGTGGCATTGTCGGTGGCATTAACTTTAATCAGCAGAAGTGGGACCTGCCAAATAATGTTAATCGAATTTAAAACCAATTCCCCATACTGTTTTAATGTAATTCGTTCCCCCATGGTTGAGTTTATTTCGTAAATTACTAATATGCATGTTTATCGTTTTTTCACTATCAAAAAATGGTTCATTCCAAATACTTTCATAAATATTGGCGCGACTAAACACCTTTTGAGGATTCTCTAAAAACAGGAGTAAAATCGCGTATTCACGTCCAGTCAAATGAACTTGTTCTCCATCGGTTTCCACTTCACGCGTGTCTAAATTCACACTGATGTTTTTATAATGAATTTCTTTCATTTGACTTACTGACGTACTGGCTGCATGACGTAATTGAATGTGAATCCGTGCAAGAAGTTCCTTCAGATCAAAAGGTTTTATGATATAATCATCTGCTCCTGATGTTAACAGATGCAATTTCGAATCCTGATCATTTTTTGCTGAAATCACTATTACAGGAACTGTAGAGTTTTGCCGGAGCTGCTGAAGAAAATCTTCTCCATTCATCCCCGGAAGCATCAAATCTAAAAGAACTAAATCGACCTGATTTTGTTCAAATAACAACTTTCCTTCAGTTCCTGAGAATGCACTGAGTGTTCGAAAATCTTGTAATTCCAATGCTTCCTTAATAAGCGAATGAATTGCCATATCGTCTTCAATAATTAAAATGGCTGCCATATAAATCGACCTACTTAATATCAGTTCTGTTAAAAAATAGAATTCCTAACCCTAATGATAACATTATTGTAATAATACTTACCAATACCATCTCAGGAAATCTCGCAATATCTACTGGACTAGCGAAGTCTGAATAATTTAAGAAGGTTTCTGTAAACCAGAATGTGACATGCTTGAAGTGTTCAGTTTGCAGGAAAACTGGAGGAACAAAAGCAGTCATGATTGTATAAAGAAAACTCCACACGAGTGAGATACCGATGTTTTTCGTTAGGAAGCCAATCATCACATAAATTGACACGTTTGCTAAAATTAATAAATAAAGCGTACCGAACGTTTTTGTCGCATAGCTTAAATAATTGGTAATACCCGCAACTTCACCAAACCCGAACACAACCGAAAAACCTATCACTCCAAGTATTGTCATGATAATTACACCAACAAGTGAAAGTAGGGAAGCCGTTACAAGTTTAGACAAATAATAATGCGTGCGGCTGCGTCCTAGGGATAATGCATTTCGAATCGTTCCATTTTGAAATTCTTCTCCAATAAAGAAACTTATAAAAGCACATATCACAAATAATATGGTAAATCCATTTTTCTCCATCATCAAAATACCTGTTGCTCCGTTAATCACTGTATCTTTAGCTTGGACTAAATCTGATCCGTAATTCACAGATATTTTACTATTCACGACCTGGTAGATTGGAAGCAAAATTAAAATACTAATAACGATCCATAGTTTTTTACTTCGTAATAATTTAATTCTTTCTGCTGTTAATAGATTAAGCATGAGTGTTTCCCCCTGTTAATTGTAAGAAATAATCTTCTAGCTTTTGTCTAGTTGTTCCAATCCTTGAAATATTCACACCAGCTAACACTAATGTACGATTGATTGCAGCGACATCATCCAATTTTTCGAAGATGTTAATTTCAGAACTATTTACAACCACGTAATCCTTTATTCCTAATTCATCTAGTACGACAACTGTTTTTTGAACCTCTGTTGTTTCTAATTCAATGTATTGACGAGTTTCACGTGCTAATTCTTCCTTGGAAAGTTCATTAATGATTTTTCCGTTATGAAGAATACCGTAATGTGTAGCGATCTGCGAAAGCTCATCAAGTATGTGACTTGAAAGTAAAACGGTGATCCCCCGTTCTGTAACTAATCGTTGGATAATTTCACGCATTTCCACTATTCCCGATGGGTCTAAGCCATTTATCGGCTCATCTAAAATTAATAACTCAGGGTTTGTAATCAGTGTGGAGGCAATGGCTAAGCGTTGGCGCATCCCTAACGAGAAGTTTTTCGTTTTTTTCTTTCCTGTATGACTAAGGTTCATTAAGCGTAATAAATCATCAATCTCTCGGTTGCTCACACCACCATTTGCAGCTTGCACTTGTAAATTCTCCCTAGCTGTTAATTCCGGATAAAGGGCTGGTGTTTCAATCGATTGACCCATTTTTCGACGCGCTTGTTGCAATCCCCTCGAACCTGTTTCCCCAAACAGCTCGATGTTTCCTTCATCGATTTTGATTAATCCCATAACCATGCGCATGAAGGTTGACTTTCCAGCACCGTTCTCCCCGATTAAGCCGTAAATCATACCTCGTTTGATTTCAATCGACACTTTATCCAGCGCTTTGTGTTGACCATATATTTTTGAAACATTGGTTGCTTTAAGAATCGTTTCTGACATAGCTATCATCCTTTCAATGTTGTGTTGTTAAACTTAGAATAAATTGTAGGTATAAATTAAAAGACCAGAAAAGTATAAAGAAAGTGTAAAGAATGGTTTTATATCTATTTTCATTAGAGGAATTTGTCATATTTGGTGTTTTTGTTATAACATTTTCCATATATGTCCAAAAGCCTTAGGATATATGGATTTGAAGTAATGGCTTTTTCCACTAATAACCAAAATCGCTAGCATATATGCTGTTATTGTTGTAGCTTTTTCCACTTTTAAACAAAACTCCAGTCATATTTAGTGTTTTATTTTATTAAATGCTCTTTTCTAAAAGATTGTTGCTATTAACTTAATAATGTTTATCAGTGGAAAAAGGTGTGATTTCCGCTTCTGGCACTCGCTTTCCGCTGGCGATCCGCAAGCCTCCTCGCTCATACCTCGCTGCGGGTTCTCGCAAGGATCACTATTCCGGCAGGAGTCTTGTGCCATCCGCTCCAATCATTTCAATTAACACCCAGTGTGTTATGAAATATTGCTTATCCTAAAAAATAAAAGAGGGTGTCAATCCAACATGGATTGACACCCTCTTTATGAACCTAAAATATTCATATCTCATTTGGGTCGCTGTACCTGTCCCTCTGTCCCAACTTCGTTGATGCCGTTTATAATGTCTTCTAGGGTTACGTTTGCTAAGATTTTCTCCATAGCGAATTGAGCTTGTACAAATAAGGGTTCAATGGCATTTTGAATATTTCTGCCGACGGGGCATTCCGGATTAGGATTGTCATGGACGCTAAACAGCTCTCCTTCTCTTACTACATCAACTGCCTTATAGACATCTAGCATTGTAATCTCTGTTGATTTTCTTGCGAGTTTTGCACCTGCAACTCCCGGGTGTACTTCAATTAAGTTTGCTTTTTTAAGCATTCCCATAATTTTTCTAATAACTACTGGATTTGTATTTACACTTGATGCTAAAAATCCTGATGAACATTCCCCCTCTTTCGATAACTTTATGAGGGAAAGTATATGAATTCCAACAGAAAATCTACTACTGATGGACATCGCTGTCACCTTTCTTTCATTCCTAATCGTACGTTTATTATACCTAAAAGTTGAATGTATTGACATTAACTATACATGTAACTATAATCATTACATGTAATCAATATAATTACAAGCTAAACCACATAGGAGGTAACTATAATGAAAATTGGAATTATTGGTGCAAATGGTAAAGCAGGAAGCCTAATTTTAAAAGAAGCAGTTAAAAGAGGACATGAAGTTAAAGCAATCGTTAGGGATGCATCTAAAATACAGAACAATCAAGTATCTGTTTTAGAAAAAAATATTTTTGAATTAATAAAAGCTGATGTTGAGGATCTCGATGTAGTAGTTAATGCTTTTGGTGCGCCACTTGGAGAAGAACAAGCCCACGTAGATGCCGGCCATGCATTAATTGAGGCTGTTAAAGGAACAGATACAAGAATCATAGTTGTTGGTGGTGCAGGAAGTCTTTATGTTGATGAGGCAAAAACCCTTCAACTCATCGACACACCAGAGTTTCCAGACTTTGTAAAACCAACAGCCAATGGTCAAGCACGAAATCTTCAAGAACTTAAAGAAACAGCAGATATCACTTGGACATTTATCAGTCCATCTGCAGTATTTGATTCAGAGGGAAAAAGAACTGGTACTTATCAAACTGGTAAAGACAATTTACTCGTTAACTCAAAAGGCGAAAGCTACATTAGCTACGCTGACTTTGCCATCGCAGTAATTGACGAAATCGAAAACCCCAAACACCTTAACCAAAGATTTACAGTCGTCGGCGAAGCTTAATGGGACACAGGGACAGGTTCCTTGTCCCAGAACAGGACAATGCGGTACCTCCTGTTAATTATCCCCACAGTCATACGGAAGTCTATTTCATCCTATGCCTTTTATTCTATTATTTTAAGAGGCAAACATATGAAAAACAAAGTATTTCCTGCAGAAATCGAAGTCATTTCTACAGAGGACCCTTTTGGTTTCATCTTAAAATCAAATTTGGAATTGAGAGACAGGTTGATTAACCCCTTGGGTTATGAATCTTGTCTCTTTTTTATGCCCCCTTTTCGCGTCCTTATTTTTTACGAAATCATTACATTTTGCAAAATTTCATAAATACAAGTAGACACATCGGAATAATATGGTTAAACTATAAATAACATCCATTACGTCTAGGGTGTTTCATTTGTACAAACTTATAAAAACTTATCAAGAGAGGTGGAGGGGCTGGCCCTGTGAAACCTCAGCAACAGATTCGTTGAATACTGTGCTAAATCCTGCAAGCTAACAAGCTTGAAAGATAAGTGAGGTTACCCTAATCATAAAAAAGCCTCTTCTTATCTTGTTATTGGGTCTTTTGAAAGCCAATTACGAAAGGAGAGAGATGATTATGGCTATATTAAAAGAAACTGTTGAGAAACGTAAAAATGAGATCATTCGGAAACTAATTGCGTGTAACATGTATAAAAAAGATGGAAAACATCTATTTGAATTATCCCTGCCCGAATTAGAACATGAGTACTTTAAAATTCAATCTAAAGGACATCCACATACTGGTTACGGATCAATACGTTGGAAAAACTTTTAAAAGTCTTTCCTTGAAGGAACAAAACTTGTTTCAAATTAGAATAAAATATGCCAAAAAGCTTGGATCACCATATGTGACCCAAGCTTTTTCATTTCCTAATATGCTGTCCAACCCGCATCCCCGGTGATGACTGTTCCGTTGACAAAACTTGCGTCATCTGATGCAAGGAATAGTGCAATACTTGCGATTTCTTCCGGTTTACCTGTACGTGGATTGATAGCCAATCCTGGCATAATACGGCCCATTCCAAAATCACTTCTGCCAGTCATCGAAGCACTGATATTAGTTTCAACACCGCCTGGTGCAATCGCGTTACAACGAATCCCACTTTGAGCATACATGAAACCGGTGTTTTTCGTGAATCCAACTACCGCATGTTTAGAGGCGGTATAAGCAGCACCAGCTCTTGCCCCTTGAAGTCCGCCTGCAGATGCTACGTTGATAATAACCCCAGCCTTTTTCTCTAAAAAGATTGGCAGTACTTTACGGGTTGCGCGCATTACACTCGTTGTATTTACCGCAAAAATTCTTTCCCATTTCTCGTCTTCAATTTCTCCAGCTGGTTCAAAGTTGTCCATAATTCCTGCATTATTTACTAAAATATCTACTGTTCCATACTTCGTTACAGCAGAATTAATTAAGTGTTGAATATCTTCTTCTTTTGCAACATTGGTCATAACAGCGATAGCTTCTCCGCCATTTATCTTGATTTCATCAACAGTTGCATTAGCAGCTTCAATATTAATATCTGAAACGACTACTTTTGCACCTTCATTTGCGTACAGAATTGCAATTGATTTTCCCATACCAGAAGCGGCACCTGTAACAACTGCTACTTTTTTCTCTAGCCTCATGTTCATTCCTCCAATTATGATAGAATGCATTTTAATAAACAGTTGTACGTTAATCAACAACTATCTATAGTATAATAAGAAGAATAATACGCTTACAATCAGCAAAACCATGATTAAGTGTTTACTAATAAACAAATATATATGAATTTGTCTAGTATTTTTGTTTTATCAAACATGGGAGGATGTTTATGTCTAGTAATAATGACTATCTTGACCGCCGAATTGTAAAGTCAAAGCGAGCAATGAAAGATGCATTACTATCCTTAATGAATGAAAAAGACTTAAAGAAGATTTCGATATCAGATATTGTACGGGTTGCGGACCTAAATCGTGGTACATTTTATAAGCATTTTCAATATAAAGAAGATATTCTACATGAGATTATGGATGAAGTCATCACTGACTTGATTGAATCTTATCGGGAACCCTATAAAGGTGTTGAAGTATTGGAAATTAAAAAACTATCTACGTCCGCGGTAAAAATATTTGACCATGTCTTTAAATACGCAAATTTTTATACACATATCGTCAGAACACACACTTTAACAGGCTTTCAAAATAAGTTTTGTACCGTCTTAAAGGATCTCGTCTTAACTGACTTGCATGACGTACTCACCAATCCAAAAATTGATAGGGAGATTCACGCCAATTACCAAGCATATGCAATATTAGGGATGGTCGTAGAATGGATTAATGGCGGGTTTAAATACAGTCCACAATTCATGGCAGAACAACTCCTCGAAATAGTCAAATACAATCGGGCTGATTCTGTTGTGAAACCAGTGAAAAAATAATATGGGACAGTTAACTGTCCCTAGCATTTTTATTTTATCCAATGATCTGGTCTAACTAAAAAATTCGGTATTTTTGTATGTACATTTCCTCTAGCTGAATTGATTTGAGACTGTGTTAGAAAAAGAGCATCATCTAGGTTTGCATGACTTAAGTCTGCATCACGAAGATCAGCACCAATAAAGTCAGCTTTTCTTAAATCAGCATGGCTCAGATTAGCTGCTATTAGTAGAGTTCCTCGGAAGTTAGCACCCTGCAAATCAGCCCCTTTTAGATTGGCACCTACGAAATCAAGACCCTTCCGTTTCTGTTTCTCTTTCCTTTTTCCGGTTAAATCTTTTCGGTATACTTCACTAGTTTCTTGTAAGTATTCATTAACCCTCTTCTATGGGAGACGATGTCTAGCCGTATAATTTCTTTAGGGGCTTTCTTCGTTAATTGTAACGTTTCGTTGTATAGACTTTGCATACTAAGATGAAATGACTGAGTTTCCCTCAAGTTTAATGCTTGATTGAGATACCAAAGCATTTCATGTAGTTGTTGTACAAGTGGAAATACCTCGAACATTTCACTGGCTCGCTCTGAATTGTCTCTCCAATCATTACCTTTATAGATTGTTTGTGAGACATGTTGACCGGCTCCAAAGCACTCATAAGAAACACATCCACGAAACCCTTTTTCCCTTAATCCCTCATGAATTTTACAACGGCTATCTGAACATAAATTGCGACATGGCTCTCCACCATCTTTATTAAAGGGAAAATCTGATGATTTCCCATAAGGTAAGGCTACACAACATAATCCAAAACAATGAGTACAATCAGATTTAAAATAATCATTCATACTAACACTTCCATATTACCTTGATATATCCCAAGTATAAATGAAGATATAATCAATTTATACAATTATTTGGGACAACAACCTCTACTGTCCCGTTGTTAGCTGGTGAGTTGGTCTATCCCTATTCGCTTAACGAATTTATAAAATTGCTCCCGCTTTTTACCCTGCTCTGCATATGTAGAAATGATATTTTCGATAGAACCATAGAGTTCTTCTGGTGTTAGGTTCTCTTTCAATAAAGTACCAACCTCAGCATCCTTTCCTTTTGCTTTCCCACCAACATATAAATGATAGTGATCTCTGATTTTCATGATCCCGATGTCATTAACAAGCGGCTCACCGCAGCCTACCGGACAACCCGTATATGCCACCCTAAGTGTAAATGGTACAGGCTTCCCAGCAATACGGCGATTAACTTCCTTTGCAACTGGCATGCCTTCTTCCTCTTCCCCTTTGCAAAAATTGCACGTTCTTAAACTCTTAACGAAGTTTCCAACTGGATAACAAGTTAATCCTACCCGCTCGAATTCTTCAATGATTTCATCCTTTTGAAATTCAGGAATTTCAATGTATAGCTGCTGGAATGTCGTCAGTTCAAGCTCTTCATCTTCATTCATATATTTAGAAATTGCTACAAGTTGCTTTGCATTCAACTTTGCACCAAATCCAATGCCACCATTAATGGCAATCTTTATTTTTTTCACATCTTCATCCATCCTAAACACACCCCTATATTAATACACCCGGTAGGTATATATCACGTAATATTAATAGACTATTTGTATCAATAGTTTACTATACCCCCCTAATGTATGTAAACTAATTTTGACACCTGAACAAACCAAAAAAGCAGCCCTATAGACTGCTTTACTAAAATCACTTTATAAAAGTAGCGTCACCAACATCCACATACATCGCTTCCCCACTGGTTGCGTCAATCGCACGGACGTGACCAACTGTATTTGGAAAGTCTGCTACATAAGCTAGACTATAAACAGACATCCCGTCTTCATCATACTCACGGATAAACATTCGTTCCATTTTCAAATGCCTTTTATATATTTCTTTAGCATCATCAACTGAAATGATAGGCTTGGTCGGTAGATTACTATATAATTCAAGGGATGGTACGTCCAAGTTGAAATGAGTTATCTTACCTGTATATCTCCCAACCTCGATTACTGTCACATGATTAACAACTCGCAGCCCTTGATGGAATAAATGAACATAGAAGGTGTAAGTTTCCTCAACTTCAATGTATTCCTCATCCCAATCATCAAACTCCTCTTCAAACATTTCAGCTTCATTTAAATCTTCTTCAAGCTCGATTGCTTCTTCCTCATCCGCAAATACATCATCGAACTCATCATTTTCCGTTTCAAAGATCTCAAGTCTAAATCGTTCATGTGCATCAGGATACAGTTTAAACAACAGACCCATTGCACGCTCTTGGGCATTCTCTAAGCCAATATCTTCCCCACTATTATCATGTTCTTCCCCATTTTTAACTTGTAAAAGGAACCCATCCTTCTCACCAAAACATAGCTTTATCACATGATTGGACTCTTCTTCCATATCAAAAGAATACGAATCTAGAGATACTTGCTTGGACCAAACTTCAACCCGTTTCCCATCCAATACTTGCTTATGCAAAAGTGTATAGTCAGTTGTTAGACCGACTAATTCGTATACATCCTTAACTGAGCACTCTCGTTTTTCTATAGTCAAATCCGTTGGATATTCTTCTTTTATACTTGGAAACTCTGACCCGTCAACAGGGATTTCCATGATCTGTTCAATTACACTATACGAAAGGTGGTAATTGTTATCTCCATTCTTATAAACTTCATGATCAAATTTTTGTATATTCAACTCGAAGTCTAGTCCTTCAATGTATTTTTCCAAAGCTTCCTCTTCAGATACAACGAAATCAGAATAACGAATCTCATATTCTTCATCTGTACTGTAAAAACTCATGATTTGACCTGATGTTGAAATAGTTATCGTGAAACCGGTGCTATGTATAAACAAACCATATTTCTCATCTCTCTTTTCATACGTCACCATGTACGGATTATCTAAATCTAGGATTCCCGAAAACTCGTATTCTTGCTGTCCTGGAAAAAAGTTGTCAACAAATTTTTTCGCAATCGCTGTTAATTCTTCCTTTCTAAGTTCTCCCTCTGGGGCATCATCCACTAACGAATAGCTTATTAACTCTCCCTTTTCATTCAAAGAATAGCTCCCGATTATTTCATCTGTAGCTGATTCTAGGATATCAAAAATTCCGTCTTCATCCTCCGATACTTGAACATACACTCCTACAGGCAAAAAAGCCTGCAACTTCTCTATTATTTTGTTCATCATATTCCTCCTCTCGTATAGATGGACGGTCCATTGTCCCAAAAAAGGGAGTTCATGTCTCAACCACGAACTCCCTTACTGTGTAATGTAATTTTATGCTACAACATCATAGCCTTCTTCTTCAATTGCTTCTTTCATAGCATTGACATCTACTTT
>Ga0182742_1004613_pt1 | contig 12345 bp, 7 predicted proteins | sample eDN5th37CBELigMG_FD_128880 | JGI IMG/M metagenome (GOLD analysis project Ga0182742, IMG submission 128880) | Enriched Miracle-Growth compost microbial communities from Emeryville, California, USA - eDNA 5th pass 37_C BE-Lig MG (version 2)... ... | reverse complement strand
GGAATGCGTCGTCGTGCAGGACCTCTTCCTCAACGAGACGGCGAACTACGCCCATGTCTTCCTGCCGGGCTCGACCTTCCTGGAAAAGGACGGCACCTTCACCAATGCCGAGCGCCGCATCAATCGCGTGCGCCGCGTCATGACGCCGAAGAACGGCTATGCCGACTGGGAGGTCACCCAGAACCTCGCAAAAGCGATGGGCCTTGCCTGGAACTACAGCCACCCCTCGGAAATCATGGACGAGATCGCCGCGACGACGCCGAGCTTCTCCCTCGTCTCCTACGAATACCTGGAGAAGGTCGGCTCTGTTCAGTGGCCCTGCAACGAGAAGCATCCGCTCGGCTCGCCCATCATGCACACCGACGGTTTCGTGCGCGGCAAGGGTAAGTTCATCCGCACGGAATATGTCGCGACGGACGAGAAGACCGGCCCGCGCTTCCCGCTGTTGCTCACCACCGGCCGTATCCTCAGCCAGTACAATGTCGGCGCGCAGACGCGGCGCACCGACAACGTCGTCTGGCACGAGGAGGACCGGCTGGAGATCCATCCGCACGATGCGGAGAACCGCGGCATCCGCGACGGCGACTGGGTGCGCCTTGCAAGCCGCGCCGGCGAGACGACGCTGCGCGCGCTCGTCACCGACCGCGTCGCCCCGGGGGTCGTCTACACGACCTTCCACCATCCGCTGACGCAGGCCAACGTCATCACCACCGACTTCTCCGACTGGGCGACGAACTGCCCGGAATACAAGGTGACGGCCGTGCAGATCTCGCCGTCGAACGGCCCGTCCGAATGGCAGGTCGAATATGAGGAACTGTCGCGCCGTTCACGCCGCATCGCCGGCAAGATGGAGGCGGCGGAATAGGATCGCGCGTGCCGGACTTTCCCACCACCACCAAGGTCGCAGAGATTGCCCGCCGCAACGGGCAACTGACGCAAGGCGAGCGCTTCGTGCCGGAAGAGACGCCGGTCGCCTTCTCCTATGCCGGCTCCACCCATGCCGTGATGATGGCGACGCCCGCCGACCTTGAGGATTTCGCGGTCGGCTTCAGCCTGACGGAGGGCATCATCGCCGATCCCGCCGAGATCGAGGCCGTCGAGGTGATGGCCGAGGACAAGGGCATAGACCTGCAGATCCGCCTCGTCGAGGCGCGAAGCGACGCCCTCACCGCCCGGCGCCGCCATATGGCGGGCCCCGTCGGCTGCGGCCTTTGCGGCATCGAATCCATCGAGCAGGCAGTGCGCGCCACGCCCTCCGTTCGTTCGTCGACGCTTACATTGACGGAAGCGGACGTGGCCGAGACCGTGCGCCTCCTGAACGGTCAGCAGCCGATGCACATGACCACCCGCGCGGTGCATGGCGCCGGCTTCTATCTGCCCGGCACCGGTCTTGTGGCGGTGCGCGAGGATGTCGGCCGGCACAATGCGCTTGACAAGCTGGCCGGTGCCGCGCGCCGGGCGGGTCATCCCGGCGGCTCCGGCGCCGTCGTGGTGACAAGCCGGGTTTCCGTCGAGATGGTGCAGAAAACCGCCATCATCGGCAGCCCCTTCATCATCGCCATTTCCGCCCCGACGGCGCTCGCCATCCGCACGGCGGAGGAGGCCGGCATGACGTTGATCGCGCTGGTGCGCGGCGAGGAATTCGAGATTTTCACCGGCGCGGAACGCGTCGCCTCCGGCGCCGGACGTCGGCTGGGGAACGGTTAGCAGGAGATCCAGATGTCGGAAACCAACAAGCTCGTCAGGATGGCGAACCAGATCGCCACGTTCTTCCACACGCAGCCGCCGGGCGAGGCCGTGAACGGCGTGGCGACCCATATCAACAAGTTCTGGGAACCCCGCATGCGCCGCCAGCTCTTCGACCTCATCGACAATTATGGCGGCGATGGTCTCGACGGTCTCGTGCTGCAGGCCGCAGAGATGATCCATCGCCCACCTCCTGCCGAGGTTCCTCCCGCCGCACAGACGACGTCCTGAGCCTCCCTTCATCCGGCCTGCCGGCACCTTCGTCCGAAAGCAGGACGAACAGGATGTGCCGCGCCGGCTTTCTCGATCAATACCGTTGGTGAGGCACCACCCTCCCCGCCTTTGATAAGAGGGCGAGGAGCAACGCCAACGGCCGGCATTGCTGCCGGCCGTTTTCTCATGCCGCGACGGTGCTCAGAACTCTTCCCAGTTCTCCGCTGCCGGCGCCGTGGAGCCACGCGGCGTCCGCATGCTGCGCGCCACGGCATGAAGTTGCGAAACATTGTGCACCGCCAGCGTCGGCGGCGTTCGCTGCAGCGGCGCCGCGCCGCCGGACAGCCGGAACCTGCGGATAAGCGCATGAAGCGCATCGGCCTCGCGCGCCATGGCGTGACTTGCCGCCGTGCTTTCTTCCACCATGGCCGCGTTCTGCTGCGTCGCCTGGTCCATCGCATTGACCGACTGGTTTATCTCGCGAAGCCCGATCGACTGCTCGCGCGAGGCCTCGACGATTGCGGTCACATTGGCGTGCGCCTCCTGCACCTGCGCCAGGATTTCCTGCAGGGCCCTCCCAGTCTCGTCGACGAGGGCGACGCCGCTCCTCACCTGCTCGCCGGAAGTGGTGATCAGCGCCTTGATGTCCTTGGCCGCGCTGGCCGAGCGCTGGGCGAGCTCGCGCACCTCCTGCGCGACGACCGCGAAGCCTTTACCCGCCTCGCCCGCCCGCGCCGCTTCCACCCCGGCATTGAGCGCCAGAAGATTGGTCTGGAAGGCGATATCGTCGATGACGCCGATGATATTGGAGATTTCCCGTGAGGATTGCTCGATCTGCCCCATGGCATCGATCGCCTTCATGACGACGTCTCCGGATTTTTCCGCACCTTGCCGGGTCTTGCCGACGAGCATGCCCACCTCGTCCGCCCGCCGGCTCGAATCGGCGACCGTGGTGGTGATCTCGTCGAGCGCGGCTGCGGTCTCCTCGACGGAGGCCGCCTGCTGCTCGGTCCGTCTGGCAAGATCGTCCGCCGCCGAGCGGATCTCCTGCGCGCCGGAGGCGATGGCATTGGCATTGACTTCCACCGTTCGCATCGCCTCGTGCAGGCCGGCGACCGCCTCGTTGAAATCCTTGCGCACCGTCTCCATGGACGGCACGAAGGCGATGGCGAGATTCTGCGTCAGGTCCCCTTCGGCCAGTGCCTTCAGCGCCGCGCCGAGCGCGCCGATCGCCGACATGCGCTCGGTGACGTCGGTGGCGAATTTCACCACCTTGTAGACACGCCCGGAAAGGTCGCGCATCGGATTGTACGCTGCCTGTATCCAGATCTCCCGCCCGCCCTTGCCATAGCGCACGAACTCGTTGGAGATGAAGCGGCCTTCCGCAAGGCTATTCCAGAACGCCGCATAGGCCGGCGTCTTCACATAATCGGGATCACAGAAGATGCGATGATGCTTGCCGCGGATTTCCGAGAGGTCATAGCCGAGCGCCGCGCAGAAATTCTCATTGGCATGGAGGATCTCCCCCGTGGGGGTGAATTCGATGACGGCCTGGGAACGGGAGATCGCTTCGATCTTGCTGGCATCCTCCGCCGCCCGCATCTTCGCTTCGGTGATGTCCGTGGCGAATTTGACGACCCGATGGACCCTGCCGCCACGCAGAACCGGATTGTAGGTCGCCTGGATCCAGATTTCGCGCCCGTCGCTTCGAAGGCGCCGGTAACTGTTCGAATCGTATTCCCCGCGCCCGAGACGCGTCCAGAACTGCCGGTATTCCTCGCTCGCCGTATAGGACGCATCGCAGAAGATGCGATGGTGCTTGCCGACGATGTCCTTAAGCTCATAGCCGAGGGCGCGGCAGAAATTCTCGTTTGCTGTCAGAATGATGCCGGTGGGATCGAACTGGATCACGGCCTGCGAGCGCGACAGGGCGTCGACGATCGGGCCTGCATCCATGAGCTTCGCGAATGAAAGCATGACCTGTCCTTCTGTGCGATGGCCACGGTCATGGGCTGTTGCGCGTGGCAATCGTCGGTTGGCGTTGCGCAGGAAACGCGATGGCGATCCCTGCATCCAAAACTGTGAATTCGGTCTTCGCGGAAGGCATCATGCCGGAGCGGCGAAATGCGCATCTACAATCAAAGATAGAGTATTGAAGTTAAAAAATGATGAAGACCGCAGAAGCGGCGGATATTGATATTATATATCAATTGCTTATGAAGGGAATTCCGGCCTGAGGCTGACGTTACGGCAGGTGGCGCCAAACGTCGAGAGCGGGAATTATCGCTTAAGTTGTATTCACCTTCAAAAAAAGACCGCCGAACAAACGCCCGGCGGTCCGATGGTAGGTGCGTGATGAAGGCGTTCAGGCCGCCATGTCCTCCACGTCGCGCTCCTTGAACATGCGCGAGAGATTGAGGAAGCAGATCATGCCGTTCTCATGGGCGATGATGCCTTCGGCATAGGCCTTGTCGAAGGAGGTCGTCACTTCCGGCACCGGCTGGATCTGCTCGCTGCGGATGGTGAGGATATCCGAAACCCGGTCGACGACGAGGCCGACGACCATGCTGTGCACTTCGGCGACCACGATGGCGCTGCGCTCATTGGCCTCCGTGCTCTTCATGCCGAGCTTGTGGGCAAGGTCGATGATCGGGATCACCGTGCCGCGCAGGTTCATCACGCCGATGACATCCGGCGGCGAATGCGGGATCGGCGTGGACGGCGCCCAGCCGCGGATTTCGCGGATGGTGGTCGTCTTCACGCAGAATTCCTGCTCATGCAGGCGGAATGCGATGATTTCGAGCGTATCGCCGGCAAAGGCGGCCGTGGTGATGGAGGTCATCGGGATTTCCCAGTTTGGTCACGTCGGAAAACGATCCTATGCACGCCCTGGTTAAAAACTCTCAAACGCCGGATCTTTTGATACGTCCCATTGGGTCTCGCAATCCGGGGCTTCCCGGTCGCCTTCCCGCGTCAGGCCCCGCGCGTCGGCCGGTCGAGGATACGGCGCCCGAAGAGACTGGCGGTCAGCTCGACGAGGATGCGGGCGCTCTTGCCGCGATCGTCGAGGAACGGGTTCAACTCGACGAGGTCGAGCGAGGAGACGAGGCCGCTGTCGCAAAGCATCTCCATGATGAGATGGGCTTCGCGGAAGGTCGCACCGCCCGGCACTGTCGTGCCGACGCCCGGCGCGAGGTCCGGATCGAGGAAATCCACGTCGAGGCTGAGATGCAACAGGCCGTTCGCCGCTTTGATACGGGCAATGATGTCATGCATGATATGGGCCATGCCGATCTCGTCGACCGCGCGCATGTCGAAGACATTGACGCCGTGCTCGGCGATTTCCTCGCGCTCGCGCGCATCGACGGAGCGGATGCCGACCTGGAAGACGTGCCTGGGATCGACGAAGGGGCGGCCTGCCTCCAGGATCGGCGCGAATTCGGCCTGGCCGCAGAAGAAGGCGACCGGCATGCCATGCATATTGCCGGACGGCGAGGTTTCGGGCGAGTTGAAATCCGCATGGGCATCGAGCCAGAGCACGAAGAGCGGGCGCCCCTGTTCCGCCGCATGGCGCGCCATGCCGGAAACCGAGCCCATCGACAGCGCATGGTCGCCGCCAAGCACCAGTGGGAACTTGCCGCCGCGCGCCGCATCATAGACGGCCGCGTCGAGCGCGCGCGTGAAGCCTGCGACCGTCTGGAGGTTGAGCGCTTTCGGGTGATGTGCGAGATCGCGTGCGGGTACGGGGTGCAGGTCCCCCTCGTCCGTCACCCTGTGTCCAAGCTCGGCAAGGGTCGAATCGATGCCGGCGATGCGCAGTGCCGTCGGGCCCATCGCCGCGCCCCGGCGGCCGGAGCCTTCTTCCAGAGGTGCGCCGATCAGCGCGATATGCTTGTCGTTCTCAGCCATGATAACCCCGCAGGTGCATTCCATCCGGTTCGCCCGGTCTTGCGCGATTATTGCCGTTCAGACCGTTGGCAAAAAGAGGGAAAACTGACAAATAGTCAGCTAAATTCAGCATTCTGCCAAGTTCCGGATGACAAAATGGCAAGTCTCGACGATCTCGATCATGCGCTGATCAGCGCACTGCGCCACAATGCCCGCACGCCGGTCTCTTCCCTCGCGGCCACAACCGGCGCGTCGCGCGCCACCGTCGCCGCCCGGATCGACCGGCTCGTCGCCTCCGGCACCATCGCCGCCTTCACCATCCGCACCGGCGCGGAACTGACGGGAAGCGGCGTGCGCGCCATTGTCATGGTCGAGGTGCACGGCAAGGCGGCCGATCGCGTTGCCGCCCAGCTCCGCGGCCTGCCGCAGGTGCGCGCCCTCCATTCCACCAATGGCCGCTGGGATTTCATCGCCGAACTGGAGGACCGGGATCTCGGCACCTTCGACGAGACGCTCCACCGCATCCGCCTCATCGACGGCATCGCCGTCACCGAGACGAACATCCTCTTGAAGACGACGAAGAACGCGATGTCATAGACGCGCGACGGCCGGCGGCCTCAATATTCCTTCTCGTAGAAGATGCCGGCGCCCGCGCTGCCGGCGCTGCCCGCCTCACCGCGCAGCTTCAGGCCACGGCCGACATCGAGATTGATGACCGCCTTGGCACCGTTCGTCTCCGGATCCTGCTTCAGTTCGATATAGGTTCGCTCGTTGAGATACTTGCCGGCCGAAACCGCCGCCCGGCCTTCCGCATCCGTCGTGATGTCGAGGTCGTCGACGCCGAGCTTGCTGCGCAGGCTGTCGAGCAAGCCGGTCGAGCTGCCGCCGGCAAGCTGGCTGGCCGCCGAGGCGAGCTGGGCGATCTGCACCGCCGAAAGGTTGGACATCGACCGGTTGAAGATGAGCTGCGCGAGGATTTCGTCCTGCGGCAGCGAAGGCGAGGAGGCAAAGGTGACCGTCGGATTGCTGGCAAGGCCCGCCACCGTCACGGTGATCTCCGTCGAGCCGACCGTGCTTCCCGCAACGAGATTGACCGTCGGCACGAGACCGCCGGCAAAACCGATATGGGCGCTGGTGAAATCGAGACGCCGCGTCAGGATTTCCATGCGGCCGCGCCGCAGCTCGAAGCCGCCGGAAACGATCGGCGAGGAGGAAGTGCCGGTGATCTTGAGGCTGCCGCCCATTTCCGCATTGATGCCGCGCCCACGCACGAAAAGCTGGCCCGGCGCCTCGATGGTGAGGTCGAGCCCGATGCCGCGCGAGGCGCCGCTGGCGCCCTGGTCGCGCTGTACGTCGGCCGTCATGCGTTTCACATCGGCCGGCGCATTGCGGTGCTTGATGTTGATCTCCGAGAGCGAGGCCGGCAGCTTTTGCGGAATGGTGATATTCGCCTTGTTGATACGCACCTTGCCGCCGAGCGCCAGATTGGCGAGCGGTCCCTTCAACGTCATGTCGCCTGCGACATTCGCCGTCACGAGCGTGCCGTCGACATAGGTGATGTCGCCAAGCTTGATCGCGACGTCGACCGGGAATCCGCTTGCAGGATCAATGCCGATCCGGCCGCTCGCAGAGAGTTGCCCGCCGCTTGCCAGCTTGCCGGAAACGGTTTCGATCACCGCCTGCCGCCCGTCCATGGTGATGCGGATCGTCAGGTTCTCCACCGCGAGGTTGCGGCGCACATCGACGAGCCGGGCGCCGCCCGCGGTGATGCTGCCGGTGACGGACGGCGCGGCGGCCGTCCCGCCGATCGTAAGATTGACGTCGGCATTGCCCGTCAGCACGAAGCCCTGCGCCGAAAGCTGGCTTTGCAGGGCGCTGAACGGCACCTTGCCCGTGAATTTGAGGCCGAGCGGCGTCGCCCCGCCGATGCCCACGGTACCGCCACCGCGGAAGGAAAGCCCCCCGCCGCCCGACAGAACCGTGTCGAGACGCACCTGGTTGTTGGCGAAGCTGCCCTTGGCATTGATGCTGAGCGCGCCGAGGCCTGCGCCCCGGGTTTGGCTCGTCTGCGCCCCGGACCAGTCGAGCGCATAGTCGACGACGGGTGCCGCCGCGCGTCCCTTGACCGCCACCGTGCCGGTGATCGTGCCTTCCGCATCGAGCCCGGCCGCGAAATTGTTGACGAGCGCGGCCGGCAGGGAATTGAGGCGAAGCGAGAGATCGAGCGTTTCACCGGCCCGTCCGGAAACCGTGACGGAGCCGCGCCCCGCCTGGATGGCAAGCCCGTCCAGTGTGGCGACACCGTTCGCAACGCCGATCGTCGTCGGCTTGGCCAGCTTCAGCGCGATACGGCGCGGCGCGGCCTCGACGGTCTGCAGGACGATATCGAGCCCGCCGTCGCGCTGCTCCACCCTGCCCTTCGTCACCAGCGGCGCCCCGTCGAGGCGACCGGCAAGGTCGAAGCCGGTGCTCTGGCCCTCGCGGGAAAAATCGAGCTTCAGCGCTTCCACCCGGTTCTCACCCGACGCGACACGCTCGGCGCGCACCGTACCGGTGATGGCGGCGGTGGAAAGATCGGCAATGTTTAGATCGACCGCGGGTTTGGTGATGCTCACCGTATCGCGCCGGATCGAGGAGCCCGACGCCTGGACGACCGCCGAGGTCTTGCCGTTGCTCGTCGCGATCTCGATCTGCCCGGCAAGATCGCCCGCCGCCTTTTCCCCCGCCATGGCGGCGAGAAGCCCGAGATCGGGAAAGGTGAAGCGGATCGTGCCGTCGGGCATGAAGTTCTCGGCAAGGGCAAGCGAGCCCTTCAGCGTGTTGGGACCGATTTCCGCTTCCAGGACCGGCACCGAGATGCGCCCGCCTTCGGAGGTGATGCTGGAGCGCACATTGATCGGCTGACCGTCGAGCGCGCCCGTCGCCGTCAGGTCGCCGGAGGGGCTGTCGGCAACCGCCTTGCCCTTGACGGTCACGACCAGGTCGCTCAGCGTGCGGCCGGAAAGCGTCGCGCCGCTGGAGGTGATCTTGCCCGATACATCGAGGCCCTCGACAGGCCCGGAAGCGGATAACTCGAAAGCCGCCTCGCCCGCGGCATCCGCCAGCACCTTGCCGAGGTCGAGCACCTTTCCGGTCAACGCCGCCTGGAGATTGCCGTCGGCGAGCGAAACATTGCCCACCGTCTCGAGCGTGCCGGATTTCACCGTGAGGCCGGAGACATCGACGGCGCCGTCGCCGGCGAGCTGGAGCCGTCCCTCCATCGCGATCGTCGTGTCGAATTTGCCGGCAAGCGCGGGCGGCAGCACCGCCGGCAGCGCGAAGAGGCGGAAATTGACGTCGGCTTCCCGGCTTTCCAGCCCGTAGCGCCCCGAGAGCGTACCACCGATGCTGGCGCTTTCGAGCGTTGCGGGATCGAAGGCGATCTCCTGCGGCGAGACGTTCAGCGTCGTGACCAGCTTTGCCGGCCCCTTCACCATCCGGTCGAGGTCGGCATTGGCAAAGGCCGTCGCGCCGGTTTCAAGCGTCGCGTCGATGCGACCCGACTGGCTGGCCACGTTGAAGGCGTCGCTCCTTGCCACGAGCCGCACATTCTCGACGCGGCCGGCCGGCAGCTCGGCGGAGACGAGGGTGGCATTGGCCTCCAGCGCCGCGGCGGTTGCCTCGCCGGTCAGGGAAATGTCCGCTCCCTCGATCAGCACGCGCGCATCGCCTTCGGCAAGCGGCCAGCGGAAATCGATCGGCCCGTCCTTGCCGGAAAGCTTCACGTCGAGATCGTTCGAGCCGCGCGCGCTGACCGTGCCGGAGGCCGCGAGCGTCATCGCCCCCGTCGCGATCGAGCCCTTTTCGATGCGCAACATGTCCGAACCGTCGAAGGCGACGACGACGTCTATTCCGGTCTCGCCGGCAAAGAGCGGGCGCAACTGCGGCGGCATCAGCGCATCGAAGGTGCCGCCGCCGTTGAGCGCGACGGTATGGAGGTTCTCCTGCGACAGGTCGTGGCGTCCGTCGACCCGCAGCATCTCCGTGCCGTCGAGCGAGGCGGAAAGCCGGCCGGTCCATTGGGAAAGGGGGCCGCTGCCCGTGAGGTTGATCGCCACGGCCGGGTCATTCGGCAGCTTGAGCAGCGCGGCCAGCAGACCGCCCTTAGGCTCGGCGATGTCGGCCTCCAGGCGAAGCTCGTTGGCGGCCGGATTGAAGACAATATCGGCGGCGGCGCGCGCCTCGGGGCGTTCCTTTTCCGCGGCCGAGAGCTTCACCGCCACGCTTTCGGCCGTCGCATCGCCGCTGCCCGAAAGGACGATGCGCTGGTCACGCCCCGCCACCGCCCCCGACACGAAAAGCTCCGGCACCTGAAGGGCGCCGACATGAACCTCGACCGGCAGCGTGAACGGCGTGTCGGAGGGCTCCGACTTCGCCTCCTGCTCCGGCAGGCGCAAAAGCGAAACGGAGGAGGCGGAGATGCGCTCGGCATCGAAGCTGAGGCTCGCCAATTTCCAGGGCGACCAGTCGACGGCAAGATCGCGGATCTCCGCATAGGTGCCCTTCGCATCGCCCACCGTGACCACGGCGGCGCGAAGATGGCCGGTCAGCAGACCGGACGGCTCGCTGATGGAGATCGTCTGGCCGCTCGCCGCGGCGATCTTCTCCACCTGGGAGGCGGCAAAGCGCGCACCCGCATCGGTAAAGCCGACGAAGCCGACGAGCACCACGAAAAGCACGACAAGAACGGCAAGACCGTAACCGACATAGCGGAGGATAGTGCGGAGAATTCGGGACAGCCTGTTCATGCTTCATCCATTTCGCGGGCGGGAGCGCGGGAACCACTCCTCAGCGTCTAGAATCCGAATCGCACCGTCGATCAAGAGCCTAAACGGAAATTGGGGCCACAGTCAGAAGGACTGGCCGATACCGGCATAGACCCCGAAAGAGGTTCCGCCGGGATATTTCTTCAGCGGCACCGCCACATCCAGGCGAAGCGGACCGAACGGCGTCGCATAGCGCAGGCCGATGCCGGCGCCGGCCCGGATATCCTTGAAATCCGGCACCTCGTCGGTCGAGACCGTACCGGCATCGATGAAGGGTACGATGCCGATCGTATCGGTGACGCCGATACGCGCTTCGGCCGAGGCTGCCACATAGGACCGGCCGCCGAGCAGCCTGTTGCGGCCGTCGCGCGGCGAGATTTCCTGGTAGCCGTAGCCGCGCACCGTGCCGCCGCCGCCGAGGAAGAAACGGCGCGTCGCGGGAATATCGGAAAGCTCGTCGCCGCCGATGATGGTGCCGGCGGCGAGCTTGCCGGCCAGCACGAAGCGCTTCTCCTCGCCGAGCGCCTGGTAGCCGGTGATGGCGCCTTCGAAGCTGGAGAAGAACGTGCCGCGCTCGATCTCGTAACTCGGCTTGGCGTTGATCATCGCGCGATAGCCTTCCGTCGGGTTCAGCTTGTCGTCGCGGGTGTCGCGCACATATTCGATCGGAATGGCGAGGGTGAGATACTTGTTCTTGCCGAAGGCATCCTCGACCTTGCTCCACATCACCTCACCGCCCGCGCTCACGGTGTCGTGATCGGAAAGCTCGACACTGACGCCGGCAGCAGCCGTGGTGGTGAACGCCTTGTAGGCGTCGGGATCGACGATCGAGGCCTTGAGGCTGGCATTGAAGGTCGAGGCCGGCCCGAACGCGCCCGGCTTGGAAAAGAGGATGCCCGCCGAATAGTCGAGATTGCCGATATCCGACTCGCCGATGCGGTTGACCGATCCCTCCACGCGCAGGGATTCGGCCTGGCCGAAAAGGTTGCGATGGCCCCAATAGCCCTGCAGGCCGAGCCCGTCCGTATTCGAATATTGCGCGCCGACGCCGAAATAGCGGTGCTTTCCTTCCGAGACCTCGATGGTCATCGGCAGCGAGCCGTCCGGCGCCAGCTTGTCAGCCTCGCGGATCGTCACGCTGGAAAAGACGCCGAGCGTGCGCAAGCGTTCGGCCGCCTTGTTGAGCGCTTCCGGCGAATAGGGTTGGCCGGCATTGATGCGCGAATAGCGCTGCACGAAATCCGGATCGACCGTCTTGGTGCCGGAAACGCCGACCGTGCCGACAGGTGCGATCGGGCCGCCCTCGGCGGCGATCACCACATCCACTGTCTGCGTCTTGTGATCCGCCGTCGCATTGCGCTCGGTGAGCTTCGCCAGCGGGCGGCCCTCGGCCTTCAGGTCCACGACGATCTTCTCGCCGGCCTTCAGGATGATGGTGGAATCGGCCCGCGCGCCGTGCACCAGGCCATAGTCGTCGGGGTTGCGCCCCTCCGCGTCGCCGGAAAAGACCACGTTGCCGAAGGTGAAGGCGGTGCCGGGCTCGACGTTGATCGTCACGGGAACGGGACCGCGCCCGTTGAATTCCGGGTTGGGCGGCAGGCTGTCGAGATCCTGGCCGTTGACGGTGACGTTCACGACGCCGCCATAACGGGCCTTCTCGTAAAGAGCGGCAAGAATACGGTCCCGGTCGTCG
>Ga0182742_1004612_pt1 | contig 12346 bp, 6 predicted proteins | sample eDN5th37CBELigMG_FD_128880 | JGI IMG/M metagenome (GOLD analysis project Ga0182742, IMG submission 128880) | Enriched Miracle-Growth compost microbial communities from Emeryville, California, USA - eDNA 5th pass 37_C BE-Lig MG (version 2)... ... | reverse complement strand
TTTCCATTTTTAGTTTACTTTTAGAGTATCAAAAGTTTGTAAAATTAAAGCAGAAAGGATTTGTCTCTGCTTTGAAGGATCTTCTTTTTCTATATCTCCTAAATTTATACTATTCTAACACTTTATTCCTGATTCATTCTGAGTTTTACTTGGAATTCATAATTCATTGTTGCATAAGAACGATTTAGAAGGTTTTTATTGCCTGATTCTTTTTGTAATTCCTATGCTTTTAGAAAGAAATAGTAAGATACCCACTTGAATTTTAGATTGGAGCGTTTCTATCTCTTTGTCTCTATTCTTAAGCAAGCTCTTCAATCTTGTCAAAGTCTTTCTTTTTTAATCCAAATTACAAAAATAAATACTTCTAATTCTGTTGAGCCAACTATTCTTTTATCAGAAGGGCTAATCATAGGGAGGCCTTGAGCAGTGCCTATTTCTCTTAAGCCTTTTTTCCCTAATACTGGTTGACTAACAGAGTCTTTTATAGACGAATCAAGTTTCTCCATTGAGCCTGTTGTTCATAAATGTCATATTATAGAAAGACTTTACTTTCAACAAAAAGTTTTTCTTTTTTTATGGCTCTCAATGCTATTGATTTTATACATTTCAGTTTAGGAAAATAATACTTGAAGGTGACTTTATTGACATTAACATCTTTGAAGGGTTTCCTTTCCAAATTCCACTCATTCCTTGATCAACAAGACCAATCTCGTTTGAAATGTAGAGTTTGTTATTGCTTATACTAGTCGCATCTCGACTTTTTATACTTCTAGTTTGCATCGGTTACTACTTCTTCAATAAAAAATATTGAGGTCTAAAGGATTTATTGTTTTAATAGACCAAAAGTTGTACTTTTTCTCAAGATTAAAATTGAACAGTAATTGTTTTAATAATATAAAAGAGCTCTCCTCCTAGATTGTGTCAAATATCTATCTTACATAATCCCCTTTATATTTTAATATAGAGTTAAGTTCTCTGACTTTCAACCGAAAGTTCAAATAGATTTTTTTTTTCTTAATTTTACAGATTGGCACTCTAATAAATTTTAGTATCAAATTTAGATATTTAATGAGCGTAAATACAAGTCCTCGAATTGAAGTACAATCCCTTGATCTCCAAGCTTTATCAAAAAATTATCCAGATGAGACTTGGGAAAGGTAGAATATAAAGTTTGGATCGAAAGAATTAACAATTGTCAGATTAGTTAAAGCATGTTTGAATAAATGTCAGCCCAAACCATCTTCATTGAAAAAAGATCATGTTCATCATACTGTTTATGATTGTTTTGAAAATTGTGCTAAAAAAGTAATCATATTTATCTTTCCCCCATAAAACTGGTTAGTATAAAGAAAGTTTTCTTTTCTTGAAGCAAGATGAGAATTTCCAAAACTTAGAGTTTTCCTAAAATTATGCTTATAAAAAAAAAAAATCTGACAAATCTTGGGAAGAAGCTTGAAGAAGAGTTGGTTAAGTATCTTTTATTTGTTTTGTATTAAATAGAATTAAACTCGTATCTCTTAAATAAAATCAAAATGTATACACTTTTTTAAATTCAATGAACATTTTCTCAATCATCTGAAAATCAATAGAAAGGTTTTTACTTTATACTTTTCTCACCTAATGAAAAATTGATAACATTTGGATCTGGAACGTTTTGAAATTTATCAAGTTTGTAATTTTAAAAAGAAAAATCTAAGGTACAAAAATTCCTGAAACCTTTTAAGATGAATTTGAGGATTATGTTATCATATTTGGAAAAAGAGAACGTTTTCGATTCAGTTAACAATATAAAAAATTTATGCTTAAAAATTACCCAAAACCCTTTCCTTCATTTGCTCCTCGTCTTGCGACCAAAAAATAAATCGCTACTCTTCCTGATTTTCTAAAAATTTCAATGAATTAAATCTACTTCTTCTAATAGAAGAGGGAAGAATTTAACATCCTCTAATCAAAACAAAATTGTGCCTCAAACAAAATCTGAAGAACTTCCAATAGGCTCTCTTTTTTCGACTGAATACCTGAAGAAAATTATTATTTTTCTCCATGTCATGATGAGTCAAAAATGAAAAAAACAAATTATACCGTACGAGAGGTTAGAAAGCTGTTCCGTTCAGAACTTTTGACGAATAGAAAATGGATCTCGAATAAGCTTTCAATAAAATTATTGGCTTAAGGGGAAAAAATTACTCTCGAAGTCACTAGAAAAAGGCACAAAAAGAAAAAAAGTTAGATGGGTTACAAGATCTATTAAAACAAGACATAAACCTATCCTATTTTTTATTCAAGAAAAGTTGAATTGGTTTGTAGGTTTTGAAGAAGACAAGGAGATTAAGTATTAAGACTAACTTTGGTCCTTTATCGTTTTTTAGGACTGGGATATCATGGTAACTTCATTTTAAATGTTATATTGTTTCACTTTGAGAAAAGAAAATTGAAGCTATTAATTATAAAATAAAGAAAAAAGTAAAAAGGTTTAGATACATAAACTAACAAAGTTTTACTCCACGCAATGTGGAAATTATAACAACACTTTAAAAAATGTCCCCATATCATTTTAATTTGAAAACTCCTGATTCCCTTGGGATTTACTGTTGCTCATATCTTTACATGAGCCTTTCGAATTTTTAATGTTTTGTTGATTGTTTCCCATTAATTTAGTCTGTTGAATCGTTTTGAGAGTATTTTTCATTTATTTCATTTCTTTTTTTAGTTAACTTTTCTTTAAAACTTTCATCTGCGTGATTCAATTCCATTGCAAGATCCTTAAACTCATCTTTCATAAGTATTTCATCAATTCTTATCAGCCTCAATTGTTGATTAAGGTTATTGGAGATATCTTCGAGGCTGTACTGAATTTTGTCAATGCCTAGATTGACTTTGGCAATTTCATCTTGTCTTTTCTTCAAGTTCATATCTATTTAGAAACAAATTCTTGAGAAAAGTTTCAATTATTTACAGAATAAATTTTATTAATTCGTTGTAATAATATGAATGAACTCATTTTCAATTCTTTGCTGCAATAAAAAATTCTGCTCAAAATGATCCTCCTGCACTGATAAGATTTGTGATTTTTTTATATTATTTTTTTTCATTAAAAAAAGATCAATTGCAGAATTTGAAAAACCAATAACATTCAACATATTTTTCTTATTGAGAGAAGAAGTTCCGTCAGGAGTTTTGGTTTGAAAAAAGAAAGAAGCTGTGCCAGTAGATTATCACTTAAAGTTTTTTTTGGAGAAATTTTAGAAATCAAGATTTTTTCTCAAATCTCTTATTTTCAATTGTGCTTTAATTGGAATAAATTTGGACTTTGTGTAAAATTGAGGATGTACCCTAAGATTTTTTTATTTAAGATAATTAATTCCATATTACTTTACTTAAATTAACCGACAATAGTCCTAAAGTTAGTAAGGTAATTCATTAACGATGGCCGATACTTCAAAATTTCTAAATTACGGAGATTGTATCTATATACATTCAGCAGATCTCCCAAAGGCTTATCTCTCAGCTAGAAGTATACTTGAAGAAAAAGTATTTTTTATAAAGACCCCTCTTCCAAATTCAGCAGATTCAATTGAAGAGGTTGATTCTACTTTCTATGAGAATCAATCTGAACTATTATTTGCTTTATACCCAAAGCTAAATTATCAAGCATATAAAAACTACACAAAGCTCAAACCAAATGACGATCCTTTTAAAGTTGAACTTATGAAGAAAAGACTTGATGTCGAACTTGACCAAAACCAAAAATTAATAGAAAAAACAATGTCAACTCCAGTGACATTTGGAAGTGAAGTTCAACTTCTTCATGTGAGCTCTAATAGCTTTATTCGAGGAACTCGTGAGAAAAATGCTATTAAAAATGAGCTTTATGAACTCAGACTCTCAAAAAAAGGTGGATCAGGAATGTATTTCAAAATTATTCCTTATCTCACGTTCAAAAAAGAAGGAGAAAAAATATCTCTAAAAGATTTCTTCTATCTTGAAAACAGCAAATTACAAGCAGCAATTGTCTATAAGAATATTCCTGAATTTTTACCAGCGAAGGATAAACCAACTGATAATGATTCTGAGGAAGAAAATCAAGTTGATCATGTTAGTCCTCAAAAACTTCAAAGGAATTACATGCCCATCATGGAACTTTCTTCTACTTTTGAGAGGTTTGAAGCAGGTCTTAAACAACAAGATTTAAATTCTCCACTTGCTGTAAGGTTGATTTTAACACAAAAGCAAAATTACAGCTCGAAAACATTGCTTTGGGGAAATTATGTCAGATTAAAATTTATGTTGACTACGAAACAAACAGGATATTTTTATTGCGATCCGACGATAATAGGTGGGAATCCAAATGTATATTGTAGAATAATAAATGCTAATAATCCCTACGAAAAAGAATCCCTACAAGCAATATTCCAAATTGTTCCCATATCAGAAGATTTATATGGAACTCCGATACTATTCGAAGATAGTAAAGAAATTTTTATAAGACTTAGACATGTCCTGACTGGTCGTTATCTGACAATAGGCTCAGAGCAATTAAAGTGTTGTCTTTCTGAACCATTAGATGCATTCTTAGAACAAACTAAGCCTCAAAAAGGAGAGGAATCACCAAAAAGAAGCGAGAAAAAGGGCGAAAATATTGAATTTAATAATAGAAGACGTCGTAATTCACAAATTAGAAGGGAAAGAAGTAGTTACCTTCAAAAAAGCTTTAGTCAGTCAAAGTTGAAAATTGTGAATTTACAAAATGGAAATAGTCAATCTTCACTTCGTCTTTTAAAACAAAATAAACCTTCTCAATTGAGCGACAAGAAACTTGAAAATCCTCAGCTTCAAAAGGGTGAGAGCCATAACTTACCTTCTCCACAACTAAAAGCAAACTCGAACTCAAATCTTCTTCAAGAACATATCATTGATAAAGATATTATAGAAGGACTTTTGGACTTAAACCCAAAAGACGATGAGAGTAACTTAGTTTCAAAATTCTTTGAGAAAACCTCTATCAAACTTCGAAATGTTTCCCAAGATGATGAAGGAATTTTAACAAGCGATTCTGTCTTTTCCCTAGAGTCTATACAGTTTGATCCTTCTGGCCTAAATGGTTGTCTCACGGTAAAGCAGAATGATAAAGATGATATTATGAATCAAGAGGAGTTTAGGTGGATGAGGGAAGCTGCATATGATGACGAAAATACCAGAGAATATTTTGAATCTAGATTCCACAGAAGAAATCCATTAGATAAAGAAGAATTCGAAGCCTTGATATCGTTCCAAAATGATATATATTTCCATTTTGCTATAGTTGGTATGAATGAAATTTCTGAGATTATGGCTATTCAATCAAGAATATATCCTTTGATCAAGCTTACAGATGAAATTGGACAACGACCAAAGAACATGTCTCCTAAAGGAAGACCTGAAGTAAAAAGATATACACATAAGATCAATGAATATGGTTTTTTGCAGCCAAAGGGAGGGGAAGATGGAGATGATGAATTGCCACATGAAAGGAAAACAAAAAATTTAGCTGAAGCTCTGGATTCTGTACGAAAGTTGTCACTTTGGTTATCAACTGATGATCAAAATTATAACACCGGCAATCTAAGTAGACAAATAAAACAGAAGATTATGAGAGAAATTGGAGTTATTGATATCTTATTTGACTTGTTAATCCAACTATTTACAAGAAGTCTTTTAAAAGTCAATACAAAAGCACTTGTCCAATACAAATCATTAACACAAGAAATCTTTGAGTTGCTTCAAACAGTGATTCATAAAAATCGAGCGAACAACATATATGTGTTCCAGTGGAGTAAACTTCTCCAAGGCATGACTTTAAGAAAAAGTATTGCGAGTGATCTAGGCGTTGATAAGTTATTATCTCAAATTTTCTATGAAAATGTAATAGAAATTAATGAGTTAAATGAAATTCCTGCACACCTTGGCTTCGAAGATTATGATTTAAAAGCATTAAATATAGCCATTGCATTGTATAGACATAATCCTATCAGATCAACAGAAGAGAAAGAAAGAATAATATCAACTTTAATCTTAGATGAGAAGAATAGAAATAAAATTTTTAGAAAGTTTGAACAAGATGAGCAAGGAAATATTATTGTGTATGCTTTAGATGGAACAAAATTACCCAAAATTGATCAATCTCTTGAATACAAAGATAAAAAAATGTTTGATTTTAGCATGGGAATTCTTAATCTTGCAACCGAAATTACTCGGAGTCAACCACAAGTTGTTTATAATCATTTAAACACAGTGTATCCTATTGAGCTTTGTACAAGCATATTTGAAAATCGAAATCGAAAATGGAATTATCTTTTTAGAAGCGCGTTTTTGGATCTCTTTACTGAGATGTATTTGTCTGTTGAAAGTGTTGACCTTCCTGATTTACAATTTCCTTCAAATATTAAGCCACTGAACAAAGTTAAGATTCCTTCAGAAGCAAGTGAACTTTTTGAATCAAGAAAAAGGAAGGTTCTTCAACATTTTATTAATGAACAATTTAATTTGAAAAAATTTGTTTGGGATTTCCTAAGTGATCCTCATAAATGGGCTGATGATGAACATAAATACATTCATTCAGTATTGAAACTTATTCATTTAATATGTGTTAAAGGCCTATATGAGTGGGAGGAATTATCAAGACTGAAGCAATGCCTTTATAATTACTTGAAGTTTGGACTTGCAACTGTTCATGCAGAAATTATCCCTGAAGCAAAATATTATGAAGTTAAAAATCATTCCAAACCGATCGAAAAGAAAGTTCCTACTAAAAAGAAAACCAGAAAGGAAAGTGTCGTGGTAACTGAAAAAAGTGAAAGAGAAAAGCTTTATGAATTGGCAGAAGAGGATGATGGTGAAAATGAAGAAGATGATTTTGTTGAAGACACTAATGATAAAGGAGATCCTTATTGGAAGAAAATTCAAACAAAAGAGATGGTAACTTGGATGGTTGAAGCTTTGAAAATTATTGAGTTTATTGAGCATTATGAATTGAATAATACTCTCAAAGACTTTTTCGATAATGAAGAAACTCTTAAATTTTTCAATGAAAAATTAATGTCAAGAAGTGATTCAACAACAAATACATTAGCATCAGACCTCATTGCGCAAATCAAACAAGACAAAGAAGCTTATGCATTAAACTACACAAATAATAACTTCGTCCTCCAGAACTACAAGAATACTTTGCTATTAATGGAGTTATTATTAATAAAAAGTCCTGTGCTATCAAGTCAGATTGTTCAATTGTTATATTTGAATTTTAGTAAGCATAAAGACTTCCTCAACTCTTTAAATGCAGTTGAAGTAATACATCCAGAAAATTTAGAAACTTACAGCTTTTACTTAAAAACATATGACAGTCTGAGGCTTTCAAAAGTTCGCCTAGATTCTTTGTATGGACAAGAAGCTTTAATTTCGGGTGCAAAAATTTATCTTCAAGTTGACAAAACTCTGTCAGATTTACTTTTTGATTTTCACAACAATGATCGTCCATTGAATAATGGCGAGACAGTAGATTCGAAAAATGTTTATATCATTCATGAACACTACACATTTGAACCTAATAAAGGAAGAGAAAAACAAAATTTGTTGAGAAGCCTATCATTTTTCGAAGTAGTGACACAATTATTTATCCCTCTGTCAAAAGGTAAATACTGTAAAACTCATGACCTTAGAGAAAGATACTTGCTCAATTATTTGCACTTTTATGCTTATCTTTGTGTCAATAACCCTACAAACCAGCAATTAATGACAAATAATCAGGAGTTTATTCAAGCTTTACTATCAATTGAATTTCCAAAACTACAACCTTTATTGTTGAGAGTGGTTTCTGAGATGTACAAAGATAATTTCTCCTTATTGATTCATACATCCCAACAAAACCAAAATATTATCACTTTGCTCATGAATAAATTCTTTGCTAGATTCACTTCTGAGGAACTGACTCGCGATGAGTTCTTTATTATGTGCCTGAGAGTTTTCCCTACATTTTTCCAAATAAAAAATAACTTTTTAACCCAAAATCAAGTTTACTTTGCTAAAAGTTTCTATGCTAAGGTTCTGGAGAAACCAGAACAATATAATATTAATAACATTCTTACTATGAGACTATACCGGTTCCTCTCAACCAACAAACTTGATGACCATGTTCTCAAGAGTGATCCTTTAACCATAAAAGTCCCTCCAGAAATTTCCTTTGCTATCTATTTTCTGAACACGTTCTCTATGATGGTCGCTGGATCAAATGCAAGTAACTCTCTTGCTTGCCTTACAAATAAATATTATCTCTCTATCAAAGACATATATGTACTTATAAAGGTAGCAGGAGATTGGTTTAACCTCAAGCTTGCGTTAGTAACTTTCTTGAACCATGTTTACATCAAAAATAAGAAGCTAGAAGATAACGAAATTACAGAACTTTATAATATCGTGAGAGAATGTATGTTTGAAGAATTGAATGAATATAATAGATTTTTGAGGAATCGTCATCTATACCCAAGGTCTCCCCATCAAAAGTTTAGTCTGTCGTTCCCAACTTATTATCCTATAGTCACAGAGTTTAACTACAGGGAGGTTATTGATGAAGTTTATCATCAGTATATTCTACATGGAGTTATGGATACTTTCCAATTTTATGCTCAAAGACTTAAAACCAATCCTTCTGAGAATGACCACGCAATTCTTGATGATTACGTGAGCTCTTCCCTTGCAGAACTCAAAGAATTTTGGCATCCAAATCCAAACCAAAAGAGAAATTTCCAACTTGATATGGAAATGATTCCAATGAAAAATAAAATGATTATTCCTATCGAAGAACCAAGCGACCCTGATATTTTAGATGGAGATATGTTAGTTCCTCAATTAAATGAGAGAAAGAAAGCGAATCAATTGAAAAAAGACATTTTAAAAATCACAAATCTTATTCGCAAAAAAGAAAGAGTAAAGGCCCTAAAAGTCTTTCCAACTGATTTTATAAACTGGCAACCTAACAAGTCAATAAGAGAGCAGCTTGCTTTAGATTTGAGAATGATTGAAACTAGACATAACATGGAACTTGAAATTCTTGTTAAATTTTTATTAGATGTTAAACTTGAAAATCCTAAAAAGTTCCAAATAATAATTCAATGCTTTATGAATGTTCTTGGTGATGAAGACACTGTGAATTATATCAAACAAGCTGCGTTGACAGTCATACGTAAATTATCAAATTTCAAGAATAATCCAGCGATTTATGAAACTATCCAAACAGATCTTGTTCAACTGAAATTTATTGATTTCTTTGATGATGTTATTGTAAATACAAAGAATGAAGAAGATAGATTGGAATTTCTTCTTGCAATGATTGATTTCTTGGATGATGCTAGTTTGAAGATTCAAGAGGAGTTGTTTGCAAGTTTATATAAAGATGAAGATAACCTTTATCTTGAAACAATAAAGAGATTTATGATATCAAATTTTGAAGATTTCAGAGAGAATGAGAAGAATTTTACTGATGGTAATAGTGATGATCAGTATAACGCCAAATCAGTGGTCTATAAAAAAATGTACAGAATTATTTATTCACTTGAAATGTTAAGATTATCTTGTGAAAATCATTTCGAGCCCATGCAGAATTACCTCCGCGAACAAATCCAGGCAAATGGAAGAAATAAAAAGTCAATCAATTTCATAAACGTTATAACAGATATTTTCAGTCGATATACCAAAAGTGTCAACGAAAAGAATGCAATGCTTGGAATAAAATTACTTGATACATTAATTGAAATGATGCAAGGTCCTTGTCAAGAAAACCAAATTGCATTATGTAACGCAAAAATATTGGAAAATCTAGAAGATTTAATTGTTGAAATCAACGAAATTAGAAAGAAAAAGGAGTCTTTGGTCTGGAGTGAAATGAACAATAAAATTTTGACTTTGATTCTTGCTCTCCTTGAGGGATCTCAGAATTCTTATATAATCGAGCAAGTATCTATTCACATTAATGTGTCCTTCTTTTTGGAAAGAATGGAGGAGATTTATAACCAAGTCTATAAGCAAAGGAAAAAAGGAATATTTAAGAAGCCTCAGAAAAAGGATTCAAGGGGAAACTCAAAACCGCAAGCTCTTGTAATGAGTTTAGTTGTGTTGGAAAGTGAACTTTTGAATCAAGAAGGTTATAAATGTCCACAGGGCGAGTACAAGGCTTATATTAATGAGGGAGTTCAATTTGGAATTCTTCTTTATTCACTTTCGAATTTGAGTGGAGACATTGCAATCAAAATTGAAAACTTTAAAGCGAAGATTAAAGAGGAAAATATTGAAAGATACAAGGAATTACAGAGAGCTGAAGCGTTTTATAGTAAACATATCGGACAAATAGAAATTATCAATAAAAAGGGAGATTTACAGAGAATATATTTCCCTATCATTGACAAAATCAAATACCTAAGTAGTGTGACCAAAGAAAAATTCCTTGATGAAGTTAATAGAGAAAGTGCCAATGAAAAGCTCTTTGGGTTGGTTAGGCACAGTGAACTTTTTGAAGATGAAATGAATCACTTTTTAAGACTTAAAAAGAAAGGATTGAAATTCAGTTTGACATACTTTTCTAGACTCAGAGATCTCAATCTCTTGATCGCTTTTGCTACAAATATTATTATTCTATTTGAAAAACATATAGCGGAATCATTTGCAGATCTTTCATCATATCCTCTTGCCACCCCGGATGAACAAGAACAACTCTTAGCAGATGGCCAAGATGAAGCCAACAGACTTATTAGAATTTTAGGAATTGTTCATATTGTCTTATGTTTTGTTGTTCTTCTTTTCTGGGTCTTCTTCCAAGCTCCGTTGGATATCAATTCAAGCTTTAGAGAATTTGATTCTAAGAAAGAACGAGAAGAATCAAGTAAGGATAATAATAGAGAAAAGAATAAACTCAAGTTGATCTATGATCAAATAGAACATCAATTAGCGAAAATATCCTACATGTTATTTGACACTTACCTAGTTTATTTAGTTTTGTTCTTGCTTTTCGCTATCTTGGGTACAACTTACTCGAAAGTGTTCTTTGGGTTCCTTTTATTTGATTTGATTGATAGATCTGTCATCCTGAATAATGTTATTCAAGCAGTAACGGTCAACTATAAACAGCTTCTGATGACAGCAGTATTGGGTATCTTAATTATGTATGTGTATGCTGTATTGGGATTCTTTGTTGTACTTGATGGAGAGCTTGCAGAAGAAAATTGTGATTCTGTCTTCCACTGTTTCCTATTTATGACAGATAATGCACTCAGACAAGGAGGAGGTGTTGGTGAAGCTTTGGGAGAAGTTCCTCTGAGTGATCAAGAAAATTACAATAAGAGATACTTTTTCGATTTGTTTTACTTCCTTATCATAATTATTATGCTCCTCAACATCATTTTCGGTATCATTATTGATACATTTGCAGATTTGAGAGATCAAAAGACTTTGAAAGGTAGCTTTATTTTATATTACCAATTTAAGACTTTTAGATTTTGATGAAAAGAACCACTGTTTTATTTGTAACCTTGAAAGAACAGTTTTTGAGAAGAAAGGTGAGTCCTTTGAGAATCATACAAGAGTTGAGCATTCAGTGTGGAATTATCTTTATTATATTGTCTACTTGAAGAATAAATTTAAGCTTGATTATGATGGAACAGAATCTTATGTATTTGAAAAACTTGAAAATGAAGATTTATCATGGTTCCCTATACAAAGAGCTTTAAGTCTTTCAAATTCAGCTAAAGAAGAAGAGGAGGATGTTAAAGCCCTTGTAGATGAAAAACTCAATGTTGTTGAAAAGAAAATCTTAGATACAATAGCTGCAACCAACAATAATCAATCTTTATTACAAATGAGCAATCTTCAACTTAACTCAAGTAAGTTAAAATCTAGAGCAAGAAAGATGAATCAAAGACAAACTTATATAGCTCATTAATAATTTGTTGTTTAACTTTTTTAGTAAACCTTCAACTATATAGTTTTTATTTGATAAAAGAGGGAAATGAATAAAATTTTCTCAGTGTGGATGTATTACATATTATAGAATATGAATGATTTGAAATATCGAAAATTCTTGGAAAAAAAAAATTGTTTTGGATGAAATATTAAATATTCCACAGCTATAAGAATTCGACTCTAGAAATGATTTTTCTTCATGGACGAAATGATAAAAAATTCTTATGATTTTGAATATAATTTTTATTAATTATTAACCAATATAAAGATGATAATTGTTAAAAACGAAATAGTGAGTGATTTTTTTCAGTCACAATTTGGATTCTACTCTTCCAATTTTATGAGTCTTGTGCTTGAGGTTCTG
>Ga0182742_1004609_pt1 | contig 12353 bp, 15 predicted proteins | sample eDN5th37CBELigMG_FD_128880 | JGI IMG/M metagenome (GOLD analysis project Ga0182742, IMG submission 128880) | Enriched Miracle-Growth compost microbial communities from Emeryville, California, USA - eDNA 5th pass 37_C BE-Lig MG (version 2)... ... | reverse complement strand
CGTGAAAAGTGGACTTGCACTTTTGGGATCCATCCGATGCTTTCCCTTTGGATAAGAGCATCGTTCGGCGCGGAAAACCGGATCCACTTTTCGCTCGCGCGGCCCGCTGGGTCCGCACGATGCCCTAGGTCATCAATGCCATCCCGGGCCACGAGCGTAGTCCGGGACGGCCCCTTGATCAATGAGGGAATGACAGGCGGTGCTGGCGACGGCGCAGCGAGGCCAGGAGTTCCACATAGGGTTCCCGCCGCTCCCTGTGAGCCGCCCTGATCTTGCGCCCGATATGGGCTTTCAGCTCCTGGTCGGCGCTGCTCCGCTCGAGCTCGTCGAGCTGGATCTCGTATTCCACGTCGATGTCGCCGAGCCTATGGAGCACCTCCCGCATCATGGAATCGATGCTGGGAGTACGAACCGGAACCTGTTGCTGCGGCGGGCTGGCATCAATCTGCTGCGACAGGGGCATGTTTCCTCCGTTAGGCGCGTGTTCGGGAGAGGATAAGGTGTCACCGGGCCCCTGTGCTGCGCCATCCGTAAAACTACCGTATCGGCTACGTACCCCTTTGGGGGTAGGGCGCTTCCCCTACGTACCCCTTTGGGGGTAGGGCGCTTCCCCGGCCCGCCATTCTCCACCCTTCAAGAAGATGGCCTCGGGCTCACTTTTCCCCTTCCAACCGGCTCCCTTCATCCCTACATAGGGAAGGCGGGGCTGCGGGGCGCGTTAGGAGTTCATATTCCCCGGGGCCTTATCGATCCTGAAGGGAGCTGTCCCTGACCCGGTCCGTGGACCGGGACATACGGCGCCCACCTACTTTGTAGGTTCCCGGGATCGCTTCTCCGACGGCTTTTGTGGCTCCGCACTTCATGCATTCTCCTCCTCCTCCCGTTCTGAAAGAGCAGCTCCGCCAGGAAGCGCTCGCCCGCCGCGACGGGCTCGACAGGGATTTCCGCGAGGAGGCGGCCCGGGCGATCACGGCCCGAGCCCTCGATTTTTCCGATCTTCGCGACGTCACCCCCGTCGGGGGCTATTGGCCCATCCGCAGCGAGGTCGATCCGCGTCCCCTCATGGAGGCGCTCCTGGAGCGCGGGCAGGACGTGGCCCTCTCCCAGATCCTTCATCCCCACCTGAGCTGGCGCCTCTGGCAGCCCGGCGACGTGCTGGTCAAAGGCGGCTTCGGCGTGCGCGAGCCCGGACCGGACACGCCGGAGGTTTTCCCCAAATGCCTGATCGTGCCGCTCGTCGCCTTCGATCGCCGGGGAGGGCGCATCGGCTACGGCAAGGGCCATTTCGACCGGGCCATCGCGGCGCTCGAGGCGCAGCATCCGGTCTTGACCGTGGGCCTTAGCTATGCGGCTCAGGAGATCGAGCAGGTGCCGGTCGAGGACCATGACCGCCTGCTCGACGTTGTCATTACGGAATCCGAGGCTATTCGGACCAAGTCTCCATAGAAGGAAAGTCATGCGTCTCCTCTTCCTCGGCGATATCGTCGGGCGGCCCGGCCGCAACGCGGTGATCGAGCGCCTGCCCGGCCTTCGCGACCGCTGGCGGCTCGATTGCGTGGTCATCAACGGCGAGAATTCCGCCGGCGGCTTCGGCATCACCGAGGCCATCTGCGACGAGATCCTGAACGCGGGCGCCGACGCCGTCACCCTCGGCAATCACACCTGGGACCAGCGGGAAGCGCTCGTCTTCATCGAGCGCCAGCCGCGGCTGCTCCGCCCCGCGAATTACCCGCCCGGCACGCCGGGGCGGGGGGCGAACCTCATCGAGACCCGCTCGGGCGCCCGGGTCCTGGTGGTCAACGTGATGGGCCGCATCTACATGGACGCGCTCGACGATCCCTTCGCGGCCGTCGATCGCGCCCTCGAGGATTGCCCCCTGGGGCAGGTGGCCGACGCCATCGTGGTGGACGTCCACGCCGAGGCCACCAGCGAGAAGGAGGCCATGGGGCATTATCTCGACGGCCGGGCGACCCTCGTGGTGGGCACCCATACCCATGTGCCCACCGCCGATCACCGGGTGCTGCCCGGCGGCACCGCCTATATGACGGATGCGGGCATGTGCGGCGATTACGATTCCGTGCTCGGGATGCAGAAGGAGGAGCCGATCCGCCGCTTCCTCCAGAAGACCCCCGGCGCCCGGCTCGAGCCGGGGCTCGGCGAGGGCACCCTCTCCGGGATCGCGGTGGAGACGGACGACCGGACCGGCCTCGCGGTGCGGGTGGCGGCGGTCCGTCTCGGCCCCCATCTCGAGGAGACCTGGCCCCGGTTCTGGGACTAGCCGATGGATTCCGGCCCGCGGCGTCTTGGCTTGGCCCCGGACGCTTCCCATCTTTGCGCCACGGAGGACGAAGTGGACGCCAAGACAGAGCCGGCCAGCGCCAGCAAGCATTCCGTGCGTGAGGCGAGCGATTTTCACCAGACCCACGAGCACGACAGCGCCTCCGCCGTGCTGCGGGCCGTGATCGACGAGGCCGAGGGGGAGACGATCTCCATCCGCCAGATCATCGAGGCCTTCGGCGAGCGGGCCTTCGGCTTCGTGCTGATCCTCTTCTCCCTGCCCAATTGCGTGCCGAACGTGCCCGGCGTCGCGGGCATCGTGGGGACGCCGGTTCTGATCTTCGGCATCCAGATGATGCTGGGCCACAAGCGTCCCTGGCTACCGGATTTCATCCTGCGGCGCACGGTCTCGGTCGCCAAGTTCAAGCGCCTGATCGACATCACCGAGCCCCGGCTCAGGAAGCTGGAGAGCTGGTGCCGGCCGAGGCTTCCGCAGCTGTTCGGCCCCTTCGGCGACCGGGTGGCGGGGTTCTTCGCCGTCCTGGTGGCCCTGTCCGTGCTCATTCCCTTTCCCGGCACCAATTTCCCGCCCTCCATCGCCCTCGTCATCGCGTCCATCGCCGTGATGGAGGAGGACGGCTACCTGCTGATCCTCGGCTATCTGATCGGGATCGCGGGGCTTGCCTATACGGCAACCGTTCTGGGGGCTTCCTATCATCTGGTCATGGCGGGCATCGCGACCATCCCGTCCTGGCTCGGCTTCTAGTTTTCAACCATTCTCCCCGGGGGGCTTGGCCTGAAGCCCTTCGCCGCCTTATAAGCCCCCATCGTCAACATTCACGAGCCTGACGAGCGCCTGAAAACCGGGCCGCTCTCGGCGGTGACCTCGGAGGCTCCGATGGCCGGACATTCACAGTTCAAGAACATCATGCATCGCAAGGGGCGCCAGGATGCGATGCGCTCCAAGCTCTTTTCCAAGCTCGCCCGCGAAATCACCGTGGCGGCCAAGATGGGCACGCCCGACCCCAACATGAACCCGCGCCTGCGCGCCGCGATCCTCGCCGCCCGCGCCGAGAACATGCCCAAGGACAACATCCAGCGCGCCATCAACAAGGCGGCCGGCAACGATGGCGAGAACTACGAGGAGATCCGCTACGAGGGCTACGGCCCCGGCGGCGCGGCGATCATCGTCGAGGCGATGACCGACAACCGCAACCGCACGGCCTCCGACATCCGCTCCTACTTCACCAAGAGCGGCGGCAACCTCGCCGAGACGGGCGCGGTGTCCTTCATGTTCGACCGGGTGGGCCTCGTCGAGTTCGGCCCCGAGGCCGCCGATGCCGACGCCATGCTGGAGGCCGCCATCGAGGCGGGCGCCGACGACGTGGTTTCCTCCGAGGACGGCCACGAGATCTATTGCGACCAGGGCTCCCTGAACGAGGTCACCAAGGCGCTCGAGGAGAAGTTCGGCGAGCCGAAGGCCTCCAAGCTCGTGTGGAAGCCCCAGACCCCGGTGGCGGTGGACGATGAGGCGGGCGAGAAGCTCATGCGCCTCATGGAATCCCTCGAGGAGCACGACGACGTCCAGAACGTCTACGGCAATTTCGAGCTGTCCGACGCCCTCATGCAGAAGATGGCCGGCTGATCGCCCGGGGCATCCTGCCCGGGCCTGTCCCGGGCATGACGCCGTTGGAACCGCTGCCCTCATCCTTAAGGAGCCGCTGCAAGCGGCGTCTCGCAGGAGATTCCAGAGGGCGCCGGAGGCTCCTTCGAGACGGTTGCTGCGCAACCTCCTCAGGATGAGGATGGTGCGTTGGGGCAACGCAGGAGAACATGAAGTGAGCGAGCGCATCCGCATCCTCGGCCTCGATCCCGGCCTGCGCAACACGGGCTGGGGGGTCATTACCATCGAGGGGACGAAGCTCTCCTTCGTGGCCTGCGGGGTCGTGACCTCCGACGGCGACCTCGACCTCGCTCTTCGCCTCAAGCAGCTCCACGATCGGATCACCGAGGTGGTGCGCGCCTGGACGCCCGACGAGGTCGCGGTCGAGGAGACCTTCGTGAACAAGGACGCCCAGGCCACCCTGAAGCTCGGCCAGGCCCGCGCCATGTCCCTGCTGGTGCCCGCCCTCCACGGCCTGCCGGTGGCGGAATACGGCGCGAACCAGGTGAAGAAGACCGTGGTGGGCGTGGGCCACGCCGAGAAGGACCAGGTCCAGGCCATGGTGAAGATCCTGCTGCCCAAGGCCGAGTTCAAGAAGGCGGACGCCGCCGATGCCCTCGCCATCGCCATCGCCCACGCGCACCACCGCAAGGCGCGCGCTTTGGCGGCGAGCCTGTAAGGTGTTACAGAGCAACCATCGTCGTTCCGGGGCGACACAGCCGATCCGGGATCGCGTGCAGAATCAAGTGCGGGTTTCCCTCCCCCTTGTGGGGAGGGCCAGGGTGGGTCTGTCGGCGCCTCGTTCTGAGATTGTGGCGCCCGCACCCCTACCTCCAACTCCTCCCCACAAGGGGGAGGAGGGCTATCGGGAGCAGAGACGAACGTGATCGGCAAACTCAAAGGCGTGGTGGATTCCTATGGCGAGGATTTCGTGATCCTCGACGTGCATGGGGTCGGCTATGTGGTGCATTGCTCCTCCCGCACCCTCCAGAACCTGCCGAAAGAGGGCGAGGCGGCGGTGCTCTCCATCGAGACCCATGTGCGCGAGGACATGATCCGCCTGTTCGGCTTCTGGTCGGATTCGGAGCGCGAATGGTTCCGCCTGCTCCAGTCGGTCCAGGGCGTGGGCTCCAAGGTTGCGCTCGGCATTCTCTCCGTGCTCGATCCCGGCAGCCTCGCCACCGCCATCGCCACCGGCGACAAGGCCTCCGTGGCCCGTGGCCCCGGCGTCGGGCCCAAGCTCGCCCAGCGCATCGTCTCCGAGCTCAAGGACAAGGCCCCGGCCTTCTCCCCCGTCGACCCGGCCCTCATCCGCCTCACGGGCGCGGTGGAGGACAGGAGCGCCCCGGCTCCGGTGGCCGACGCCATCTCGGCCCTGGTCAATCTCGGCTATCCACAGATCCAGGCCTCCGCCGCCGTGGCCGCCGCCATGAAGCAGGCGGGCGACGAGGCCGAGGCGAAGACCCTGATCCGGCTGGGGTTGCGGGAGCTGGCGCGTTAAGCCTCATTCGGGCTGCGCTCCAGTATTGTTCCTGTTTTGATCCCGTTAAGAATGGCGTATTAGTGTCTCGCCGCCTATATGAAGCCTTTGGAAGGTAAGCCTCCTTGACCGATTCACGCCGCCTGCTCAGCCCCGAAAAGCGCGAGGACGATGTCGATGCGTCGATCCGGCCGCTGTCGCTGTCCGACTTCACGGGCCAGGCCGCCGCGCGCGCCAATCTCCAGGTCTTCATCGATGCCGCCAAGGCGCGGGGCGACGCCCTCGACCACGTGCTCTTCGTCGGGCCTCCGGGCCTGGGCAAGACCACCCTGGCGCAGATCGTGGCGCGCGAGCTCGGCGTGAACTTCCGCTCGACCTCGGGCCCCGTCATCGCCAAGGCGGGGGACCTCGCGGCCCAGCTCACGAATCTCGAAGAGCGCGACGTGCTCTTCATCGACGAGATCCACCGCCTCAACCCGGCCGTGGAGGAAATCCTCTATCCGGCCATGGAGGATTACCAGCTCGACCTGATCATCGGCGAGGGCCCCGCCGCGCGCTCGGTGAAGATCGAGCTGCCGAAATTCACCCTGGTGGGGGCCACCACCCGCGCGGGCCTGCTCACCACGCCCCTGCGCGACCGGTTCGGCATTCCGATCCGGCTCGAATTCTACACCGTCGAGGAGCTGGAGCTGATCGTGCGGCGCGGTGCCCGGGTGCTGGGGCTCGGCATGAGCGAGGAGGGCGCCAACGAGATCGCCCGCCGGGCGCGCGGCACGCCGCGCATCGCTGGCCGCCTGCTTCGCCGGGTGCGCGACTTCGCCATCGTCGAGGGGGTGCAGGTCGTGTCCCGCGACCTGGCGGACCGGTCCCTGCGCCTCCTCGACGTGGACCCCATCGGCCTCGACCTGATGGACCGCAAGTACCTGACCATGATCGCCAATTCCTTCGGCGGCGGCCCGGTGGGCATCGAGACCATCGCGGCCGCGCTCTCCGAGCCCCGCGACGCCATCGAGGACATCATCGAGCCCTATCTGATCCAGAAGGGCTTCGTGCAGCGCACCCCGCGCGGCCGCATCCTCACGCCCCACGCCTTCAGGCATCTCGGAATGCCGGAGCCGACACGGGAGACCACGGCGCAGTTCGGGTTGTTCAATGGAGACGAGAATGAGTGAGGCAGGCTGTCCCTGGCCCCATCTCTCCGGCGCCATGCAGGACGGCGCTCATGTCCTGCCTGTGCGCGTCTACTATGAGGACACGGATTTTTCCGCCCGGGTCTACCACGCGAGCTATCTGCGCTTCCTGGAGCGCGGGCGCACGGAGTTGCTGCGGGCGGTCGAGGTGGCGCAGTCGGATCTTCATGCGCAGATGGGCGGCCTCGCCTTCGTGGTGCGCCGGATGAACATCGATTTCCTCGGCGCCGCCGTCATGGACGACGTGCTCACCGTCGTGACGAAGCCCAAGGACATGCGCGGCGCCTCGATGATTCTGGCGCAGGAGGTGCGCCGGGGCGAGGAGGTCCTGGTGGCGGCCGACGTGATGGTCGCCTGCGTCCGCGGCGGGCGGGCCGTGCGCATTCCGGACGAGCTGCGGGCGGCGCTGACCCTTTCGGGCTAGGAGCCGGATCTGAGGACAAGCCCCTTCGCATCTTCCAGGGCGAATGATATATAAATGATGTATCATTTAGTTTCTTGGGACGGCCGGATGGGAGCTTTGCCGAAGAGCTGGCGCATTTATGAAGGCCGCGATCCCGACGAGGAGGCGCGGCGCCTAAGGAGCCGTTTCCAAACCATCTCGCGCCGCTACGAATGGGCGCTCAGGTGGCGGCGCCTTGCGCCATGGCTCAGGATTTCCGCCGTGGCGGGCGTGGGGGCCTTCGTCATCACCTGTGCGCTGCTGAGCCTCAGTCCCTGGCCCCCTCTGGCGATGCTGCGGCACCTTGCGGCCTTTCCGAACTGCATGGCCGCGCGCGCCGTCGGCCTAGCACCGTCCTATCGCGGCCAGCCGGGCTATTGGGCCAGCCACGACGAGGACGGGAACGGCCGGTCCTGCGAGCCATGGCCATGACGTTGCGGCATCCAGCGGCGTAACCGCGCAGGCCCGTATCTTCAATGGCTTAGGGAATGCTTCGACCGCTTTTCAGGCCCCGCTTAAACCAAGCCTTAACGATGCAGGGTGCCTAAAAGACCACAGTCTGGAAGTCATTGGCTCCTCGCGAGTCCGCGCCCTTATTTTCGACAGATTCAGGCGCGAACGAGCAGGATAACCAAACAAGATTTTCCTAGACCCATTGCGGTGGGCCTTGGGATCCCTCCCGAGGTTGCTCGAAGAGCGAGGACGAGACTTATGAATCCGGCTGATGTGGCCCAGGCTGCTCCTGTGGCGCACGACATGTCCTTTTTGAGCCTGTTCTGGCAGGCGCATTTCGTCGTCAAGCTCGTGATGATGGGGCTGCTGGCGGCCTCCGTATGGTGCTGGGCCATCATCATCGACAAGACCCTGCTCTATGCCCGCACCAAGCGCGCCATGGACCGCTTCGAGGACGTGTTCTGGTCGGGCCAGTCCCTGGAGGAACTGTTCCGCTCGCTCCAGAGCCGCCCGGCGACGGGCCTCGCGGCCGTGTTCGTGGCGGCCATGCGCGAGTGGAAGCGCTCCTTCGAGGGGTCGGGCCGCTCGTTCCAGAGCCTCTCGCAGCGCATCGACAAGGTGCTCGACGTCACCATCCAGCGCGAGGTGGAGCGCCTCGATTCCCGCCTCATGATCCTGGCCTCCATCGGCTCCGCCGGTCCCTATATCGGCCTGTTCGGCACGGTGTGGGCATCATGAACTCGTTCACCTCCATCGCGGCGTCCAAGAACACCAGCCTCGCGGTCGTGGCGCCCGGCATCGCGGAGGCGCTGTTCGCCACCGCCATCGGCCTCTTCGCGGCCATTCCGGCAGTGCTCGCCTACAACAAGCTCCAGTCCGAGGTCGGCAAGCTGCAGTCGCGGCTGGAGGGCTTCGCCGACGAGTTCTCGGCCATTCTGTCCCGCCAGATCGACGAGCGTCTCTCTTCGACGCGCGCGGCTTGAAGAAGGGGCTTAAGGCATGGCCATGGTTGCAGCAGGAGGAGCAGGCGGACGCCGCCGCAGGCGGCGAAAGCGCGGCGCGATCAACGAGATCAACATGACGCCGTTCATCGACGTCATGCTGGTGCTGCTCATCATCTTCATGGTGGCGGCTCCCATGATGACCGCGGGCGTTCCGATCGATCTTCCCGAGACGAAGGCCGCGCCGCTCAATTCCGACGCCAAGCCCGTCACGCTCTCCATCAAGGCGACGGGGCAGGTTTTCCTCGGCGAGACCGAGCTGACGGACGAAGCCATCGTCGGCAAGCTCGCCGAAGTGTCGAAGGCAGGCTTCGACGAGCGCATCTTCGTTCGCGGCGACAAGAAGGTCGATTACGGGCGCGTCGCGCAGATCATGTCCATCGTGACAACCGCTGGCTACAAGCGGGTCGCGCTGGTGACGGCGGTGGATCAGAACTGAGCGGGTAAAACGCAAGGGGCAAAAACACGTGGCGTTGAAGCTGAAATTCAACCCCTCCGAGCCGGGTTTCTGGATTTCCTGCGTCGTGCATGTGGCGCTGCTGACGGCTGCCCTGATCGGTCTGCCCTACGCCTCCGAGTTTCCCGAAGCGCAGGAAGGCATCCCGGTCGAGGTCATCACCGACAATCAGTTCTCCCAGATCACCAAAGGCGAGACGGACGCCAAGTCCGTGCAGCCCACGCCCAAGCCCCGCGCCGACCGCATCGCCGAGCAGACCGAGCAGCGCGCCCCCGGCGAGGACAAGGTCGACGCCCCCGCGCCTCCGAAGCGTCCCGACGACATGAAGGTCGCCGAGGAGGAGGCCGCCGCTGCCGCTGCGGCTGCCGCCGCCAAGGCCCAGGAACAGGCCCGGGCGGAAGCGGCCGCAAAGGCCGCCGCCGAGGCGAAGGCCCAGGCGGAAGCCAAGGCCGAGGCGGAGAGGAAGGCCATCGAGAAGGCTGAAGCCGAAGCGATCGAGAAGGCGAAAGCCGAGCAGGCCAAGGCCGAGGCGGAAGCGAAGGCCAGGGCGGAGGCCAAGGCGAAGGCGGAGGCCGAAGCCAAGCGCGTCGCCGAGGCGAAGGCCCGTGCCAAGGCCGAGGCGGAGGCCAAGGCGAAAGCCGAAGCGGAAGCCAAGAGGGTCGCGGAAGCGAAGGCCAAGGCGGAAGCCGAGGCGAAGGCCCGCAAGGAAGCCCAGATCGCCAAGAAGCTCGACATGGGCGACCTCAAGCAGTTCCTCGACAGCAAGCAGAAGAGCCAGTCCAGCGGAGCCACCGGGGCGGAGGTCCAGAAGACCGCTTCCCTCGGCACGGCGACCGGCACGGCCGCCAAGCTCAACCCGAGCCAGCGCGATGCCCTCATGGGCATCCTCCAGGAGCAGATCCAGCGCTGCTACACCGCGCCGATCAGCGCCTCGGGAGCCGACGGAACGCCGCCGATGCTCGACATCCGCCTCAACCAGGACGGCTCCCTCGCCAGCGAACCGACCGTTCTGCGCGCCGGCAGCAGCAGCACGGACCAGGCCGTGGCGAGCGCCGCCCTGCGCGCCGTGCGCCGCTGCGCTCCCTATCGTGTGCCCGCCCAGTACATGCAGTTTTACTCGGACTGGAAAGTCTTGAACGTCCAGTTCGACCTTTCCTGATCTTCAAAGCCCATTCCGCTTGAGACATGACAACATGATCACTCGCCTCGTTTCCCGTCTTCTCGTTGCACTCTCCCTCATCGTCCCGATGATGGCGCTCGCGCCTTCGGCCCATGCCCAGCTTACCTTCCGGGTCGGACCGGGCGGGCAGTTCCAGCCCATGCCGATCGCCGTCGCCGATTTCGCGGGCGAGGGCGATCTCGGCCAGCGCGTGTCCGGCATCATCGCCAACAACCTGCAGCGTTCCGGCTATTTCGTTTCCCTCGACAAGTCGCGCTTCCCGGAGCGCCCCTCCTTTGACGCGGCGCCACGCTTCGACGCCTGGAAGATGGCGGGCGCGCAGGCCCTCGTGACGGGCCGCGTCTCGCGCGATCCATCGGGCCGCTTGCGGGCCGAGTTCCGCCTCTGGGACATCGATTCCAGGCAGCAGCTCACCGGCCAGCAATATGTGACGGACGCCAATTTCTGGCGGCGCGTCGGCCACATCATCTCCGATGCGGTCTACACGAAGATCACGGGCTTCGGCGGCTTCTTCGACACCCGCGTGGTGTTCGTCGAGGAATCCGGCCCCAAGGAGAACCGCCACAAGCGCCTGGCCATCATGGACCAGGACGGCGCCAATGTGCGCTACCTGACGCAGGGTGAGAACACGGTCGTGTCGCCGCGCTATTCGCCGGTGACGCAGGAAATCGCCTACATGTCCCAGACGGAAGGGCAGCAGCCGCGCGTGCAGGTGATCAATCTCGAGACCGGCTCGCGCCAGATCGTCGGCAACTTTCCCGACATGACCTCGAGCCCGCGCTTCGCGCCGGACGGCCAGCGCCTCGTCATGAGCCTGCAGCAGGGCGGCAATGCCAACATCTACATGATGAACCTGAGCACGCAGGCCACCACGCGCCTGACCTCGACGGCCGCCATCGACACCTCGCCCTCGTTCTCCCCGGACGGGACGCAGATCGTGTTCGAGAGCGACCGCGGCGGCAAGCAGCAGCTCTATGTGATGGGCGCCGACGGCTCGAACCAGCGCCGCATCTCCTTCGGCGACGGATCCTATTCGCAGCCGGCCTGGTCTCCCCGCGGCGACTACATCGCCTTCACCAAGCAGCACGCCAGCGGCTTCGCCATCGGCATCATGAAGCCGGACGGATCGGGTGAGCGCATCCTGACCGAGGGCTTCCACAACGAGAGCCCGGTCTGGGCCCCGAACGGCCAGTACATCATGTTCTTCCGCGATCCGGGCGGACAGTCCGGCGGCAAGCTCTACATGGTGGACATCACCGGCCGCGTGGAACAGCCCGTGCCGACGCCGTCCTTCGCGTCGGATCCGACCTGGTCGCCGCTGCTCAGCGAGACCCGTCAGTGAGATCCGCGGAAGGGGCGCTCCGGCGCCCCTTTTCGTGTCAGGCGCGCAACGAGGAGCCGTGGGTCAGCTCGGCCCTATGGCTGCGCAGCTTGAACGCCAGGAGAATGAGCGCGATGCCGAACACCAGCGCATAGGCGCCGAGCCACCAGGTCAGCACGACCGCGCCGACGAGGGGCGCGACCAGCAGCGCCACGCCGAACAGGACCGACACGACCCCGCTGAAGATCAGCCAGCCGCGCCCGAAGGCCGGGTTCAGCCGGAAGGCCGCGACGATCATCAGAATGCCCGTGATCAGCGACCAGACCGCCAGCAGCGTGATGAAGAACACCACCGTCAGGCCCGGCACCAGGAAGGCGATCACGCCGACCAGGATGTTGAGGATGCCCTCCAGGATCAGCAGGCCCCAGCGTTCGTTGTTGGAGGCCGCCCGGATGCCGGAGACGATGCCGAAGACGCCGTCGACGAGCATATAGGCCGAAAAGAACAGCACGAACGACACGATGGTCGCGCCCGGCCAGAAGAAGGCGATCAGCGCGAAGATCACCGCGAAGACGCCGCGCAGGGCCACCGCCCACCAGTTGCGCGCAAGCAGCGCGCTCATGGATTCGGCGCGCAAGAGAGGATCATAGGAAGAGGGGTTTGAGGTCCCGGTCGCCATTGTCGTCTCCTTCGGTCAAGCCTCCCCGCATGGGAGACCTCTTGTCAATGCCGAGCTTGGCGGCTGGTTTCCCTTCATTTCCCCGCAGAGGCCGTTTCCCGCCTGATTCGGCTCAGGCGGCGCCGGATCGCGATCTTGCGCCGCCTGAGGCGCATGCGCCGCTTCAGGCGGAGCGCCCGGATGAGGAGGGCGAGGGCGAACCACACGAGG
>Ga0182742_1004607_pt1 | contig 12357 bp, 16 predicted proteins | sample eDN5th37CBELigMG_FD_128880 | JGI IMG/M metagenome (GOLD analysis project Ga0182742, IMG submission 128880) | Enriched Miracle-Growth compost microbial communities from Emeryville, California, USA - eDNA 5th pass 37_C BE-Lig MG (version 2)... ... | reverse complement strand
TTATAAGGGGTTTTTTTATACCCAAGAAGACTTGTATTTACCATATTTTCAATAAAATTACAGATACCTTTCCGTAAAAATGTCTTGACAAATTTAATTTAAATAAATGCAAAGCTAATGATTAAAAGTGGGTAAATTTCTTGTAAGGGAAAGAGTAATATTAATTAGAATTAGGTAATATGGAGGGATATTAATGAAACTTTTTTTACTTTTAACCAGTGCGGCATTGCCTTTATTGATGGTAATCCTACAAAAGAAATGGAAAAACACCCAAAACTTTTTTCATCTAGCCGCTCTCATTAGCTCCCTTATATTTGGCAATATTTCTGCCTTTGCAATTTATGACATTATCAAAGATGAGTCCGTATTTATGACCAATATTCATGGAATTTTCCTTAACCCTCTCTTCTTACTGACCGGTGGTTATTTAGGGATCTATTTGCTCTACATCCTTATCCTACAGTTAAAGGGAAGAGACAACTAAAAGGACTACTAATCAGTAGCCCTTCTCCATTTCATTATCCAGTGATTGTAGCACTCCAATTTCCTCCACCTTGGTCACATGTGAAGTTTCCAGATGCTCTTCGTCCTTCTATTCTACCTGTGTAGGTACAGTTGTTTCCATCGCTGCTATTTCTACGTTCAATTCGAACCTGGTTTCCTTGTTGTTGCATTCTTAACACGGCTGTAACTGGAGTTGCCCCTTGTCTAGTCCATCTACCATCAAATACATTGCTATTTCCTCGTCGTGTCCAAACTCCTCTCCAGCCACCTTCTTCTACTTCCCATCTTCTGCCTAAATCTGGTTCTGCACCTCCTCTTAAAATCGTACCGCTCCAAGACCCGCCGCCTCTGTTACATACATTGCTACCTACAACTCTGTTCCCTTCAATTCTGCCTACATACTGACAATTGTTTCCGTCGCTACTATTTCTTCTTGAAATACAGACGAAATTGCCGTCCACAGTCATTCTCAATACAGCAGTAATTGGCGTTTGTCCGGCTCTCGTCCATCTACCATCAAACACATTGCTGTTTCCACGTCTTGTCCAAACAGCTCTCCAACCACCTTCTTCAACTTCCCATCTTCTCCCTAAATCGACTGGTTGTCTTAAAGCAGAAACAGATGGATCTTCGAAATAATAATAATAAGGTTGGACTGGTTGATAATTATAGGCATAGTAATACGGGTTACCGTAGTTGTACATAGATACAACCTCCTACTCATGTTATCTATTTATTAATTGACCATTTCATCATATGCCTAAATGAAAAAAATGCCCCCATTAATTTATGGATTCAAAATAGGGTTAGACCCTGTTCTGATAAAAGATAGCTAGATCAGTAAAAATAAAAAAAGCCACCCTGAAAGGTAGCCTTTACTTATGGTTTATACGGTTAGTTCAATAAGATTCCCTTCAGGGTCTTTTATAACACTTTCATAATAACCATCACCCGTTAAACGAGGCCCATCTACATGAATAAACCCATCTTTTTGCAATGTTTCCGTAAATTCATTAACTTTCTCTCTACTGCCAAGTGAAAAGGCGACATGTGCCCAACCAATTCTGTCAGCTTGATCTTCTTTATCCACACCTATTTTGCGCATTATCTCTAAACGCGCTCCACTTTCGTATTGGATAAAATAAGATTCAAAGCCTTTTTTCACATTATGATACTTTTCATTTGATTTTCCCTTAAAGTATCTTTCATAAAAAGCTTTCATCTTTTCTAAATCTTTTACCCAAATGGCTATATGCTCAATTTTCATATCTCTCTACTCCTTCCTCTTGGGTCATATGGCAGGTGATTCAGTATTTCTTTTCAATAAGGTCTTCCTTTCGACCATGATTCTATTTAACCTTTCAGAAGCCAAAAACATTCCAAAAGCAAAGAGTACGATCACATAGGGGAATATTCCAATCGTTGTTTGAGCAGCCAGCAATCCTAGTAATGGTGGTAAAAAGGTACTTCCCGTATAGGCAAGCGCCATTTGATAACCCATGATCGTCTGTGAATGTTCTTTTCCAAAGCGTGTTGGAGTTTCATGTAACATACAAGGGAAAATGGGTGCCAAACCTAAACCAATTAATATTAAACCTACCAGAGAAAAGATTGAAGGTAGAGGTAATAGCAAAAGGATCGTACCAGCAAGCGCTGTAAGCTGGCCTGAGCGAATTAACGTTTTATTATCAACCTTTAGCGTAATAAACCCGGTCAGGAACCTGCCAATCGTAATGCCTCCATAATACAAAGAAACCCACTGAGCCGCTACACCAACTGACATATCCTTTACGTTTACCAAATAACTACTTCCCCAAAGACCTATGCCCGCTTCAGCACCACAATAAAATAAAAAAGTAGCCATGGCTAACTTTACTCCCTTAATTTGAAGAGGCTTTTCATTTTTTGTAGTCTGACTGCTAGAAACATCTATTTCTGTATTTAGTTTGTTGTTCGATTTACTAGCTACCTTTTCCCATAACGGCAAGGTCAAGAAAAGAATAACGACTAATCCAAACTGAAGACCAGCAATGGCAAAATATCCACTTCTCCACGATTGATCTCCCGTTAGAAACGAAGACATAATAATGGGCCCAAGCGTAGCCCCTACTCCCCAAAAGCAGTGGAGCCAACTCATATGGTGTGCCTTGTAGTTAGCAGCCACATAATTGTTTAAAGCAGCATCCACGCAACCTGCTCCTAATCCAAGTGGGATAGCACAAATAAACAACCAAATCACTGATGGAGCAAAATTAAATCCAAATATTGCCACAGCCGTCAAGAGACAGCTAATAAAAGTCACCTTACCAGTACCGAACCTATTAAGAACTTTCCCTGTAAATAGACTCGAAACAATTGTGGCACCAGCAATCGTCATAAATAACCAGCCAGCCATTTCCATTGGTGCTCCATATTCTGATCGCATTAATGGCCATGTAACCCCTAATAAAGAATCTGGTAAACCTAAGCTGATAAAAGCCAAATAAATGATCACTAAGAAAAATGTTGCCATTAGAAGTTCTCCTCTCATGTCTGTTTATATATTTGTTTTTGTGATCATGAGCTCTAGCCCTAAATTCTGTAATCCTAACAAATAGTCTTGTTTCCAATTACTTTCGGTTAGTTCAGGAAGATGCTCACACGGAACATAGATCGAACTTTGTTTTTTAATCTTTTCAAGAACCTTTTCATTCACTTCACCATGACAAAAAATAACCATATGAGGGTTTATTATTGCAACAAATGTAGCTACTAACCTACTTACCGCATCCAATGAATGATCATCAAGAAATGCCGATCGATTTTCCAAGGCTTGAAAGAAGTTTTGTTTTTCGTACTGAGGAACAAAGGATACCTCACCTGAGAAAAAGGAACGTCCACGCACTACATCTCCATTAATTAAAACACCAGCCCCTGGACCATTATGGCCAAAATACAAGTATACGAGAGACTGATTGTCCGTATTCCCGAGCGATTTAAAGTAGCCAAGTACGGCTGCATTCATATCGTTTTCCACTACAACAGGGATAGAAAAAAGATTTTCATAATATCCTTTTAAATCAAAATTCTGCAAATGGTCATAATCAGGTATGTAAAATATACGACCATTATCGACCGACCCAGGTACGCCAATCGCAATGGAAGATATTCCTGGATACTCCGCAATGATGTCCTGTATACGCTTTGTTAACAGACTTAAATCGTTATTCTTTAATACGCTTGACGTGTTCCCTTGCTTCTTTACCTCACCCAAACAATTAAAAACGGTATAGTGAGTTTCATTACTTTCTAAAAATATTGCCAAGCCCAACATATACTCTGGATTGTATGAATAGCGTTTAGCCCTTCTTCCTCCACTCGAATCATCAAGGCCAACCACCAACAGTTCTCCATCCTTTTCCATTTGCGTGAGAAACTTGCTAATCGTAGGAAAACTAATTCCTAATTTATTACTTAATTCAACTTTTGTTGCACTCCCTAGTTCAAGTAATCCAGTTCGAATTCCCTTTAAGATGACATTTTTCATTGATTTCGGAGTTGCAATTAAATCACTCATCACTTCACCACCGTTTCAAGACACTTATTAAACATCTTTAATAAGTTACAAAAATACAATAGCACACTAAAATCTTGCACACAATAACAAAATTTTATTAAAGTCAAAAAGAGTCAACCAGTTAAGGCTGACTCTTTTACATATTTATGCCATTTAAGCAACAAATGCAGAACCAACAATAATTAACAAGATGAATAGTACAACGATTAACGCAAAACTATTGTTATACATTCATAAACACCTCCCTAAAGCGTTACCATACTATCCTATGATGACAGAAAGAAATCGGAAGGGCGAATGCCTACTCATCAATACTGGAAAATATTCCTCATCCTTAATCCTCCAGAATGGCTTTTATCTTTTTCAAATCCTTTATATTTGCTTTCTTCATCATCGTGGACATAAAAGGAGAGAAAAGTTTAGAGAAGCCAGTGGGAATTCCCCTATTTCGAAGAGTCATACGAGTAACATCCCTTTCAATTTCCTCCCATGTATAGATAGTCTCCATTGGAAACGGACCAGAAGAAGTCTTCATGACTAACTTCTTCCCTGGTTGGAATTCAGTAATCTCGTATACATAAGCAAGTTCTCGTCCAAGAAAATTTGCTTTAAATGCAATTTGAGATCCTTTCTGTATCGTTTTTTCAGTTTTCCATTCGGCCGACTGTATATTCACATACCATTCTGGAGCATTTTCCGGATTGGATGCATACGTTGTTACTTTTTCTAACGGACGATTTATGATGATTTCAGTAAACACGTCTACCATGATTATGTTCCTCCAGTTGAGATTGGATCAGCTATTGTTCTTCAACATATTTTTTTAATAACGTGCCAAGAAGATGCTTCCATCCATGAGTATGTGATTCCTCCCATTCTTCTTCAAGAACGCCTGAAGCTGTATGAGATAATTGAAGGGTTGTAACGCCTTCTTTTTCAATCAATCGATAGGTATATGCACTATTAACAGCCCCACGCATGCCTAAATGACCATGTAGTCGAATTTCCTCTGGAGCATTTACATAATACACATTTCCCCATACTGCTCCATCATTTTCGCCCCATTTTTCAATAAATTGTCCTCCTGGTACAGGGTCAAAAGAAAAGGTTGACGGCACACCTTTTGGAGCTAACCGAAATTCCCACCAGTCTTCTGCCTTCTCGGTTAACGCTTTAAAAACCTTTTCCCGTGGTGCGTTTATGACTACTTCTTGCTCAATACGGAACACTCGTGCTTGTTTTGATTGATCCATTTCTAGTTCTCCTCCTGTTTGTTCAGCTACTGATTTTAAATTCAGTAGTGATTGGGCATCCTTCTTCATATATTTCCCAACCCATCTTTTGTTCATTTCCTCTAATGGAATGACATTTAGATAATTAAACCTGTACTTCCCTTCTCGTCGAACAATTACTAAGTTGCCTTCTTGCAAGGCTGATAAATGCTTCATTATTGCATATCTTGATACTTCGGGGAAAAAATCATTTAGTTCTCCCGTCGTTTTGGGAGATTGTTTCAATATATCAAGAATGCGTCTTCGGATCGGGTGGCCCAGTGCTTTAAAAAGAGACGAAAGTTCATCCTCCATCATAATGATCCTTTCCAGATTCGTTTTAAACATATCATGTTACCTTATGGTCACTTATTATATGTGACTAAATGGTAACATATTAATTATTAAAAAGGAAGAGCTTAATATCAAATCAGCTCATCCTTTATTATTCCTATAAAGTTTTCACCAACCTTGGTAAAATCTCATGTAACTCTTTTAACTGTTCAATCTCATAAGTAGGACTAACCCCTGACCCTTTTTCTTTTAGTAATGGGTTAAACCAACAGGTATCTAAACCAGAGATCCGTCCACCTTTAATGTCTGCAGATAAAGAGTCGCCAAATTGGAATTCTGTCAAACACATAATCAAAGAATTCCTTCATTGGTTTTTGGATAGTATTCATTTAGTATAAGTAGTAACATGCCAATGCTTCGTCGTAGGTCTTTTCGCGCCTGTCCATCCCATTTTTAAAAGTTCTTTCGCTATTAAGATATTGAAAAATCCATGTCCGACCAATACCACAGATTGGGTTTTTTCAGCCGATCGGACTAGTTCCTCTGCAGCTTGTTTGGCTCGATTTTTTGCATCCGCAAAGGATTCACAATTTCTAGAATAACCAGCAACCCATAAACACCTCATCAGGACTGCCCATCCACTCGGTTGCAATTTTACTTTCGAGAAAGGTCCTGATAATGTAGACATCTCTGTTTCTCTGAACAAGGAATCGGAAACAATGTCCACTGTGGGAATTAAAAATTTTGCAGACTCTATAGACCTATATAAATCACTTGAATAAACCATAGTGGCTGTTTCCAATTTGTCTTTCGTTTCCTTCGGGTAAGTTTCTTCAGCATAAACCCCATGATCATCATATTTAGTTACCCAGTTTTCAAATTGTTTAAATGTAATCCAATCATTTTGTACCCATTTTGATCTTCCATGTCTTATTAAAGATATTTCCATAAATAACTCTCCTTCTGAAGAAGCAATGTAAATAAAATTCACATTGCCCACCCCGCTCTAAAACCAATAAAGTCACAAAAACGCAAATCACTTTCCAATCATATAAAATTTTTGCTTAGCTCATTAAATTTATGAATTACAATGTCTCAAACAGAAAGTAAAAAAGGATTGCCAGTGCAATCCCCTAATCGTCTATCTAGACCTATTTCATGTTTAAAAAAGGAACTAAAATGAGAAGTAAACATGCACAAAAAACTAATACATTCGAAACTTTTTTGGGAAGCTTTTCTCTCCCCTTCCCATTATACCATCCACTAAACTGCCATCTATTCCGATATAAAACAAAAAAGAGAATAAAAATGGAAAGAAAAAGCATCCACTCTTTATTAGCTAAATTTATTTCTAGATACTCATGAATAAGTGTAAATAGCGTCCAAAATAAGCTCCCTAGAAAACCGAACAATAATATGATTCGCACCAGTTCTAATAGGATCCTCATAAAATATCTCAGACTTAAAGTTCAACCTTACTAAAATGCTCTACTGTAGGAAACGGGTCATAAAAACGGTGTAATAATAGTTTCCACTCCTGGTACTCTGCTGACCCACGAAATCCAATTGTGTGGTCCTCTAGTGTGTCCCATTTCACAAGTAATAAATACTTGCCCTTTACTTCTAAGCAGCGCTGTAACTCATGTGACAGATAGCCTCTCATACTCGAAATAATCCCGGATGCTTGTCGAAATGCCTCCTCGTATTCCTCTTCAAGACCCTCTCTTACCTGAAGCATTACCGCTTCTAATATCATAAAAAACTTCCCCTTTCTTTTCTTACAAGTTTCTTGATAGTCGAATCATATCTCTACAATGGATACCATTTTCGTAGATTTCTTCTGGGTAGTGCTTACTAAAAAAGTCGATGTCTACTCCCACAATCCGAAAGCCACATTTTTGATAAAGAGCCAGCTGTCCAATGCTGGAATTACCGGTACCAATTTCTATTCGTTGAAATCCTAGATCCTTCGCTATCTGAATGGCGTGCAAAATAAGCTTTTTACCGAGCCCTTTTCCTTGTTTACTCTCTAAAACGGACAGATTTACTAGTTCAACGGTTTCGGGTCTAGTAGGGAGTATTACGTACACGCCAACGATTATGTTGGAATCTTCTGCTATATAGCAATCCCCCCTATTGATATACTCTTCTACTATTTTTGGAGAAGGATCAGCTTGAAGTAACAAATCCAATGGCACTGATTCCCCCGTATTAAGCTTTCGTATTTTCATATATATTTCTCACCTGCTGTCGTGATATTTTCCATTATACACCATAATTTTATTTTAAAATGGAAAAAATTCTGTTCTTTCCTGACCTGATTTCATCTCTTTTATTTTAATTTGATTCAATTTTATTTCCTCTTCTCCTATGATAATGACATTTGGAAAACGTTCTTTGTTTGCTTTTTCCATCAACTTCCCAAGTTTCTTTTTTCCTAGTTCCATTTCTACGTTATAACCCCTTTCCCTAAGCTGCTCCGCCACTTTTAATGACTCTATTTCAGAGTTAATTGGAATAAAATAATAATCGATACTAGATTCCTCCTGGTTCATCTTCTTGATTGCGCTAATCGCTGTATAGATTACATCCAACCCAAATGAAATTCTTACGGTTGAAAACTTCTGATCTGTTCCAAGCAATCCACCAATTGCGTTATTGTAAATGCTGATTTAGTTCCCCCAACTCACTAATTACTGGAAATCATAGGCTCTAAATGCTGATTTAGTTCCCCCAACTCACTAATTACTGGAAATCACAGGCTCTAAATGCTGATTTAGTTCCCCTAACTCACTAATTTCTGGAAATCACAGGCTCTAAATGCTGATTTAGTTCACCTAACTCACTAATTTCTGGAAATCACATGCTCTAAATGCTGATTTAGTTCACCCAACTCACTAATTTCTGGATATCCAAGGAGCTAAACCCTTCAATAGCTCCGCCCTAAATAATAAAAAAGATGAGGACCTCTTTGGTCTTCATCTTCTTACATTATAAGTTCTCGAAAAATACTCGAATAACGTCTGCTCCGCCAATAACTGTTCCAAGTGTACTTCCAAGATTTGATAATACAACAATTAATAAGATTCGGCTAACTTTGTTTTTCCAGAATCCTTTTACACTAAACACGTCTTCAGACAACGTTTCAAAATCCTTAACACTTGGGCGTCTGACATACGCCTGGGCAAGTCCGGCAAACCAGCCTGCTGCCAGAACTGGGTTTAAGGAAGTAATCGGTGCTGCCAAAAAGGCTGTTAAAACCGTCAATGGATGACCGAGTGCAATTGCTGCTCCTAATGCGGATAACCCACCGTGCCACAAAATCCAACTGAATGTTTGGGATAACCCTGCTTGCGGGTTTGCAATAAACGTATACGCAATGATTGCTAAGATCATTACTGGAATACTCCAGCCAATGATTTTTGGCCATTTTGATTTAGGGGGAACAGAGGTTAGCTTTGCTAAGTCCTGTTCTTTTTTAATTTCTTCCTTGATACCTGGTACATGTGCTGCTCCAAGTACGGCAACAATTTTTTCTCCTGGAGCCTCTTTTATTTTTTGTGCAAGATATTGGTCTCGTTCGTCAATCAGAGGTTTCTTTAATCGCGGAAAGGTTTCCGTGAATTCATTAAGGATCGCTTGAAGCGTATCTTGACTTTTCATTTTTTCCAATTCTTCTTCCGTAATACTTTCCTTGCTAAAAATACCTGCGATCACTTGGCTTAAAAGAAGCGCTTTTCCTTTAAGGCCAATGCCACCCCAAATTCTCGCAAAGGTAATTTGAATATTCCGATCGGCGAGTACAAGTGTTGCGCCCGTTTCCTTCGCTGATTCAATTCCTTGTATCATTTCCTGCCCTGCTTTAATACCAAACTGATTGGCCATTCGATTTTGAAAGGAAGAAATCGCCAAATTCATCAGTAATAAGGAGGCTTTCTTTTCCTTAATCACCTGAATTATATCCATTTCCTTCCACTTGTTACCTTCCGTAATCGATTGGTATCTTTGCTTATCCAACTCTACACAGACAGCATCAGGTTTCTCAGCTTCAATAACCTCTTTCACCTGCTCTGCACTATGCTTCGACACATGGGCGGTCCCAATAAGTATGTATTCTTTTCCATCTAGATGAATCCTTGTTATGTTATCTTCTACCATAGATACCTTCCTTTAAAAACCATCACATGATTTGTCTACTAACCTAATAATGATGTCTATATTTTTTGTCCATTATATCATGAACGCATCATCAATTGCGCCTTTTACCTTAGCTATCTTTATCAATAATGCCATCAAAATGAATCGTTTGCTTTCGAGGAATCCCTAGGTTTTTATATTCAATTACCATTTTAGCAATGTCTTCGTCCCAATTGTTATCTTTCAGTTGCACCTTTAATACAATCTCTAGTTTTTCATTTGTTACTTTATAATTTTCGACTGGACGAAGACGTTCCACAACTCCCTCTTCAGTGGCATCAACTTCGTAAAACATGGAACCAAAATCCTCATCTATAATGAATGGGATGATTTCTATTTGATCTTTCTCTTCTTTTATATCCGTACCATCTTCTTTAAGAAAAAGAATATCTTTTATAACTGGTTTTCCTATCCCGTTCCAATCCAAGGAATAGCCTAAGTAAATGGGTGTTTTTTGTTCGAAGAATATTTCATTATCTTTCGTTACCCAAGAATGGCTCCACTTTACAAATTCACCATTTTTAATGTAATAGGTGAACACTGAAAAAACAGATAAGATAAAGATACCAAAGACAAATAAAAACAAGTTCTTATGAGTTTTCACCCTAGCCCTCCTTTTTAATAATCTTGCTTAAAATCATTTACGAAGAGGCTTAGAAAAAGTTTCGATAACTTATTAATTACCCCCATCTTCTTTATGTTTTTCCCAAGGGTAAAACACTTGGATAAAAGATACATATTCCATGTTATAATACAATTTGCATTTATTATTTTTGAGGTGCTATTCAATGAATGAAAAGGAACCGCATTATGTCACACTTTCAAAGCTGAAGTGTAAAGAAATTGGGATGAAGCCAAATGAGATCGTTCGTCCCAGAGTAACTTTATCCAAATTAGATGTTCAAAAAAGACAAGAAGCGTATAGAGAAATACTGTCAGTTGTTCGTTTCTTTTCCGAAAAACTGATTCTTACTTTACAAGAAACTCCTATTTTTATAGCTATTTCAGATGCAGAAGGTTACCTACTAGACCTCGCAGGTGACGACCTCATTAAGTCTACTATTGATCAATTTGGTATTCACTTGGGAAGTTTATTTAGACAAGAAGATACAGGAACGAATGTAGTTAGTCTGGCATTAGAACACAAGCATCCCGTTCAGTTAGTAGGAAAGGACCATTACCACACCTTTCTTCATGAAATGGCTTGCTATGGCGCACCTTTTCATTACAAAGATGAGGATAATCTATTAGGTAGTGTAAATATAATGGTCCCTGTTGCTTTTCACAATCCTTTATTTTTGCCAATGCTTAACCAATTAGTCGATTCTATTGAGAGAGAATTGCTTTTAAGAAAACAAAATCGTAAGCTTAATATCTTTAATCAAGTATTGCTAAATGGAGCCAGAAACGGAATCATTATTACAAATGCAAATGGGATCATTTTAGAATTTACTGATTTTGTTAAGGAAATCTTTCAACATTCTTTTACAAGTATTAATGAACTTCCTATAATAGGAAACTATTTTAAAAAGGTTCTTACTTTGCATGAAATTTATGATAGTAAAGAAGTCATTTTTCAAAGTACTATTGGAGACCAAATTATTTGTCTTTTCGATGCACAACCGATTTATGAGGGTGACAAGGTTATCGGAGCGTACGGACAACTACGTGACATGACCGATCGCTTTTTTATGGAGGAAAAGATAAAGACGGCAGAAAAACAAGTATTAGCGGGGCGTATCGCGGCTGGTATCGCGCATGAAATAAGGAATCCTCTAACAACTGTACGTGGGTACCTCCAATTCCTTGAAAAAGAGGTAGGGAGTGATACCGGTCAATTATTTTCGAATCTACTCATTCCGGAAATTGATCGTGCGAATAAAATTATTACAGATTTTCTAAGTATTGCAAAGCCTTCCGAAAAAGCGTTTGAACGCATGCAAATAAAGCATTTCTTTACAGACTATTTATGGAATTTCCTTAAAAGTGAAGCTTTGCTGCACAACGTAAATCTGGATTTTCATATACCATCACATACGGAGAATCTATTTATCTTATGCAATCGTGAAGAGTTGCTTCAGGTATTTATTAACTTATTTCAAAATTCTTTACAGGCAGAAAGTGATATTCCACTAGAAGTAAGAATCTGTACTAATGTAGAAGATGAGTATATTCAAATAAAGTTCAGTGATAATGGAAAAGGGATTCCTAGCTCCATTCTGACAAATATTTTCGAGCCATTTTTTTCAACGAAGGATATGGGGACCGGTTTGGGCCTATCGGTTTCACTGAAAATTATTGAAAATCACAATGGTCATATGACTGCAAAGAGCATGGAAAATTCAGGGACCACATTTGTAATAGAACTCCCCATTCATAAAAACCCATAATAAAACAGCAGCTCCACGACTAACGGAAGCTGCTGTTCATTTTACACTCTACCTGTCCCTTCTTTCATCATCCTTGCTCTATTACCATTGCAATTCCTTGTCCCCCACCAATACTATCTTATTTCTTGCATCAGCATAGTACTCT